>Ga0209611_10002665_pt1 | contig 31376 bp, 40 predicted proteins | sample S1TSphgellanicum_3_FD_187693 | JGI IMG/M metagenome (GOLD analysis project Ga0209611, IMG submission 187693) | Host-associated microbial communities from peat moss isolated from Minnesota, USA - S1T2_Fc - Sphagnum magellanicum MG (SPAdes) (version 2) | ecosystem: Host-associated > Plants > Peat... | reverse complement strand
GTTGTAAGTATTTCGCCAGTGTTGCGGTTCGAAGTCTGGGGAATGAAGGAATGAAGCTTGCTGCGGTAGTGTTCTGACAACCGATGCAGAACGAGCTCCTCCTTGAGAACGGGTTCCAGGAAGCGCTATTTCGTTGGAGTTATACTACCAGAAGCGTAGGAGGCTGGAAAGGAAAAGTTGCAGAGGCTGGAAGATGTCTTATCGGCTTGGAAGAAACCAGGCATAGGAGTGGAGGTTTTGGCATCGGAGAGAGAGAGAGAGAGAGAGAGAGAGAGAGAGAGGTTTTCAAGGGAAGGAGGCTAAAGGGGATTGACGTTGGAAATAACGTTTTCAAAAGGAAGGAGGGAAGGGGATTGACTTTCGAAAATCATGTTATCTTTTGTGTCACCTCTTGCAAGTCAGATTGGCTTTTTGATCGCTAGCCTGAACAAGAGCAACTACAAGTCCTTGGCGTTGGAGCTTAGCCAGGTAAACCTAAACGTACTGCAAAGTGGTGCCATTGCCCAGACTGTTCAGTTTTTGTTTCTACCTCACTGGAATGTATGCTGTGTTTGGCTTCATAAGCAGAAGGATGACAGCAATGTCTGTAGTTAAGCTTGACGGAATGTCTCTTCTGCATTAGGTCTCTTTGTTGCTGGTGGGTGGTTTTCATGTTTATTCTAGTTCTTCTTGAATCCTCAGCTCTCTTCTTGTCATCCATCTCTAGCCCTAGCTATTCCCTGCCTTTGAACACAAACCCGTCTTTTGCCCTAAACTATACCAGGAGCTCCCCTACATACATACCAGTGAAGGTACATTTTGTTACGTAAAAAGAATTCAGGCCATCAATTTTGGTTGGATTGAAGTATGCATCTCTTTTTGGTTTTTCTTGGTTCCAATATTGGTATGAGGGGACTGGAATGTTTAATGCAAATTTGTTGGCTGATTGCCTGAATGCACTGGTGGGTATGTGGGTGGTGGGGATAGCTTGCGGACTATGGATTAGATGGAAGTGTGTTACTGCTGCACAATTGCTTAGAGCAATTTGACTTGCGGGAGGGTGATGTACAGAAGTTGCCCGTGAAATTGGATTTGTTGGCACTAGTGGTTAAAAAGTTGGTTCATCAGCCAAACTCGGGTACTGTGTTTTGTGAAGCATTGCAGCACATCCCTTCAGTTACTGAGGGCTTCCTTGAGAATCTCTCTAAGACACTCAAGCTCTCCCTACCTGAGCAAATTGCACTGGGCCTTGCGCTGACAGATGCTGAAGAATTTAGTTGTAGTCAAGCAGGTTAGAGCACCACTTTCCACATTCCTGGATTCATCAGTCATGTGGGTGTTTATTATTCTCATTTTGGTTATCTTAAGTGTTCAGGAGTTAGTTCAGTATATGGATGATCCACTTGCTTGCACTGCTGCAACTTTGTTTTTATGCAGTTCTTTTGGTTCTTGTACAGTGCATTGACAGGAAAGAGTTACTGTGACAAATCATTGCAGGTCACTCATTTTGCAAAGCCAGGATCTCAGAGATATATCAGAACTCAGCCCCTGGTTTGTCAGAGGGTTTGATCGAACAGATATTGTGGACTTTTCACCAGAATGAGGGTCTTTCAAGACATGTGCAGACATTTGTAAAGGCTTTGCCATCACTAGAGCCAGATGCACTTACCTCTCTGTTGCTGAGACCCCTTCTTCATGAGCAGGTGCATGAATTTAACTGCTTGAGGTACTTTGCTCCAAGCCTTTTTGTTGGATTGTACTGCAGTATAAGATGTCTTTCAGCAGGGAAAGCTTAGGCTCTCTTCATTGTTAGTCTTGGAACTCAGTGAAGGCATCATCTTCCCCCATTGCAGCAGCAGAGGTTACTGTCCTCCTCAGGTCATAGAGGATGCTGGTGGTCAGGATTTTTGACTGTAGGAAATCCATTTATTTACAATCTGTACTTGCTGAACCACTGTCCTTCTGAAAATTTCCACCATCTATGTCCTTAACCCTTCTTGAATACACACCCCTTACAATCCTCAGATGTGAATTATGGGGCCCATGATAATGTTAGGGTTCCTTGCCTGCTTGTTGAAAGTGGTGTGTTATCAATGGTGGAGAGGTGTCATTTTTCTGTTTTGATGAACCTGCAATGGATGTTGGTGGTGCCAGGAGCTTTGAGCAGACTGGAATATTGACATCTGCAGACATGCTGCAACAATTGTCAGGTGCCACATCTGTGGCTGATGTCATGGAGGAGCTGGGTTACAGCTGCACTGTTGATGTGGAACACTGCAAGGAGATCTTCTCCCTGTTCTCCTCCCTAACAGATTTTGATGTTGCTCAAATTGTTGGGATGGTTGCCCGCACATATAAGGGTTTAGAAGATTTACAAGGCTCTCATGACACATTTTGCACAGCATTCTGTAATGGGGAGCAGCTTTCCTCAGTGTGGTTGACCACTTGGGATGTGGATGTTCTTCTTGAGGCCATCAACCAACTAGTATGTAATTCTGATTGACAAAGAATTTTGCGCATGTTTTTATCTTTAGAAGTGTACAAGGAGAGACTATGAAGGCAGTTATGACCTTTCTTGTTCTTGTGATTGAGTATAGTTATGTGACTTCCACTTGTAGTACTGAAACATTCTACTAGTTCGGTTTTTTCCTGTATGAAGACTGTCAGGATGCAACAGTCAACAAGCTCCTGTTCTTGAAGGTTACTGTGTTCTGTATATTTGTATGTCAATGAAGCAGCCGTACATTTTTCTCTGACTGCATGCACACATGCTTGCAGGCTCCAAGTGTCAGTTGGAGGTCAGTCATGGAGAATCTTGACCACGAGGGCTTTTCTTGACCAGATCAGAAGGCATTCTCATTGTTGTTGACAATTTATTACAAGGCCTGTCAGGTGGGTTTGTCCTATTCTGAATCTGTCTTCATTCCATGTTGTTTCCTACTGTTCAGTTTGTACTACTCTGGTTCGTGAAAAAGTGGTAGCCAACTCACCAAGCTGGTAGTTGTTTCAATTGAGAGTGATAGTCATTCTAAGATCTGTAACTGCTGTGCAACAACTTGTGCTGGTCTTGATGACAGAGTCCCTACCATCTTTGTTAATTTGGCTTTTGTGTAAAATGTGCCATCCGCATCCAACAGAATGCCTGAAGGTTTGATTGTCCACATTCTGTCATGAACTGCAATCAATTCTCCACTGGATGTTGGACTTTCTTGTGTGCAGGACCCTTTTCCCCTGGAAGCAGTGTGTGGGAAAGTGTGGAGGCATGGAGAGGGCCAGCTATCTTTTTTGAAGCATGCTGTTACTGCTCCCCCAGAAATATTCACATTTGTTCATTCTTCAAGGAAGCAGGTGAGGACTTTGTCATTTGTTCCCTTGCTTCCTGAATTTGTATTCTATACTGACCTCTCATGTATTGAACCTTGCCCCACACCATTCTAGTTATAAATCCAAATCTTTACACTGTTTTGAATGAGCCTTGCAAGCTTTCATGGTGCCATCTGGTTTCGTGTTCATGAAAGAACAGTCACCAGGTGTGTTCTTGTTGAATGTTGTGCCTTTGTTATTTATCACGAAGACATTAATTAGTCTATTGAATGTCTAGCATTTCAAGACATGCTCTGAGTTCCAGAAGGTTGTATGGAAAATAGTTGCAACAAAAGTTGCTTTTCTTCACTAGAAGAATGCCAGATTTTGGTCTGAATGATATGCTGTTGCCTTTTAATTTTTCTGGTCTCTGTATTGGAACTAAAATTCCAAATATCACTGACTACAGGGATGAGGGATTTGTGGGCTGGCCAGGCACAATTGGAAAATATACAAGGGCAGAAACTACCGTACGGGACACCCAATCATGCGTGGTTGTCACTGGATTTGTTGGAGGTTCTTTGCTGCCTTGCTGAGATGGGACATTTTGGGTCTGTGCGTGCTTTGTTAGATTTACCCCTGAAGCACTGTCCCGAGCTTTTGGTCTTAGGATTGGCACAAATTAAGGTACTGATTCTTTTCTCCATTTGTCTAGTTTTAGTATCTGGCTTCTGGTATTAGCATTGATCTCAGGGTTTGAGACTTGAGTCATTTGCAGTGTTTTGGTAGATGAACAAATACAGGGGATGATCTACTATCTTGCTCATAAGAGGGATGGATTCATGAAGACAATATGTTCTCTAAATTGCCCACTGACTATTTTTGAAGTCTTTTTTGGAAATGAGATTTCAGTCTTGTGTTCAATTCATCTTATGCTCATCTACAAAAGTCATGTTTGAGAACAATGACTGTTGCTGACTGAAATAATAACTTTTTTCATGCAGACAGAATGGAACACAATTCAATCAGAGATAGTCCCTATTCTACTTCCAACCTTTTTTGCCAACAACACTACCAACAGTGTCTTGCATCAGTTGTGGACCCTGAATCCAGAGATGGTTACAAGAACTATGGTGGAGATGCATGCAAGTGACCCAAGTTATATCTCTCGAATTCTGGATGTTTGCCAGGAGCTGAAGGTACCTATGACATCTAGCCTTATTTATGGAAGTTCATGCCTTGTAGAAACTGTTCAATGCTTGATTAAAATTGCTGTTTTGAAATCACTAAGGAATCATTGTGATAACCGTTGCAGGCAATGAATACAGTACTGGAAACAACACCTTTTTCTGTCTCTATAGAGTTGGCAGCTATTGCATCACGAAGAGATTTTCTGAACTTGGAGAAATGGTTACAAGATAACCTCACCATTCATCGTGACTCCTTCTTCCAGGTAGGAGTGTCTCTCTTAATCCCAGGTGTGAGATATGAGCATGTCTCTTTTTTCCTCATTGTTCATTCCTTCAGGTGTGGCTATCAAGCTGTGGTCTTGTAGGTCTCTTACAGTATTAGGTAGCTTTGTATGGGGTCTTCAAGTTGACAATAACTCTGGGTGCAAACCAATCTCTAGCAGCCACCAGACATGTCATGAAAAATTCTAAGTTGACTGCAGGCTTGCTTGAAGTTCTTGCGAGAAAGAACACTTGATGACGCACGAGTGGAGGAACAAGTTGGACCTGGTATTACTGGTCAACGGCCGGGGCCAATTATCAGTCTTTCCCTGGATACCACAAACACATTTTTCAAGGTTAACCTTCATTGCACTTTGACCCTTGCTTCCTTGTCCATGCCGGACCTCCTAAATCGGCAGCCATTTTAGCATTTAGTTGAATGAGGTCTTTTTGAATTTTCTTGAACAATCGTATGTGGAATCTGTAATGGGCCTCTGTTAAGCAAATGTTATTGGAAGCTGTGAGTCTTTGACCTAAAGTTGTCAAAACAACTGGTCTCTTCTGATACAATTGGAGCTCCTAAAAGTTGAAGACAATCTGGCTTTCAGAAGTCTGTCTATTCTTGGTTTGGCATTTAGCATGAACTGAATCTCTTAAGTTTGTTGTTGTGTACATGATAATGGGCCATGGAACCAATGCAGGTACTTCAAGTGAACGCTATGCAAGTGTCTTCTCAAGATCTAACTGAGGAGCTCAAGCGTGTCAAGGATGCAGCCATCCGTGTGAACCCTCGGCTGATGAGTGCAGGGGCCTCTGACCAATCACAGGCAGAAACCTACAGCAGTGATGTCGAAGAGGAGGCAAATTCATACTTCCAAAGGATTTATATTGGACAACTTAGCATTGATAATGTTGTTGAAATGCTGCAACGCTTCAACATGGCCCCTCCAGATTCGTATGCGCCTTATTCAACTCATGTCAAGTCCATTTGCTTCTGTTTAGTAGGCATGTCCAGTGATTGTGAAGATTTTTAGGGACAAAATGGTAGTAATTTACAGAGTTTCTCAGGTCTTAGTCCTTTATGATAGAGTGACTATCATCTTTCTGCTTCTTTTATGGTAGTTAGCTTTGCCTTGTTCCTGCTGCTTGTTGCTCCAAATTAAAGGTTTCTCACTGGATTCTTTGGTTTGGAACTTTACAGGCGGGAAAAGGCAATTTTTTCATGCATGGTTCAAAGCTTGTTTGATGAATATCGCTTCTTCCCCAGATACCCAGAGAGGGAGTTACGGATCACTGCAGTACTCTTTGGTATGGATCTTTATTTCATTGGTTCATGAAGTTCCGGATTTAGGCTTGATCTTATTCTTAGTGTCCTTGTGACGATAGAGAGGTGATTTGTAAGGAATATCTTTAAAGCTGTAGTTATTGAGGATTCTGCATCTTTTGTGGTATGCCTATGGGTGCAAACATGAGATCCTAAGCATGTTTGTTAATACAGGTTCACTTGTTAAGCATCAGTTAGTGTCTTCCATTACTTTGGGTCAAGCGCTGCGATGTGTTTTGGATGCATTGCGAAAGCCTTTGGACTCTAAGGTATGCCTTCCTGGTTTTAGTTTCTGGGCTTCATGTCTCTTTGTAAGGAATTTCAGCTATTGCTTGTTGTGTGTTGTACTCATGGTAGTTGAAGTGAAGCAGCTTGTCTCTTGGATCCCTGCCTTTTAATGCTTGATAGTGTAAGCAGAGAATAAGCAGAGAATTTTCTATGTCTGGTTGAGGAAAGGTTAAAGCATTCCAGCTGATGAAGAAAGTGTCCTTCTGCAGATGTTTTCATTTGCATTGGCAGCACTGGACCAATTTAAAGATCGCTTGGTTGAGTGGCCGCAGTACTGCAACCACATTCTGCAAATCTCTCACATTCGTGAGGCCCATTTAGAGCTAGTGGAGTTCATTGAGAGAGCACTTGCAAGGGTGCCAAGGTCTCAGCCTGAGATTGTAGGTCATGTGATTACTCCAGCTGACCAGCATCCGACTGATGCTGTGCCACCTGTATCAACTTCTTCTAGTGTGCCCGCTGATTCTTCTGAGACGGTTACAGATTCAGCAATGCCATCTGATGTCTCAGGTTCCCAGTCCCGGTTTGTATCAGGCGAGGTATATTTTTTCATGCTTTGTATCCTTGAGTGCCTTGGTCTCGAAGTATCTTACCTTTTTGTAATGTGTGGTACGCTCTTTATCGTGCTGTTGATTATCACCTTGCATGGTCTGTATCTGCTGACTAATGGGTGTGAAATTCTGGTATTCTAACGATTGCTAGAATTGTTGAACTCCAGTTGTCAGTGTGATGTGTAGTACTCATTGATGGTGATGGATCCTTTTTTCAGGGACTAGATACAGTCTTGCGTACTGCTGTGCAACTTGTCACACCTCTCACACTAGGAAATCTATCCCAGTCCCAAGCTATGGCATCAGTCCCTTTACCGTTGCAGTTTCAATCCCAGCGCACAGCTTTGCAAGAAGAGAGGCTCAAAAGTGCAAGCTCCTTGGCTGAGTCTGTCAAAGCTGCTACGCCCATCACACAATCTGCACCATCACCACAACAGTCTCTTGCAGCTGGAAGCCAAACTTTTGATTTGGGTAGTGCACAGAAGGTAGGTTTGGATCACCAGGAGAATGTGGTGTCTCATCTTCCTTTCTTGCAGTTTCCATATGGTGGTCTTCTGTGCTGGATTGAGCTTGCAGACTCATGTAGATTTGAATGCCTTCATATCAGTTCGGAGGTTTTTGGATTGGGAGAGGGTATGGTTTCCTTCTTTAAGATCTTGGAATGTTATACTCATCAGATGAGATTATGGTCAATGTGGGCAGGTTTCACAGTTGGCTCAAGGGACAGTCTATTCATCATTAGCAAATGGCCAGTCTGCCACAGCAAATCAAGGGTTTCTTCGCTCAGCTCGGGCAGGAATTGCAGGTACTACTGATTTGTTTTCTTACTCCTGTAGAGTTGTGGTGACACAGGTTGGTTCTAGCTCATCTGGGAGATATATAGTTTCACAAAATAGGGGGACTCTCAATGCAAGTTTCTGCATGACCTCATGATCAGAGTTTCTTTGTCAATCTAACTCCTTGAGCTATCTGTTTCATGGTATAGTTGTAATATTACTTATAAACTGCTCAAAGGTTAATGTTTTGGAGGTCTTTTTTGTTACAGGTGTGTTACGACAACCATTGGTGGCAACGGGGTTTGGACATGCACTTAACATTGAGACTCTTGTTGCTGCTGCAGAAAGGCGTGATACACCAATTGAGGTTAGTTTGTCTCAGTGAACCACCACCTGGTTTGCCAGGACAATCCATCTCAAGTTGTGGTGTGATTCTTTCCCCTGCATTTTAAGCTAATGGCCTGTTCAGTGTGACACTGATTGTGCATTCTTTAGTGTCATGTTGAGTTGATTCAGTTTCCTGAGGTTTCTTGACATCAAAATCTGACTTTGGGTTATTGCTGTTTGTATTTTGATGAAACCAGCCACCTTCCTCAGATGTTCAAGACAAAGTGGCATTCATCATCAACAACATTGTAACAGCCAACTTGGAACAGAAAGCAAAAGAGTGCTTGGAAGTCCTAAAAGAGCAATATTATCCCTGGTTTGCGCAATACATGGTGATGAAGAGGTAGGCAGATTGGTGCTTGTCTATCTTGCTAGCCGGGATACTTTTTTCCTATGGGGGAATTGGAGTCTGTACATTGTGCTAAGAGTTTTCTAGTTGTTAACACCTGTGTGCATTTGTGGCAGAGCAAGCATTGAGCCCAATTTCCATGACCTGTACCTCAAGTTCTTAGACAAAATGAATTCCAAGGGGTTGCAGAAGGAGATTGTTAAGGCCACTTATGAAAATTGCAAGGTATTGAACCTTCACATTCTTTCTTTCCAGCTGGGTATTAGAGGTTCATGACTTTCTTTCCAGTGGGAGATGAGTCTCTGTTTGTTTTGAATTTAGTTCTTTTGTTCTGTTCATGAAAACCTGAATCAATCTGCAGAGTTTGATGTGGAACGGTGTTATTAACACCTTGTTCAGAATGTCTTAAGGATGATCTCAACCTTATCAAGTTTTTAGTAGGTGGTTTTTGCAACTAATGGCTGTTTTCATTCAGGTTTTGTTGCGGTCAGAGTTAATTAAGTCAAGCTCAGAGGAGCGATCACTTCTCAAGAACCTGGGGAGCTGGTTGGGGAAGTTGACAATCGGTCGTAACCAGGCTTTGAGAGCACGGGAAGTGGACCCCAAGGCACTTATTACTGAGGTTGGCCTAAAACCTCATGCCCTTGGTCTGCAAGTTCTCTGTATCTTGGGTGCTAGCCAGTGTTATGACTCAGTATTCCTGTTGTTTCTGGAAATGTGACAAAATCAGCACACAGATTTTGTCTAATGGTTTGCCTAAAATTTTGGACGGATTATTATATTTTTATGTACACCATTCGGAGCTGGTGAAGTCAATGGATAGTCATGGCAGCTCATACGCCTATTGATGATGAAGGTCATAGTCTGACACCTTGTGAGTGACTCTCATAAGGTTACAATTGTGCTCATCGTTTCTTACCTTCAAAGTGTTGTTGTGGATATTTCTTTGGATCTAGGTAGCTATTTGGAAAGTCTGCATGTTGTGTCTTCCTCCTCTTTCCTTGTTTGGTTCATGTTTGGTCTTTTCTTCTCTGTTTTACCTGGTTTCTTGGTTATATCCATCTCTTTTATATTCTGTTCAGCTTAGCCAGCACCATGGCTGAGTCTTCCCATTAATTCTGGTCTTCAGACAGATACTCATTATGTTGGTTATTGTCTGACATTGAGCCCCGCCCACTGTTCGGAGCTGGTGTCAGCCAGCATGGTTGATATGGTAGCTGGCAACTACAATGTCACTGTTGCTATTGCTATTGAACATGCATGTTAATGTTGATATTGTTCAATTGACTGTTTTACTCTTTCTGTGTTTTTTCCAGTTGGGGACTTCTCTTTCCTGTTCACTGAAATATATATGTTGTTGGAACTGTAGTCTTGATGGACATGGAGCTTTACCCTCACAAGCTTGTTGTAGCTTGAATGAGGGTACTATTGACCTTTCCGATTTCTTGTGAGCTGTACGTATTGTCATTACTTGAGTCTTCCCATTGTTTCTGGGAATGTAACAGAAACTAATGACACAGATGTTCTGACATGGTTTGCCCAGTTTTTTGTTTTTTGATTATTATATGCTGGTTGACATGAATTGTTGTCAAGTCAGTGAGCAGTCACCTTGCCTCTGCTGTTTATGATGAAGGTGATGGTCTAACAATTTGTGAGCAGCTCTCATAAGGTTAGGATCACACTCATCATTGTGTTACCTTCACAGTGTTCTTGTGAAGTTTTCTCAACAAGATATATTGGATCTTAAATCTCTATAATCCTATCATCTGGTCATCTATCATTTCTATTGAGATTGACTTAAAAGGTACAGAATGCATCAATACTTATGAAGAAATATGATTACTGAGGTGTGTGCTGTGCTTAATCAAGCTTTTGAGCATCATGTGTACACATTGGTGTGAGGCATGCTGTATCTGTAATCTGAAAGCTCTGGTCAGGGGCCTGGCATTGTGAGCACTGTTGTCATGAAGGGATTCTGCAGACAGCACCGTTGTCACATTATCTCAGGAGTATCAGGAAGTATGAGGCATTTTGTTGCATCTCCATGAGTCAAGTTCTGACAGTATTGTGTGACATGTTTTCTTTCCTGTACCTAAGAGTCTCCATGTTTTGGATTGTGCAGGCATATGAAAAAGGACTCATGATTGCTGTCATTCCTTTTACTTCTAAGGTGATGCTCCCTTGTGCATTATTCTTGAGTGTGACCTGTATTTGTCGACTTAAAAATGAATGGTGGCAAGAAGTGGCCATATTCATATATTGTCCATGAGTCTGGGGTGTTAATTACACACTGAATGAGTGTTGGTTGTTAAGCATATTGATTTAACTGTAGTATTACACTGCCAGAATTGCACAGCTCTCTAGGGGCTCATAGTAGGAATACTCGAGCATATCAAATCACTTTCATCTCACACTGAGCTAGAGGAGTTTAATTCACAAGTTCCAGACATGTGATGGTGATATTGATATGGCAGAATTTCACTGGCCAAAATGCAGATTTGTTCACTTATCTGGCGTTGGGGTGTGTCATATTGCAGATTCTTGAGCCCTGCCAGTCCAGTTTGGCATATCAACCGCCAAATCCATGGACCATGGGCATCCTTGGTCTCTTGGCTGAAATTTATGCACTACCCAACTTGAAGATGAATCTTAAGTTTGACATTGAGGTATTTCAGTTTTTGTCAGGTCAACTCTACTTCAAGGCTTAGGTTGGGGTTACTTTTCTGTGAGGAGTCAACCACTATCTCAAGTAGGTTCACAGGGGGAGGATGAGTAGATTGCCCTTGTTATGCTGCTTGTAGGATGTTGAGAGTAGGGGCGGAATTGGGCAACCATGAATGTCGTACTTCAATACAATTAATGGCCTTCTCATTACTTCAGGTACTTTACAAGAACCTAGGTGTGGACATGAAGGATGTGAAGGCAACACAGCTTCTGAGAGGTCGAATGCGAGAAATAGAGGGTAATCCTGATTTTTCAAACAAGGACTTGCATACTGTGGCACCGGTTCCTCCTGAACCAACTGGTGGAGCTCTGGTGATGTCAACGCTTAGCCAACTGGCAGTGGAATTGCCTCCTGAATTATCTGCTCCAGTTCCACATCCTGCTGCAGCCAATGCAGCATCATTATCACAGGTTCATTTTAGGCATAGCTTGCCACTTGTTGCACAATTATGGCTAGCAGGGCAGAGCCTTATGGCAAATCTGGTTTGGGTGTCCACATCTGTCATGCAGTTCTTCTGATATCTGATGAGGCTGCAGGCTGTCTGATCCATCTTCAGTTTTGCCCAGAAATATGAACCTGGTGAAGGGATGCAAAAAATTTATGAGTGCCCATATGCTCAGTTCTTTCAAGTTGAGCTTGTTGTGAAGCTGCTCTGCAAGACACTTATGTAGCTTAGCCAGCTGCCAATAGCACCTGCCTATGCTGGTTTCTTGGTTCCAGGGACTTTTGATCTCTGAGCTGTTGTTGTCTCTTATAATGAAGTCCAATTTTGTTGATGGATCCTGAGCTTCTGTCACCAGGGGACTTGAGTTTTGTCTTTCCTCAAGCACCTCTTTACCTGTTTCAGTTTGGGGATGTAAGGAATTATGGCTGCTGAGTTGTGGATTGGTGATTTCTCATATGGATTCCAGTTGAAGGAAGAAGAAAAGCTGGTGGGTATGAGCATTGTCGAGAGAACAGGAAGCGGCCAAGGACTATCACAGCCTACACCTTCACAGGCAGCTTTTCCATCTGGCCAGGTTTGTTCCATGTTTGGACTCTTTTTTAGCCTGCATAACTGATACTCATGCAAGGATGCTTATCTTTTAGATATGACAGATGTCGTTTATCTTAGTTTTCCTTGGTTATATTCTGAATAGGTTAACACCCCATGTCTATGATATAGTACTGGTTAAAATTTGTAATTCAAGCACTCAGATACTAGTTGGGTTGGGTTCTGCAGGTGGCAATGTCCATTCCAAACTTAACAGCTTATGTTGTGCTGAATCCAAAGTTGGCAGGATTTGGGCAGCAGCTTCAGCTTTCACGGTATACAAGTGCATATGAAAGTGCTTTTCTTAGGTTTTGACTGTTCTACCCTGAGATTTTCTGTTGAGAATACTGTATTTTATTGAAATTTTTGAAGCTGGTGGCTGTCCACTCCTCCAGATATTGAAGTGACATTGTTTTCTGACAGAATTGTGCCATTGGCCATGGAGCGTGCTATTCGTGAGATAATCACACCTGTGGTTGATCGGAGTGTTACCATTGCGTGCATGACTACACGGGAGCTGGTGATGAAGGTTTGTCTGTTCATGCCTCTGGCCTAATGAATCTACTAATGGCAAAGCCCCCTCACTGATTGAAGAGATACTTCTACAGGTTCAGTTCCTTGGGACTGAGCAATTCCAGATGGCTTGGTCTGAAATAAATGCATATGGTTCTGATGTGATTGCAAGATAATATGTGTGTATGGCGTGTGAATGAGAATTAGCACACTCAGCTTCTCTATCCTCTCTCATTGCTGAGTCTTGACTAATTGATTGAAGTAGACATGTTTTGTTTATGAATTGGTGCAGGACTATGCTATGGAAGCAGATGAGATGCGAACACATCAGGCAGCCAAATTGATGGTAGCTAGTTTGGCAGGGAGTTTGGCACATGTGACATGCAAGGTTTAATTCTTAATTCCACCCTGCTTGTCAATATTCTCATGACTTGAAAACACTAGAAGAAACTACAAACATTTGGCTAAGATTAGAATGTGGGATTGTATAACAGGAGCCTTTGAGGGTAGCCATGGCAAATCATTTGAGGAGTATGTTGCAAGCAGTGAATCTTGTCACAGATGTCTTGGAGCAAGCAGTCAACTTAGTCACGAATGATAACCTTGATCTGGGATGTGCTGTTATTGAGAAAGCTGCAACTGAAAAGGTACACTGCAGATTTGTAGGCTTTAGTTGCAATTTGTTGACCCCTCAAGTGTGGTCAAGAAGTGTCTGTACCTATGGTTTAGAGGATCTGGCTTTGAGTATGAAACTGGAGTGTTCTGCCATATTAGAGCCAGGTTTAGGATGTGATGTCTTCTGGTGATCATATCAGTAGAGGTCAATGATCACACAATGTTGGCTGGAGTTGACAGGCACTTGGAGACCTAGATGAAGCAATTGGTCCAGCACTTGCTATGAGGAGAAAGCAGAGGGATTTGACAGGAGCTCCCTATTACGATGCCACTTTTTATTCAGGGAATAACCTGGCTCGGTTGCCTGAATCACTTCGACCAAAACCGGGTCGGCTAACAAATGCACAGCAGCGTGTTTATGAGGTTCAGACACCCTTTGTTCCCATTTCACTGTTGCAGTCAGCTCTTCAGATTGTCTACTGAACTACACTGTGATACATGAAAATGTCTTGTAAATGGTGGCTGTTGGCATTGAGCTGAGCTAGTGGATGGCTTACCAGAGTGAGAGCCACTCAAAAGAAATGCGCTCAGTGTCAGTTCTCAAGAGGGATTGGGTTGACTGTCAGGACTTTGCTCGGCTGCCTTGGCAAAATCAGCCAAGCCAACCAGCCCCAACTCCTGCTGGTCCTCCACCGGCATCCAACCTCTCAGCACAAGCAATGTACGGAGTGCAACCTAGTACAGGCTCCATCACAAATGCTGGAGGAAGTCAGCCATCAATGACAAGTGGTGGAATCACACAAGCTGGAGATCTCTCAGCTGATGAACTAGATATTCGAGCCCAATCTCCATTGAGGTTTGATAACATAACCTTGTGTCTAGCAACTTGATATTGCTGTGGCACTTTTCCTGAGAGCAGTTAGAAGTGATATTAGAGGGGGTTGGTTTTATATGTTGAGCATAGCCAGTGGCCTCTTTTTGTTTGGTGGGCTCTTAAAGGTGTGCACTGTGTGCAAATGTTTTCAACAGTATTTCTTCAACTACATCAGCTGGTGTAGGAGATGTAACAGCTCGCCAAACTCAGGATTCCTCCCTAATTCTGAACCCCTTTCCTGGCATTTCTACCTCGGCTCTTGAGAGTGGAGGAGTCGAAGCCACATCTGTTTTGAAGGTGGGGCTGAGAGGAGAGGTTGAGTAGTACTTTGTTTGCCTGAAACTGTGGATGGCCATGGGGGGAGAGGGATGGCTATGGATCTCTCATGTGTGGAGAGTGGTGCAAAATTGAGCACTCTATTTCTGACCTTCCCTCTCCGCAGCTGTTCTATGGTATATGAGGACATAAGCAGGGGTTGTCATATTTGCACGGTGATTTGTATAGTATGTGGTATCTTATCATATGGCTGTTTGTGAAAAGCAGGGTTCCATAAGCTCTGGAGCACCCTCACCCTCACCTCCTTTGTCGACAGACCAATTGGGAGGCCCATTGGTGGAACCATCTCTGACCACTGGGGAGGCTATTGAGAAGTATCAAGTGGTTGCCCAGAAGGTTAAGGCCCTATGCCAAGTCATTAAATGTCATACTGTATCATACTGTGCACTGGGTAAAGCCATAGTACAGTTCATTGGATTATGAAAATACTGACAGGTCTCTATGAATGTGGTGCTTCAGCTGGATGTTGCAGTCTCAAATGTGTCAGCAATCAACTACTCATCTTTACCTCTGGATCATGAAGTTCATGTAAGTTCTGCATACTGCTGTTGCTCAAATTTCATTTAAGGTTGTTGAGTGCTTCCAGATGAAGAGAATGAAGCAGTTGTAATGAGCAATGACTGGTGGTATATTCTCCTGCATTTCCTCAACTGTTCATGACCCTATGGTTGGGTATTCTCTCATCTCTATTCAGGTTAGCTTATATCCTAAATATTGAGAAACTCTCAGCACTTATGAGGATATATTCTGCTGCATTTCCCCCAATTTAGTGATATTGTTTCTATTGGAGCAGACATTGGTGATGGAGGTGCAAGAGATTATCTTACAAGGCATCAGCAGGGATGAAGCGGCCCTTGCTATAGCTCAAAAGGTGAGCATGTGCTTATGGATTCTCAGGCTTAACCAATGTAGCCCCCTTTTGTAGCATTTTTACACATTGGGCTGATAACAAATGATTGACTCACACAGAAATTTGACCAATTCTGCTATCCTCCATGGTGAGTCTTCCAGTGTGCTTTTTGTGGGACTGCCTGTCATATACTGGGGCCTCACATTCCTCTGAGATCATAGTGAACAGGATCTACTGAAACTAGTGGATGAAATCTGTCACAGGAACAGGTTTTTTGTTTTACATTCATGGTTTGTGTTGTGTTAATAATACTGCTGTTGTCATTTCTGTGGTATGTTGGTTGGCTCACCAGGTGTTCAAGCGGTTGTATGAGAATACCACTAGCAATGTGCATGTCTCAGTCCATCTTGCAATTCTTGAGTCCATTCGAGATGTGTGCAAGCGGGTTGTTAAGGAACTCACAAGCTGGGTGAGAGAAAAAACTTACAGTTCTGGTTTAATGCTTTAGATTTTTCAGACAACCTGAATGATTTAGATTTTGAATGCAAACTGGAGGTCAAATATTTATAACAATAGGAGTGCTGAAAGTGACTTGTATAGCATAAAGAAAAATGTTACTGACAATAGGGCTTTTGCTGGCTGCCCCTGATGGCAGGTTATATATTCAGATGATGAACGAAAGTTCAACCGTGAGATTACAGTTGGCCTGATTCGTTCAGAGTTGATTATTTTAACAGACTATAATCTTCACCTTGCAAAGCTGATTGATGGAGGCCGTAACAGTAAGGATTTGACCTGTTTACATTGTTTGCTAGCTCTCTGCTATGCAGCCATGTTTTGGAAAGTTATTGTATCGTACACTGTGCCAGCTAACAATGCCACAGCATGTGGTTTGGAAATGGTTTTACTTCTCAAGGGTATTGTTGATGAAACTTACTACTTCGCAAGGCTTAAAGGTGTAGCTAGAAATAAAATAGTGCTGTTGTTGGACCTGTATTTCTTGCCATTGCTTATACCTGCCACACATTCAAATGCTGCAGAGGATGCGGTTGAATTTGCAGCGTACTTGGTGAAGACCTGTGTAATTGATGATGCTGGTGTGAGCAATACTGAGTTTTACAATGTGATTGAAGCTCTGGGGAAGGTGGGTTACTATACTTACTCTTTGCTAGTTCTAAAAGTTTGTGTTCCTGGGTGGTAAATAAATGTCACCACGAGAAAGTGCATGCTGCTTGCACTGTCAGCCATATGGAGGTTCTCAAGGAACAGAGAACAGCACGGCAGAGATTTCCACCTAGTTTCTATTACAGATCATGGATCAACCATTCTCATGGGTAGTGCGATATGTTACTGATATTGCACAAGAGCTCAAGATGTGAACATACATGATGGGTGCTGATGACTAGATGAGAACTTCAAATTCTGTGAGTGCCAGTAGTAATCTTGAAATGTGTCAATGGAAATCAGTTGGCTGCACGACCAGGCTCTCCAGAGTCCCTGCAGCAATTGGTGGAGATTGCCAAGAGTACATCAAGTGCCTCTGGACAGGGAAGTGCTAGCACTGGGAAGGATGATAAATCACGACTGACAAAAGACAAGAAGGTGTGTCTTGCATGTATGCTCATATTAAGCATAGGATTATGGTAATAGGAATCTTCATCTTTAGAGCAATCCAGAGCATGATGTTAGTGCCATCAGCATGTTTTTTAGCCAAGAGCGTACTCAGGTTTGAGTGTTTTATTTGCTTATGGGTTTTTAGTGCTTAAACATGAACAGCTTCTATCAAACCGGAATGCTGGTCTGCGAGATGATGGAAAGGTTGGGAGTCGTGATATGGCAGCTGGTGACCCTGCTGGACTAAGAGATCAGGTATGTTTCATAAATCTGCATTTAGCATAGGCTTTGGAGTGAGGAGAATTGTGCTCAGTGTGTTCACTTTCAGGCTTTTGTTATATGTGCTCATATTGTCTTCCAGCTGCTATAGAGCAACTGACATTTGTTGATCTAGCTGCTCCTGCCCCTATTTTGTTGTGAATACTTGAAGTTGCGGATACCAGTTAACTAGCCATCTCATTTCCAGATTGGCAATAGGAAATTATAGTGACTGGATATTTGGTACCACTTGCTGGGCTAATGTAATTTTGGTGATGCTATCCAGGTCGCAGTCTTGTTTGATGAGTGGGCTCGCATTTGTGATGGTCCTGGAAGCAATGACAAGGCTTATGCCATATACTTATCCCAGCTACAGCACCTGGGCATGCTCAAAGGAGATGATTTCTCTGATAGATTTTTCCGCATTCTCATTGTATGTGACATTGTTGACGCTGTTTATAAGTTTCTCGGTTCTTCACATCATCTAACTGACATTGTGTCACCCTTCTCCATGGACAATCTATTGGGATTTACAATTTTCACTGCATCATGATCATCTTTTCATGCCAACAGTATTTTTGTTGCAGGAACTTGCAGTGACCCATTGTCTCAACACAGAGACACAATTAGTAAGCTCAGGGCCTGGTGACCCACGGCAGCAGGGATTGAACCTTTCGTTTGTAGCCATTGATATGTTTGCAAAGCTTGTGCTTTTGCTTGTGAAAGTAAGTGACACCTTCCTTGAAGTTATGTGCTTGTGTTTCTTCATGGAAATCTTGGTTTTAAGCTGAAATGTAGTTTTGCCTTACAACATTGTAACCTTGATTTGTGTGTGTTTCTGTTTGGTGCACAGTATTCTGTTGATCCGTCAATGAGCAAAGTCAACCTTCTGAACAAGGTAAAACCTACCAGCAGTTAAGTTTCTGATAAGAGCAAGTCATTCTGGTTTAGTGTAGGGGGTTTACTTTCAAAACAGAAACTACCTGGGTGTGCTATTTAGTATTTGATGAAGGGAATCCAATCTTGGTTCTATCATTTGCAAGTAAAGCTCATTCACCTGAATGCCTCATGGTCTGTTCAAACCTGAATTCTTTTCATTTTCAAGTTGGTGCACACCTGATGAGTGTCAGCAATGGAAGAAAGCTAGACTGGTTATGGTAATTTATATGGGGCAATGACATGTTAAGAGACATAGAGGCAGCCTTTTTAGCGCTGGCTAATGTTGCAGATGTGAAAGCTATATCAATTGTAATGGTATGTTGCTATTTTGCTTGTGGCGTGAAATGGCTTAGGTGTTGAATGTAACTGTGCGTGTGATTCAACGAGATAGCCATGAGCGGAAAACAGCTTTTCATCCCCGCCCCTACTTCCGTCTCTTTGTCACATGGCTTATGGACTTCAACTCAGCAGATTCAACACTAGACTCCAGCAATTTTCAGGTGACTTCAAATGGCTCTTCATCTGCTCTGGTTTTGATTTTGGGCTCACCCTTGGTGTTTCTGTTTGGTCAAGGTGTATCCTGGTTGAGAATTGGTGCCTGCCAACCTAGTCACAGTTGCAAAGCTGTTGCTAAGAAGCAAGTTGTCTCTCCAGGTCCTGACAGCATTTGGAAATGCTCTTCTAGCACTCCAACCACTTCAAGTGCCTGGTTGGAGGTGAGTCCAAGCTTCAAACTCTTTCCAGAGTATGGTGCATGAGCTATAACTATGGGAAGGTCCCCTTTGGATCACTGTGTGGTTCCCATTCCAATTATACACTTGTTCAAGTTGAGGACAGATTTGGAGGTGCAGAAATTGTATGTATTTTGAAGGCTGAAGGTGGAGGGGAAGAGGACTTCCTCCACAGGTGGTCAATTGAATATTTTAGTCAGAACTTGAAATAACCTGACCACCTAAATGCATATGTTCTCATACCATTCCATGAAGTTGACGGGGCTTGGGTGACTGACAGCTTTGCATGGTTGGAGCTGATTAGCCATCGGACATTCATGCCCAAGCTACTGCTTAGCAATCCTCAGAAGGGTTGGCCACTGTTTCAACGGTTGCTAGTAGCCCTCTTCAAATTTATGGAGCCCTATCTTCGAAATGCGGATGTCAGTGATCCGGTGTGTGGTTTCTTTTTAATGCAATGCCTTTTGTACACTGTTGCAAGAGACATGGATCAAGTCTGTAACTAAAGACATGTGTCTGCCTCTTGATTAGGCTCCCCTGTGGCAATGTTTTGTTCATAGTTATTTGGGAGCAAGAATTTGAACTATTACACTTCTCTTTCATTGCTTGGATATATATGTTGACAACATCTGTTCACTTCATAGTTTCTTGGAACTTTCTAAGACGGGTTAGGTGTTGGCAGGTGCGGCTATTGTACAAGGGTACATTGCGTGTATTACTGGTGTTGCTACATGACTTTCCAGAGTTTTTGTGTGACCATCACTTCAGTTTCTGTGATGTCATTCCACCCTCTTGCATCCAAATGCGCAATCTTATCCTCAGCGCTTTTCCCCGAAACATGCGCCTTCCTGATCCTTTTACACCAAACCTGAAGGTATTTCTTATCACCACTGAATTTCTCATATGCTTGTATGCCATAAATTAGGTGCAGTTGCTGTAGTAATTGTACAAATGGTTGTAGGCACATTGCACAATCAATTTAGACAGGTTTATTGATGTGCATCTGTGGATTTGTGTGATGTTTACCAGGTTGACTTGCTGCCTGAAATCAGCCAGGCACCTCGTATTCTGTCTGATGTCGAGTCTGCACTCAAGAACAAACAGTTAAAAACAGAAGTGGATGATTACCTCAAGGCCTGTATCTTCAGTTGCCTTTTAGATATACAGTTTTTTCTTTTCCTCTAAGCTCCATGCTTTGATTCATCTTTCTTGATTGCTTTCAGTTTTGTTGGTGTCTTACATTTGGAGATGTGAAGTTTGTTACACTTACTGGTTTAGAAAAGGTCAGGAATTATTAGAACAATCTGATGAATGGGATGCCATAGTGTGGAATTATTTGATCTGTCCCAGGCAAGTAATATTGGATGGAAAACTCATTGCATGAGTGCTGTTTTTCAGAAAACTTTGGGGTGCTTATCCTGGCTATGATGGTGTTAATGACACAGGTTTCTTAGCTCCCTGGAAATGGCACGTTGAGTCTAAGTAACCACATCATCATGTTGTTCTCTTACACTCTAGATGGTTTTGATGAACAGACTCGGCAACAACTGTCACTACTGTCTGTGGACTTGAAGGGGCGACTAATTTTGTCTCCGGCTGAAGCTGCTTCTAGTGGCACTAAGTACAATGTGCCTCTTCTCAATGCACTAGTTCTCTATGTTGGCATGCAGGTCTGTTTTAACCTTTACCAATGTGAATATTGCGATAAAGTGATACAGAGAAATTTGGTGGTCTTGTGGAACCTGAAACAAGTGGAGTCACCAACTGATGTCTGCCAATCTTATGAGAGGTTTGTGTCTTTCAGGCAATACTGCAACTTCAAAGCAAGACTACTCAACAGCAGTTGGCAGTGCCATCAGCACCCATCACTCACAGTGCTCCCATGGACATCTTCCAGCACCTTGTACTGGAGCTTGACACAGAAGGGCGCTACCTGTTCCTAAATGCTGTGGCCAACCAATTGCGCTACCCAAACAATCATACACACTATTTCTCTTGTGTTCTTCTTTACCTTTTTGCAGAGGCTAATCATGTAAGAAGTTTTCAATGCTTCCACTACAGATTCTATTTAATACATCACAGTGGCTTGAGTTTGGAAGTTTCCAGTCTGCTTTCCTTGGGAGTACTTGCCTGTGTTGGAAATCTGACCATACAGCAACTGCTCATGGTTCATTGATTGTTTTGTCCTACTTTGGCTATGTAAAGCATGTGAATAATGGTAGACTGCTGAATCTTGCATGCACTTTCTCAGGAAATTGTACAAGAGCAGATCACAAGGGTGTTGCTGGAGAGACTGATTGTGAATCGACCCCATCCATGGGGTCTTCTCATCACCTTCATTGAGCTCATCAAGGTAGGTCCTCCTTTGTCTTGCTGGAGGCAGCATTTAGTTGTAATTCCATGACAAGACATGTTAAAATTCATGTGCTCTGAATGAGAGTCTGATTCCAGATTTGACTGGCCTGTGCAGAATCCACGCTACAGCTTTTGGACCCATAGTTTCACTCGCTGTGCTCCAGAAATAGAGAAGCTCTTTGAGTCAGTGGCTCGCTCCTGCATGGGCCCTCCAGTAAAACCTGTTGATGATGATATGTCAGCAAGTCTGTCATCAGAAGGAATGAAGGGCTAAGCCAAGCCCTGGTAATGTGTCTGATGGCTCCTTAGCAGATATGCACGCTCTGTGTACATACATCAGCTGTGAGAGTAGTGGGTGCACTGTTATTCCCATTCCTCTCCAGCAAGAGAGATTTTTTTGTGTATACAATTGAGCTCATAGATGTACATGATTTGGTAGGTTTTGACCTGAGAGCATGGGCCAAGAAGTTCTAAGTAATCTGACACTTCAAGGGGCTAAAGTTCCAGTAGTTTCTGTTTGGAAACATGTGGGCTGCAGTATGAGCATAGCTGCTTTGTGTAGTAGGATAACACCAAATTTGTATACAATTTTACTTGCAGATTCTGATCAGTGGTTTCTTAGTCTTTGATTTGTTTCGATTGTAGGAACTTGAAGAATAGTTCTCATCTCAACCTGATAGTGCTTTTTGACCCATAAAATCTCTTGCAGTGGAGGCAGTCATGAATTTAACTGATTTTGCATGAATTGATAATCAAGTTGAGCAGAAGTATGAATATTCCAAGTGCTGACACCAGAAATTGTGTATGTCTGTCAAGAAGAAAGTAGTGCAAAGGGTGTGTCGAACATTTGGTGCAAATTATCTGCTACGAATTATCAGCAGATGGGATATGAGGTAATTTTTTTGGCTTCCTTCCATTTTGGTGATTGGATCTTTTGATTTTAGTAGGAGAAGCTTAGGGGATGTTTCTTTGAGAAATGTGGCTTGTTTCTGTGGGTATAGGTACTTGGCCTAGGTTTGACAATGTAGTCTGTCCCCATGTTTTGCAGGTACTTTGTTGCACCCATTTTGACAAGACCAAGCACAATCTTTGCAAATATGTTTGGAGGAGTTATATGGGGTGTAGGTGAATTACTGTTGACAAGCATGTTTGCATTATACCTTATTGGTAATCAATATAGGTGTGGGAATGAGCAATATATAAAAGACACTTGTTCATGGATTGCTATTATTAATAAGCATGTTTCCAATATGCATTATAGGTGAACAATTTACAAGGAAAAAAAGTGTTCATTGCTCAATGTAGTGGTCTACTCATAAACAGTGTAGGACTGGGAATTTTCAAGGAGATCTATCAAATGTCAAGTTTGTGGTGATGTATGGACACAATGGGCCTAACATCAGACATATGAAGGTCAAAGCCAAACAAGAGGGGAAATGACAACTGATGCCATGGGACTGCAACAATCTCTTGAGAGGAAGTTTAAAAACTATAGCAGGATATATCGGTCATATAGTCCATTTGGTGACCTTATAAAATATAATGGGAAAAATGATTTTCATATATATCAGAGTTATACTCAAAGTCATACTGTCTTTGTGCCTTACTTTGCTCCTCTAATCTGTGTTTCATCCCTAATGTGATGATAAGTGGAAAGTGAGCAACATTTGGTAGCATTTCATGAAACTGGGTATCACTTTAGTAGATGTGTAGGATCTTATTCCCACAAGGCTTGGTTTAAAGAAGAATGAGCAGAAGTGAAAGCTCAAGTAAAGCAAATCCAAAACCGCTGGAGGAAACTCGTGTGAGAACCAATTGTGAAGGTGAATCCAAAACTGGGGATAAAGCTCCTGTGAGGACTTCAATTTAGGTGAGAAAGTTAGCTTGGTAGTCCCGGTGTTTTGTGTATGCTGCTTACATCTGAACTTTTTGTTTTGGCTCCAGTTGCAGTAAAACTTGGGCGATTATAATATCGGAACTGGTTCTCTGATTTTCTGAGAATAGTGATCATGAAAATAAAGAAATCACCTTGATAACCAGTGGGGATATGGTGCTATACCCACAGAGAGATGCCACATTTCTGGAAGAAACATACTTAGTGCTTGTCATTGAGGATTTTGTCAAATTGCCACCTAAAGTTGTTCACATGAACTTAATGCTCATCCTTGTTGCCTCCCATGCTGCTGCATTGTCAGCGTACAATACATTTGTTATATCCTCAAAAAATGACCTAGAAATTGAAGGCAACTTGAACTACAAAAAGTTATTGAACCTTTGTCCAAACTGTACATTCCATCATCTCTTACTTGCTTTCCAGATACTGGATGTAGGAGCATCACAAAGGAATTTTTTTAAATTCCAAATTATGTTTGGACTTGTACCTAGTAGTGATGATCAGATCTTTGCACACACTAGTCACAAGCAACAACAGCAGGAGGATTAAAAACCTTTTGGAACAATTTGGCATTCTCTTGCTGCAAGTCATGTTCCAGTAAATGCTCAGTATTTCAGCTTTGTTGCAGGTTGTTTGTCTTTATGAACATATGTTTCATTTCATTTCCAAAAGGGGGAGGTGGGGTGGGAGGAGCTGCAGGTTACAACATAATCATCAAAGAACGTTCTCCAGAATGTCTGCACAACACAACTGAAGCTAAATTCATGCACATGGCCATATTGTGCTACCCAACAAGAGGACTTGGATCCTTAAATATGTCAATTCTACAAGACATTGAGAACACTTGGAAACAATGAAAGAAATGCACATCATAAGTGCATTGTGATCTGACACCATGACTTTGTATTGTCTTCCTAAAAGCTCTCCTTTCTACAATGCTCAACGGCCACACGAGCTATCTTATGTGGAGTGATGCCCTATTCCAGAAACCCCATTGCTGCTACCATACAATATAATCATCACACAAATACGTGGCATATAAAACTAGACCTGAAATCATGCATCCAAGACACAAAAGGAAATCTAGATCATGATCCCAATTTCTACCCATGTTCCAGCAGATGTGTTGCCCCTGGCACAACCTCATTCAACATGGGTGACTATTTTTTCTTTCTTGATTTGGTTTGCTGTGAAGTGCTTCTTCTTATCTTATGTGTGAATGAAGGGATCCTGTATGACAAATAGCACACTCCACAATAAAAAAAATGCTTCTAACACAAACATGTAGATGATGATGAGCTCTGGGCAAAGTGGTATTGAGTTCTGAAGAGGAATCTGGAAGAGTAATCAGCAAAATACCTCCAGCAATTCATTGTTGGTATAACATCTATACCGATTTGTGTGCATGTCTTCAAGTTATTAGACCTTCTCAAATTTTGTTCACATGTAAGTGCACTTGATACAACAAAAAATAAATTCTCACATCTTTAATTATCCTGCAAGTTTCAACTAACTTCATTCTGCAGTAGATCATCCCAACAGTGGCCCAATCAAAGCAAATGAGATAAGTGCATATAAGAATTTTTTCTAGAAAAACTTTTTCGGCAACTTTGTTGAGGTCTGGTAGACATGCAAAACTCACATCACCATGTAGGTGCAGATGTAGTCCAACATTAAATTAATAAGTGACCATTCCTATTTAGGGATTAAGATAATTGCCTTGGAAAGATGTTGGAGTTGAGAGTACACCCACATGCCAAGAAGCCCCAACAGACCCAAACCCAGAGTGATAAGAAATATTGTTTTTCCACTCACAAATCCACTGGCCTCCACCACCTCCACATTCCAGACAAAGTCACATCCAGAAACTCTATAAGGGTGCAAAACTCATGGCCAATAATCATGACTCTTTGAAAGCTTTGAATAAGTACACAATTTGAATCAACTTCCAATTAAACCACTAAAATGTGCAAAGTTAATTTACCTTATGGAGAAACAATGTGATCAATAGCTTGCTGGTCCAGTAGTCGTTGTAGAATGTCATGGGAAAGGGAATAGGTATATTCCCCAAGTTCGTAGCCATATCCCTTGATATTGTTGGTAGCCAAAAGTGAAAGCCACAACGCTGGTAGCATTGTCTTAATCAGTCCAGCAGAGACAACTCACTTATCTTTTCCCACAATCACAACTGGAATTTTATTACAGTGAATAGAGTAGAGAATTGGGCTGTTGGAAGGTACCTTCACAAGCGGCATGGGAATATGGCCATCTGTTGAACCACATAGTGCATGCTAAAAAGTCAATAGCTCCAAACATTGTTGCAACAGAACACTATGTAGCCCAGTGTCTGCATTCACAAACATAACAACTGAGAGATTTGAACTATAATACAAAATGCACAAGTGTTCAACCGGAATCCAAACAAAAGAAACAAATCTGAAACTTGCACATTGGATTTTGATCTGCAAATATTGTCTGTGGAAGATCTCTCTCAATGCTAGAAACCGGTTTATGACCATACATGTTCCATGAAAGAAATCCAGCATACAAAAATCTGTTCTTTTTACATATGAAAGCCCCATATTGCAATGTAAATGTCAGATACAAACCCTTGAAGACCTGGACAGAAACTACAGAATATACACCCAACAACCTTGAAGGTGAAAATGTACCCTTCTTCATGGTGCATAACAAAGCTCGGAAGGACCAACAAACTACATAGATATAACTAACACAAAACCCTAGTCAGCATAAGGGGGATTTGAACCCTGATCCAAGATGCTGCCCCTTGTAGTTCATTCCCTTCTTGCACCCAAACCCTATTTAGAAAACTTGAACATGCAAGCAAATTGAAACCCAGGATGCACTTCCTTTGAGTGGATCTTCATATCACACCACCATTGACAATCATGGATAGTTGATTGGAGCACATAAAACAAAGGAGATGAACCATGTCATCGTGTTTTGCAAAGTGGAACCATCTAGGGCTCATGATTTTTTTCCTTGTAGCTTGATACACAACTGGTATCAGACCAGCCAATTGAAACCACGTTAATGAGCCTTAATACATGCAAGCTACTGCCACTAAACCCACTAGCAATGCCACATTAGATGGCAAACCAGAAAATACTTAAGTCGTCACCCCATAGCGCACTTGGTCATCATTCAAAGTACATATGGCAATGTAGAAAGGGAAGGTTTCCAAAACATAAAATTTCTGTGCATACATTTGAACAACAAGGTCCAAGTGCATAATCAAAGCAATTCCAAAGCTTCTTCTTTATGAGTGAACACAACATAAAATTTATGCACATACATTCGAACAACAAGGTCCAAGTAAATAATCAAGTGATTTCAAAGCTTTGTCTTTATGAATGAAAGGTTGGAAAAGGTGCGCTCATCCTCCATGTTGTTGCCCAACACCATAATTGTGCAAAAATTGGCCATTTTAAACCACTACAATAGTCTGTGGGTTAGAATCCTAGTAATTCCAAGTCTCTCCCATAATTGTGTTGTGGGATTACAATCATGGGGAGGCAACATGGTGGATTGAACACAATTTTGCATTGTCAACTTGAAAACATTAATTGTTGATCAAGAATTAGAGGGTTTATCAATGCCTCAACAAACATACCAAAACTCTCGATGAGTTTTTTATGCCCAAAATGTGTTTGCAAAATGGCCACATGCCTTGAGAAGGTTGTTTCAACTTTTGGAGCAAGCCAATATTAAAGGTAAATTGCTCCAATTGCATTCAATAACTCTTGCATGAGAAAATGTTTCTCTAATTCCAAAATCAAATTCCCAAAACCTTTGTACATTGCTACTTTATAATTTCTATAAATTGAACACAAATCTCCTTCATTATCATACTTGTAGTTCCTTTGTGGTTGCATCTATGGCATGCAACATATACAATATCCCTCCAAAAAAAGGCAACATATTGAATGCAAAATATAGGGCTTTATTCACTAGGTTAAGCATTATTGATCACGGGAATAGTCAACAAGATTAAGGAAAAACTTAAAATGTTAAAATGAACACTTGTTCTCAAGTTCATTACACATTGCTTGGAGATTAGATTCACAAAGCTTGACAACAAAGATGAAATCACAAATGAAAGTGATTCATGATTGTGCAAATTTGGGCGAGGATTGCACTAATTCCAAAAAGGGCAACACACATGTGAAACTTAAAAGTGCCTGCACGTTGCAAATGAATTCATAATCTACTTTGGTAGTGGCAATGGTGGAAGTCTCTCCAACCATTTTCACAACCAAAGGCTATTCATTCAAGACCCACTTGGAGGATGAAAACATAGAAATCTAATGGGTCTTTATGTTTTTAAAAATCTTGTTGCATTTGGATTCCAAAAGTTTACCAAGCTTGTTAGTTTCAAGATGCCACATAGAACTATAAACAAAATAGTTATGCATGGATGCAAGTAAGGATTCATTTGATCTTGGAAACTGAATTCAACTTGCTCAAGGTCTAAATAAATATTGGTGGGGGTGAACCATGCAATGGACAACACTCACAAATGGAACATGATTTTGCATGAGTTGGATGGTCACCCCACTTTTCACGCCATGAAAACCAATAATTCCATTTGCTCCAAAGAAACTAGTTTATTAACAATCTTTGTTTCACTCAACCTTCCATATTTAACCAAAATTTGAATAATAAGTGATGTCAGATTGCCAAAAATAACTCCATCAACCATTCCTTGAAGGTTTAGCAAAATGAAGATTCTTTTCCACTCATTTATGACATAAACATGCACACACAATCAACTTTAATTACCAATGGTGGTGACTTCATTTCAACTCATTAAAATATATGGTAATTTTTGCATGATAACTTTTGTGGCACACAAAGCAACATCATGCACCATCTCCACCGTGGTCCATCTTGTCAAATTGACCAATGCTTATGAGGGCAATTTTCAACTTTGAGAAACTAGAAAAATTATTTGAAAGTTTAGGTGCTTCCCTTATTGTAAAATATGTTAGATTGGAACAAAGTAGAGATATTTCTTTTTCCCTTCCATCTTGTCACCATTCTAAAGTTGAAACAATATTATGTCATGACTTGTGGAATCAAACAACTTTTGATTTTGCACATTAATTTTGTGTTAGTAGTAAACATGTAAAATTGGCCAACATTAATTCTAAGCTTTGCAATAATGCATTTTTTCAACCCATAATGTTTCACCAAATAAACCATTTTTAACATTAAAAACTTGTCCTTTTCTTCAACAACAAAACACACCTTAAATCACACCATTTTCATTTTCCCATATTTTTGACAAACATATTTTTTAAAATGAATTATGTTGCCCCTAGATCTTGTAAAACTTAATTTAGTTCTCATTTTATTTTTGGTTTGTTACATTTTGCTTTTGTAGGACCTATAATAACTAGGTTTTTAGGATTTAATGTGACTTAAAAGGTAAGATTTTCCTTCCCCTTTAGAGATGCAAAAAATGAAAGCTCAAATAGTTTTTCTAGAGTTTCACCACTCTTGACATTCTCAAGTGACAAACTAACATTTGACAAAGGTGCATTGGTAGGGTTCATATTGGCACTTTTAAGCTTAGCTAGTGTGAATGTAGAAAAATAAAGATGAAATTTGAAGTCTATAAGAAGTTTGAAAGGCACAATAGTTAGTGCCAAAGACAAGAATAAAATAAATTGATCCACCTTATTTTTGTGAATCGAAGTGAGATTTGAAAATTGAACTTTTTTCATCACATGTTAAGTTTAGAAATCAAAAGTTTTTACGCAATGACAAGCTCTACAAGTTTGATTGACTTTTCTATGACGATTGGACTTCTTTAAGAAATGTGAATTTCAACAAAGAACAACATATACAATGGTAGTTTCTAGAAGTCGAATCAACCTTTTCACTGTAAATTGACTTGTTCTCACAAGACTCTTTGGGTTGAATTGGTACATTTAACATGCTACTTGTTGAAGGGAAGGTCATCAAAGACACTTGACAAAAAAAACACCTTTAAACGTTTTCTTGAGGAAAAAATCAGATCTGAAAAATCAAAATGTGATTTTGGAAAACAAAACTAGAAGCAAGTAGAAATAAGAAAATGTGTACTTTGAAGTACACAACTAATGTTCAACATCTATTTGTACATTGGGAGCACCATTTTCAAATTTGGAGTCCTAACATTCAAGAACACTAGCTCTTTTTCCAAGAAAGTTACACACTAAACAAATTAGACAAGGATATTGTAAAACCTTCCAAATAGAAACATAACACAAAAACATTTTCAAGTTTAGAAAAGATTAGATGCAAGTTGTTCTTGATCATTTTATTTTTTCTTGATCCTTTTATTTCTCATTTGCATTTAATGCAATATTCCATAAACTCTCAATAATACTACTACTCAAATTTCATCCTACAACCACCAACACAAAAGATCTTGGGTACATTCTGAAGGCAATTTAAAAATCTAAGCTTTCAATGTTGGTTACGATGGCATCCTCCTTCATTGAAAGTTGAAAGGTGAATGGGGATGATAAAGGGGAAAATACACATCATGTAAGGGTTTGGTGTATTTGGCTAAGGTGATGCATGAACAAGGTCATTGATCTTGTAGATGGCTATTGGTCCATATAGGATTGTTGATCTTTTGTGATTTGATCAAATTGATTTAAGGCATTTCACATGGGATTTCTTTTCGTGCTAATGTGTGAAAATTTATTAAAAGAAGAACATTGTTTTTGAATGGTGGACTAGCTCTTACACGTTGGTTAAATTGTGGAAGTATCATTTGGTCCACAAAGGCTTGTTACATCTAGAATTAAGTTTTAATCATGAATTCAAAATCAAGTTAAATCTTCAATTGCATTTTCTAATTCAATCCTAATCCCATTGGTGGGCTCGACAAGTTCATGTCCTTAAAACGTTTAGAAAAAACAAATGCATCTTGAATTGAAGTTACCTAGCCATGTTATTTAGTGTGATTCATATTAATTAGTTAATGGGTGTGTTCATAACATTCATTTATTTATTTTTGTTGAAAGAACCATATTGATTGGCTCATCATCAATTTTTTTGGAACATTGGGCACTTCTCGATTGAAGCTCCTCTTTGGACCTAAGCACAAAATAAAAACAAATGTGTTCCCCTATGGCCCACATTTTTGGTTTATATACATGAGAATTGAACTTTAGTAGGCAAACCATACAAGATAAATTTAACATGCTATTGGGAACATCTTGCGGAAAAACTTGGGAACTTGGGGAACCTTGTGGGAACAAATCAAGAACAAGGAAAAAAACAAAAAATATTTATCCCCCTCCCAAAAGGAAAAATTTGGACCTATCATGAAGGCATGTTGAATTTATTCATTGGTTACATGAAACTTTTATTTTCAAAATTGCTTGTCACCATTTATAGCTTAGGTTAATGGCAAGGGCACAAACCATGTTAGTTAGTTAGTTAGTTCCATCGTTTCCCATGATTTGGTTTCAAATTATAATGGGCATGTAAATTAAACCAATTAGATGATGAAGTACTTATTAGATATGTCCTTCATTGAGAAGAACACAACACATCCTATCCAAGTGGGTCTAGAGTTTGAACCAATGTTGGTTTTTTGATTTTGTTATGACCTTGGGTTTTAGGTTTTTGAAAAAGTGTTGGGCAAATATCAATTTTTTAAATATTCATAGGTTTTAATTTAAAAAATGATTAAAATATTGGGTCAGATTTTTTTTTCCCCCAATTATAATATTCGTCAAGGATATCAAATTTCTTCTAAAATATTAAAAATCTAGATTTCATACTTCCGGATGTTTTAGAAAATAATATTCATCAAATATGCAAGGTAGTTCTCATAGCCTAGATAACAACATTCAAAATTTTTATTATAAAACCTATATACAAAAGGATAAAATTATAATTTATAAATTACATGTTTACAAGCTCTTCTTTCTCAAATTCATCTTTATATTGGTTTACCTCTTCTTCTTGAGAAACATAAGCTTCAATTGATTTTGTCAAATTAGAAGCCAAAAAATAATTCACCCTAGGATCATTTGGTCAATTTTTATTTATAAATATAAACTTACCTAAATTATTTGTTTATAATCTACATCTATTCAAATTCACCAATATCTTAGCCAAGGAAAAAATGCTCTTAGTTTCAATTTGAGATCTCACAATCCCAAAAATTTGACAAACAAAAACAAGAACCCATGTATGTATAC
>Ga0209611_10002663_pt1 | contig 31416 bp, 22 predicted proteins | sample S1TSphgellanicum_3_FD_187693 | JGI IMG/M metagenome (GOLD analysis project Ga0209611, IMG submission 187693) | Host-associated microbial communities from peat moss isolated from Minnesota, USA - S1T2_Fc - Sphagnum magellanicum MG (SPAdes) (version 2) | ecosystem: Host-associated > Plants > Peat... | reverse complement strand
AGCTAGGCAACACACCCAGCGTAATGGGCACATGGAGGCCATTCCGTGACATTATGGTCTGGGGTGATAGATTCGATGATTTGAAGAAAAATTGGTGTTCAACAGACACATTTTGATCCACTACAAGAAGTGTATGTATGTATGTATGTATGTATGATCATCACCGGACAATTATGTGATATAATGTGATCATCAAGAAAATGGCCCAAAAAAAATACATGTCCAACAGATACATTTTGATATATACTATTACAAGAGTATGATCATGGCCAGACGATTATGTGATATAATGTGGTCAAGAAAAATGACATAATCTGCCACCCCAGATCCTAATGCGACCTAATTGTGGACAAGCAGTAATCCTAGTTATAATTTACCGAGCAATTCCAGCAATAGTCTAGAGAGTAAAGGAGCATCAACCCATGATTATGAGTGTCATTAGTGAACTGCAGTCTGGGTGATTGTTGACTGGACTACCGTTAGTAATTAGTAACTGGCAGAGGTCCCTTGTAAGAATTGACCTCTTCAGTTCACCCCATGCCATGGCAGCCCTGCAGAGCTGCTGCTGCTGCTGCTGCTGCTGCCTCATGTAGCTAGCTAGCTAGCTAGCTGTTCCCAGCTAGATACTTGTGCAAAACATTTCAAGCAAATCATGACAAATTTGGTGCTTCTTCAAAGCAACCAGAGGTACACTTGCTCAGTAACCAGGGGAATTATGTTGACTTGCAGCAGATGGCTATTTTCAAGAGAAAGAATTATTATGGTCATGGAATTTCTTTGCTTCAAGGTGTTTGCTGAGCTCATGAGCTCTCTTAGTCCAGTTAGTAAAACCTGGCAATTAATTAAGTTACCACCACCCATGAGCTAAAACTCAAACCTAACTCATATTCATTGGGTAGGATGGTGGACTGAGATGAGATTCATCCATTCATCCCATGCATTAACAGAGTTTTATATCATCGTCCCTGCATCCCACCATTTTTGCATGCTACTAGTAAAATGACTGGCAATTTTGTTTGCTCTAAAAACTAAACTTTGGGTGGGAGCTTTTCGTGTTTTTGCCACTTGGTGAATATTTCTTTCTTTGCAATTGGCAATTTAGGTTTTTTGCTCATAGGCAGGTGCTTGCGGGTTTTGTGTGAAACAACACCCATACTCATTTCATGGTTGAAAGATTGAAAACGGGGAAAAAAAAATTATAAAATGGTTGCTTCTAAACCCTAAACAATACAAATATCCCATTTCCCATTCCTTGAATCCACATATAGCATTTTCTGGGTGCAATATTAATCGTCACAAAGAGGGGGGTCACTCAAGAAGGTGAATGTACCAGTGGGGCATACTGGTTCAACCTGGGCCCTCAGGTGAAGGGGTTTAGGGTTTAGAAGCAACCAATTTAGAGCTAATTTAGACCTCCCAAAATAGCTTTAGGGTTTAGGTGCTCTTCCTCCCTGTTGTGAAAAAGCCTGGAACAACGTCCATGGATGATGTGAACCACCTTCCTGCAGCAACAAAAAGCCTGGAAATTTTACTTCAAACTTGCCGTTGGCGTTGTTGAAACGTGGGGCCCGGAGCTTGGTGGATATAATAAGATTTGACTACGGTACTGGGGAAAGTGATGAAGAAGGAGAAGGAGATGACGAAGGGGGGGAGGGGGGGGGGGGAAACTGGGGGAGAAGAGAAAAAGCTTTCCAATTGCTTTGAGGACACGACAACCAAGGTGGCGGATTCCGGAAGGAAAGAAATGAACCCCTGCTCCCACGCGTGCGAAGAGCAGAGATCGGGGACCAAAAACTTCGCAGCCAGGGCAGCCCCACCCTACTTTCACTTTCCTTCTGTTATGATCTGTCTCACACGAGCGAGCGAGGGGGCTGGCGAAATCTGGAGCTTGCAGGAAGGAGGGAAGGAAAGCAAGCAAGCAAGCTGAGCTAGGGGCTGACTGCAGGCAAAAGCAAAGTGGGTGTTCGGGAGTGAGTCCCTCTCACACGAATCAAACCTCTCACTCACTTAACGCCCACACGCTTCACATGATTCAATGACTAGCCCACTTAACTTTTCCTCATGACGCTGCTGCCGGCCCACCAGTTCCGCAAACTCCCTCCCGACTCCCCAGTCCCCTACCTGATCCATCCGTCAGTTCTGTTTTGTCCCTCCCGCTGCCGCTACTGCTGCGGCGCGCGCGGCTTTCTTTCACGATCAAGCGAGCGAATTCTGCTGCAGGGGCGGATTCAATGCTCTCTCACTCGCTTGTTACAGATTTATTTTATTTTTTTGGCGACACAGTTTTCTGAAAAGCAAATATTCTGTCACAAATTCCCCCCTTTTTGCATTAAAAATTTCGCCAAATTGGGACAGAAAATGGTTTTCTTTTTTTGGGGGGTGGGGGCGGGGGCGGAGGAAGGGTGTCGCCACGTTCATGTCTACTGGCTACACATTTATACGTTCTCTGGAAAAGAGTCGCCAGTTAAGTCGAAATCTGCCTAGGGATGCTCGCCACTCTCTGGCGACATCAGAGAATTGACCCCCAGAAAAAAAGAGAAAAAAACACTGTTGCTTGGATGTCAAAACAAGCTCTGTAATTTAACGGTTCGCAGTCACAGCAGTAAATACAGCATCAACTAATAGTCAAGTCTGCCAAAGGAAAGCAGAATATTTTCACTCAAGTAAATAATTCTATCACCTTATTAATTAGGGCCCAGAGTGAACCAACAGCACCCAGCAATGCCCCCATTCAGGAGGATGGATGTATCGATGGCATGGTTGTCCCATAGCTCACCATGGGTAGTTCGCTCTAAACCATGGTTGTTTGTTATATACTAGCCATCCACATACATCTACTTACTTACAGCATCTCCACCGTTGGCATTGCATTACTCCCTATACCTAAACTATGCAAGCTACTTTCAAGGGCTAGCAATGCCTTTTGTTGGCTTGCCCAAACAAGCCACCTTGCTCATTGTTCATCATTTTCGCTTTTTATTATCACAAATTTAAAAAATTCATGGATTCATTTCAAACGTGTGTGAGATCTGTTATTTCATAGGTTTGTATTGTTTGAACACAAATGTTGTGTATTATTGAAATATGAAAGTCGTGTGCACGATTTTCATGTGTAAACAACACAAATAAACATACAACATTTTTGTCTAAACAATACGAATAGTCATATGACATTCATGTCTAAACAATGACACAACATGCGTTTTTTTCATTTTTAATCTCTCTCATCATTTTTTGCAAGAGTTTGATTCTCATCTCCTACTACAATAACTCATATTTTTATGTTTTCTCTAGCAATGGAATTGACCATGGAATATTGGAGAAACCAGTTATTTACTAGATTGATAATAAAATTACCACCAATGATAATGAAAACTTGTAGTTCAATGCAACACTACGACAAATCGAACTTGAAGCACTTCAACAAAAACACAAAGGGTCAATGCCTAGGCATAGACCAAACATAAAGAGAGAAGGGGCAGTAGGTCACTATCAAATTTGGCGAATTTATTTTGCACCAAGTCTTACTTATGATGAATCATTTTTTTTAGAGGTGTTATAAGATGCATTGATTTTTATTTTGCAAGATCATGCAAGATGTGTGTGTATGTGATTTTTATTTCTTGTAGAAATCAAAGGCTTGTAAGATCATCAAACCTTTTGTCCATTCAAAAATGTATAAGTGCAATGAAAATGTTGGCTTACGACTTGATGTTGATGCATCTAACAAATACTACAAGATCAAAAAAAACATAGCCACTAAATGTTTGAAACAATTTGTGAAAGTTCTTCAAGAGCTCTTTGAAGTTAAGTACTTGTGACAACCATCACGAGCTCATATAAACAATCAGATGGCAATTAATGCATAGAAAGGTTTCCCTATTATGTTTATTTCATTAAACTATATGCATTATTGCTGAAAGAATTGCCTCATTGCTTAGCAAGGCCAATTCATTAGTTCATTAACAAATATAACCCACTACTACAATCCACGATTTTTTTAATTAAAAAATTCAATCAAAATGACCCCTTTTTCACAAGCCTCAAAAAATACCATCCTATCAAACTTGGACAAGTTGATTTTTACCTATCCAACGTGACTAGGTGGTTTTTTTGACTAGCAGAATGTTATATTATTTGATTGGTCATTTTGACTAATGGATAGTGAACCATTTGACTCATCAAATTTTTGGATTATTACTAAAAACAATTTTGTATAGGTAGGTAAATAAATAAGTGGGTAGGTTTAAGTAGGTCATAAATAAACAAATAGGTAGGTAGGTGGTAACCTACCTAACCTAGCTTAATCTTCCTAACCTAGCTTACCAACCCTACTTATCTTAACCTTTTAAAAATGTATATAGGTTGCAAGTATTAAGAATTGAACCCTTCACCTCTTAAATGATAATCCAAGTCCTTATCAATGGATTACATTTTCCAAAGTTGACAAAACTTGTCAAGTTTTTTTATTTCACTTCTTTATTTCACATCATTAGTTATGTAGGTAAATAAGAAAGTTAGGTAATTAATGGGTAGGTTGCACGATGGTTAGTAGGTAAAGGGGGTAGGTAAATAGGTAGGTTGTAATAAATAGGAGGTAACTAGTCAAATAGGTAAGAGGTAGGTAGGTAGGTTGCAAGAAGTAGGAACTAGGTGGGTAAATCTAGGTAGACAAGTAGGTTGTAGGAAATAAAAGGTAATTAAGCAGGAAAATTTGGGTAGGTAAGTAAATGGGTAAGTCAATAAGTAGATTGGTATGTGGGAAGTAGGAGGTAAGTATGTTTCTAAGATGGTACATGGGAAGAAATAAGTAGGCATTCAAGTAGATAAATAAATTTGTGGGTAGGTCATAGGAGGTAGGTCTAAGAGGGAGATAGGTAGGTTGGTTGGAAAAATGAAGTATGTAGTTATGTAGTTAAGTAAATTAATAAGTAGGTAAGTGGGTGGTAGGAGGGAAGTAGGTAGGTAAATAAGTTGGTATGTAAGTAGGCTTAAATTACTTCCTAAGCTAATTTGTAGCTATCTTTGTCTATTAACATAAGATGTTCCATTAGATCAGAACACCATTATCCATCTTGACTAAGAATGTCATTTTATTTTGTCCAACTTAACTAAATGTCTTAATTGATTATAAACCATTTGCCATTTTGACCCAGGTGGTCATTTTTTTGTTCAACTTGATTAGATGTCTAATTTGATAAATGGTCAAATAGGTCACTTTAATCAAGTTCGCTAGTCAAAAAATACATATGTTATTCAAGGTTTAAAAATATATATGTCATTCAAGTTCTTAAAATAAATATGCCTTTCATCAAAATGTACATGTCCACTAATCAAAAAGGACTTGTTAGTCAACTCAGACCTTTTGAAAATCCATGAATTGTAATAATGACCACAAATCAATTATCCTATAAGCAATTGTTGACCAAAGTTTTTAGATCTAGCATGCATTTCTTAAATTACCTAATGACAACAATGACTTGAATGTGTTAGATAGGTTGCCACTAATTTATGATTTGTTGTGAGCTACAAACACAAACTTGGTTTTTGAAGTCAATGGTAATAGGTATCTTCATTACTATTTGCTAATCGATGGAATCTATCCTCGTTGGTTTATATTTGTGCATACTATCCACAAACCCTAGGGTGAAAAACAACAAGAATTTGCCAAAGCACAAAAAGTTACATGCAAGGATGTGGAGTAATGTTTTGGAGTTTTACGAACACAATTTGGGATTATAACAAACCCTAGTAAACAATGGGACCAGGAAGTCATAACTAACATATTGATGGCTTGTGTAATGTTACATGACATGACAATAAAAAATGAATAGAATATGAACTTGGAGCCATCATTTGATGTGAGAGAAAACATACCATTTTGAAGAGCACTTTCATTTGAGGATTATGTTGAAAGCACCATTCAAATTGAAAACCATAATTTCCATTGCAATCTTTGGAATGATCTCATAGAACATTTGTAGCAATTAAAAAGTAATAGCCAACTTTGAAATAAAATGTTCAAGAATCATTTTATTCATTACTTGTGTGATCTCTCAAGTTTAGATTGAAATGATTGTTTTTTCCTGATCTAGAATTATTTGCACATCTTCCAAAATATTTGCATCAAATTCTAGTGCTTGAGTTTGTTCTATTGGAAAAATTGCCAATGATGAAACTTTGAGATCAACATGAAACTTGTCAAGTTTTTCCCCTCTATGTAAACAAAAATATTCTTAAGCTTCAAGATAAACAAACGGGTCTTCTAGCATTATGAACAATGCCATAATGTTTTGTTCCTTTAAAATCAATGTTTTCTTCAACATGGTTGTAACCATATCTATTGTGGCACAAGCTTGAACCCACATGGCACTTTCTTGTTATTTTGTAATCTTTTGTTTATCCTTTGTTGCCTTTGAACCTTGTGACCTGTTTGGAATTGTCTTTGTTGGAAATGATTCTTGTAAGCATCAAACAACTTTGTTTCACTTATGTTTAGCTCAATAGGATTGCCACAAGACTTGCATTTTTGTGCAAACATATTCTTGGATTTTTTGCAGGTATCAACTTAATGTGGCAAGTCTTTCAAGGTTAACCAATGATGAAGAAATGTGAATGATTGATGACACAAATGTTTGATCTTATACAACTCTAGAAATTTCTAAAAAATATTTTCATTTGATGTTCATGATTCACACAATGCATTCATAGCACTATAATTCCCATAAAACTTTGCAACATAATGCTTGATAATCTTTCGTGTTGTCTGTAATGACCTTGTTAGTTTTTCCATGCAAGTTTGAAGTCAATTGGCATTATATTGAAACTACAACCTTTCCCAAAATGTGGTCAACTTCTATCCATCCCTATCACAAGGTCTTGAAAATTGTGAAAAAAACTAATGCACAACACCTTTTCTTTATCAACAACAATTTTATTTTTTTTTTTGTTTTTTGGCGTTTCAACATTTTGCCTTGTGTATGCAATGCAAAAGATTTTCCCACAAAGGTTGATGACATCATTACATTTTAGCTTGATGTCAAAAAATTTGATAGTGAACCCACCTTTGTTTCAATATCCTTTGTAAAATTACAATTTAGAAAATGGATTTCTACCAGGGCTAGTAGGTTTAATTTTGTACTAGTTGGATACATGGGGTGTTGTTCCTTGTTTGGGACTATTGGCAAGTGTAATGAGAGGGTGTTGCAAGTGGATCAACTAGACTTGGCAAGAATTTAATGAAAAAGAGAAAGGAGATAATGGAAAAATAATTGATAAATTTTCTAATAGGACACAACAAAACAAACAAAAAACGAAAAAGAAAAAAGAAAACTACTTCAGAAAGGAGCAAAGCTCTTACTTACTTCTCTTGTGAACTTGAACTCCCTCTATGAACTCCTTCCACAAACTTGAACTCCTTCATGAACAAGGAAAGGAGAAGACAAGGAAAGGCAAGGACGAGGTAGGGGAAAGAACAAATGGGTCTATTAAAAGGTGGGTGAATAGAATAATATGTAGGCAGTAGGTGGGACCAATTAATTAACTTAGGGCACATGGGTTGAGGTTTGTTGTTGGGGTTCATCCAATGAAACATAAACAAGATGGTGCGTTCATGGGCATTAGGTCACACAAGTTGTTTTCAATAGATGGTGCCTTTTGGCCTTGGGTGAATTAACACCTAAATTGGTACCGTAGTAAAGCATAAAATTGTTTTTTGTTATTTATAATCATGATAAGGATTTGGTCCTCAAATTAAATCAAGATCTCTAGTTCTAAATTTATTCTATTTTTGGATTAAATATGGTTGCTAAAAGGGCCTCACTCAAGAAGGTAACTGTATCAATGTAGGTGTTGGTTCACATGTGTTATTTGTGCATGATGGGTCACATAATCCTCAAGTAATAAAAACGTTATTTTACCTAGGTACAAAATTGATTTTGGATGCCCTCTAGTATCTTGTCCACCCACCTAAAAAGATTGAAATTAAAATGATTTGAATTTGGCATTTTAACAATCTACTCCAACCAAAGTGCATGGCAAGCAAGCAATAATAGTTTGATTAGGTATTGCATGTGGAAGAAGGGCTTTATATTAAAGATTTATTGTCATTCAAAAATGCCTAAATCCTTTTTAACATATAAGGAAAAAAATGTCCTTTAAACTCGAAAGGCAATGATCCAATGAATTTTTTGTTATGACTAAACAATACAATTATTATTGTTAATGTAATAGTAGCTAATTACTTGGGTAAGGTTTTCTAACCTACCTTTCTTATTTTTAGGAAGGAGGGATTATTGGAGTTTTGAAAAGAATGTGTAGTTGAGGGAAAGTAGGATGTAACCTTCATAGGTAGCCACCACCCAACTTAATAGTAGTTGGCTACCTAAAGGTAAAAAGTAACCTAAAGAAAGGGAATGGAATGTAAGTACGGACATGTCCCATTTCTTGAGTGTGTGAAGTTGCAAAATGACATACATGAGGAATTGTTAAAGTTGTATTGGTAGAATCAAGATGGAATAATATTGGAATATCTATTTTATAAGAAGTTATGATTTTAAATTATGGTTTTTTGTTTTGAGGGATTTGTTGTGTACCCACTACAATTATGTTTTGATGTTCTACATGTTTTCTTCTTACTATAGTAGTAAGGCAAGTTGTACATACTTAGTAATAAAGGTTTTAGTTTAGTTTAGTTTTTTTTTTTTTTTTTTTTTTTTTTTTTTTTTTTTCTTGTTGTTTCCCAATAAGTAGAGCTCTTGTATTGCTAATGTGAGTACAATATTACACTTGCACCCCTATATTCACCTATATGCAAGTAGTTACTTGTACATGTTTTCTTGATAGAACTATCGTAAGGATTTGTTTAAGTTTAAACTCCATTCTATTAGGTTTCAGGAATTTGGATTCTTTTCCATTGTTCAATTTGAAGATCATTTGAAATGAGACTTCTTTCACACATGTATATATATACATGGATACGTAGATAGGCATGCATATTTTTTAAAAGCTTAGTGCAAATAAGGTCAACTTATTTGAATCAAGATTTTGAATTTCAAGTGATTCATAGTATTCAATATAGTTCACTTGTTTTGGTGATGTGGTTTTCCTGATTTATTTTCTATTTTAATATGTTGGAAACTTAAAATTTATGTTTTAGCCATCCTCGTTAGTATGAGGTTGAAGGAAAAATATTATTTCATGTTATTATGGCAAGTTATACTTTGTATTCTTACAATTAGATATCATCATGTGAGAAGGCATTTAGGTTGAAATAAAAACCCATTAATTTTTTTTTGTAAAAGTGTCTTTTAAATGTGGAAACCATTTCCCGTCTTCGAATTGGGATTTAGCTTTTTCAAATGGGAAGAAGTAAAAAAAAACAAAAGTTTGAATTTTTGAAGGTTTATGATTTCTTCCATTTTATTGGATTGTGGTATGATCTATATCCCTCATTTGGATTTGACCAAATTGTTTATGATTGTTAATGTCCATAAAAAAATTTAAACATTGAAGGAAAAATGTTTTCAGTTTTAAAATGGCATTAAACAAGTATGTAATTTGTAATTCAAAATTAATTAACTTGTGATGTTCAACACAATCATGTACTCCATAGTTAATATTGTATTATAGTTTTTGATAATCACTAATTTACATTGGTGGTAAAATTCATGAGGAGAAACCTTGTTTTTCAATATATTCAAGTTATACACACCTACATATCTGACACATGTATTGTATTATATATCATAGATGTTAACTATTAATTTTACACATTTTTATGCAAATTATTTTTGTAGACTTTGCAAAGGGCAAGTTTCAAATAAACCCTTCATTTTGAAAGGTGGGTTTGACAATAACCCTTCATTACCAAGGCCTATGTGCATTTTAAGGTTGCATGACATTTATTTGAATGGAACTTATGTGTGGTGACTATTCCTTATTCGTATTTTGATAGGCCGAAAACAAAAATTGCTATAATTTTACATTTTTATTTTTATTTTTTGAAACAAAATATTTGCATTGGATTACATGTTCCTTAGATTCTTCATCAACCACGTGCCAATCCAAGATTTTTCCCACCACTTATTTATATGATTTTGCTAGGCGCAAATTTAACGTGCCTTCGACACCTTGTCATGGGCCATTCCCCTTTACCCCTTTGGAGATTATCAAAGGGGGGAGTCACAAATTTTTGACAAATTCCCATGACCTTTACCTTCTAATTTCTATTTAATTGATTTATAAATTTTCCTATTCATTCCCTTCTCTAGCAACCATTCCAAAGGCATGGCCTAATTGTGTTCAAACCTTAATAAAATCCTCTTCTCCCCTTTGTTTCTCTTTAATTTTAAATTTTTTTTGGTTTGTTTGTTGCGGATAACTATCCTACTTCTTCAAACCATTCCCTTCTCCATCTTTTTCCCCCTTTGTTTGTTATAAACAACTATCCTACTTCTTTTTCTAACCACTCCCTTTTCCTTGCACTTAACTAGCTATAACCCTAAACCATGTTAGCTTCATGCAATCATCTTTAGACCAGAAGTACAACAAGTCTTTACCAACAAAATAAGTGCCACACCTCTAAAAAGTGGTTACAATGTAGTTTTGGTTCAATCCTCAAGTCTTCAAATTCTTCCTCCTTACTAAACCCTAACACCGTCTCTACACTACTTTTCTTCATTACACACTTCTTGTCAACTACCTATATCTCTAGAGCTTTTTACCACATCCCCCAAACAATTTTCTTTTCTATTCTCCTTTATTGGATAGCCTAAATTCTAGTTTTGTTTGCTCTTGATACACAAGAAGGTAGACCTTTACCTTTGTTCCTAGGTCTCACAATAACAACCCCAAACTTCCTCATCTTTTCTATTCCTAGTTTCTCACTTTAGCAAAGGTTTGAGTACCTTTTCTTGACCTCCACTAGCCACCTCTTAGTCACCAGACTCATGAGTTCCTCCTCCCACACTTACATGCCCACAATCGTCACCACTTGAGGATCATGTCTTCATTCACCAAAACACATGTTGACTTGACCACACCTTGAGAAGTTGGCTAGTTCATGATGTTGTAACCTTCCACCTTCATCTATCTCACCTTCCCATGATATGCCAAGATCTCTTGCCCCTCCTTACAACTATCATCATTACTCCTTCCTTCTCACAACCCTTTCATGCCTTGTTGATCACTTAAGAAGAAGAAAAGAAGTCAACAACAAGTTCCTTGGTTTTCAACTCCTTGGAGATGCCACTAGTAATGTCCTATGCTAACCCTAATTGCTAGAAGCTTCTAGGAAGCATCCTTCACCCTATCCGTACCCCTTTATCTAGAAAGGTTAGCTAGTCTCAAACAAGGATAAAAAATCCAACCTTGTCCTAATCTAACCAACCTACTTTCCCCCTTATCTTAACTAGGCCACCTCCCCTCAAACCTTACTAGGATAAAGACATATGTCTTAACCTAATCCCCTTAAATTTAAAGTTAACCCCAAAATTTCCTTAGCCATCCTACCCTTTCCTAATCAAAATTTAGTTAGGCTATTTTGAGCCCAATATATTTTAGGACAAATGTGTATGGGTTGAAAATTTTAAAATATTAATTAATAAAATTTAAGAGATAAGAGTGACACTTATGGCAATTTCAAAAAAATTGGCCCAATTTCTTGATTTCATATTAATTTGAAACTACCAAAAAAATAAAATCTAGGATTTGGAAATGAAAATATGCATCCAATAAAACCAAAATCAAAATTTTTGAATAAACTATTTATATGAAATTATGCTTGAAAGATATGCAAAAGTGCATCCATTGGACTTCCAAATTGTGAACTCAATTAACCACACTCTAATTGCACTAATCCTTCTAGTGGGGATTATAGGTGGGTAGCTAAGGTTAATGAACTAACTTGAGAGTTCCAATATTAAAATTAACTTAATTTTGCTTTTAAGTTGTTGTCCATTTAAAAACTATTGGTTCCAAGTTTTAAACAAAGTTTAAAAAATTGAGTTGATTTTAAAAAATCAAGCCTAAAGGAACTAGTTAAGGTTTTACATTTTTGGAAAAACAATTCAACTAATTCTCAAATTGTTGGTCTTCTACAAACTTAATAACAATTAGTTCCCAAAGGAGGTGGCACTTGTCCACTAATTCTCACAATGGTTTGCCTAGTCTAACAAAGAAAAATAGTTTTTTGAAATTGCAAAACCTTTTGAAACTTAATGAATTTCCTTCCAAACCTACATTAAATTTCAAAAAGGTTTAATCATTAAAAGAAAAATGAGATTTCGCAACTAGGTTTTAGTTGCATGCAACATATAAAGTAAAATGCCATTAATTGTGTTGGACAAGTTGTATTTCACTGTAGCTGCAAATGATATGGTCTTTGGATGGAAAATTAAAGTTAACAAAATACATTATCATCTTTTGACTAATTGTACATGTATTGTTGTTAGCAATTAACATGTGATTAATGTTTTTGACATTAATAACAAATAATGTGTTGCCATGTGGCAACATTTTTGAATATTTCAAATTTATTTTTATTTAATCTTGAGAATTTTTAATCATCCATTTTGGATGGTTTTAGATCATGACATGTGACACAATTAAAAAATTTCCCACATGAAATAATATTATGTCTGTTTTTAAGGCCAATTATTTGGTGACATGTAGCACAAATAAGCCCAATTTTTATTTTTTAATTAATTAATTAAACATGGATCATTCAATTTAAGGGCCAATAGGATGTCAACATGTGACATAGGCAAAGAAGGTAGGCCTAGGTAGGCAAGCATGTACACCTTAGATAGTTGAATAGGTGTAAAATTAACCTATTTTATTTTGGGTTTAAATTTGTAGGGTTGAACTTCTTTTATTAATTCATCCCTTAAATGACACTTATATTTTGAATACTTCTAATGCATCTACTTATATATTGCACACTATAAGAATGGAAAACAAATGGGAAATATACAATTTAGTTGCAAGTGTGACCAACTTAGTTGCAACTTGTTTGCAACTATTTATTAATACCTATGTTATACTATTTATTATAAATAATAATAAATAATAAATTTATTTTATTATAATAATGATAATTATTAAATAATAATATTCGTATAATATTACATATATAAATTTTATTGTAATAAATAATTTTAGTATGTATAATAAGCCTTTGATATAGTTGTAAAAACACTTTTATAACTTCTTCAAATTTTTTTGCAATGACAAAATGGTCTACATCCACATGTTTTTTCAAAGATATTATTCCATTCATTTAAAACATTTTTTCAATTGCATTCTTGGATTAATGCATTGAGCAAACTATTGTAACATAAGATACAACACATGATTTGAAGAATCCACAACCAACTTCCTTATTGTCATCAACACAATAAAGATTTTAACATAATGAAATTTGGCCCCCATTTCACCTTTGAACATGTAACTTTTGAAGATTTATTTTTCATTATTTCATCATTATCCAAGCTTTTTTTTTGTTTGCAAACTAGGACATTATTTAATTCTTTCATCTATAAGTTCTTCTTCCACATGGCAACATCATTAAGATAAATTTCACATATTTCATTTTCAAGTTTTATTCTATTTTCATTTTCATTTGATTGCTTCATTTTCACAAGACCTTTACTCAACTACAATTGGAAAAACCCAATCAAGTTAATGTTCTACCCAAAAAAATCTTTCCCCCTTTTAGATTGAATTATAGGTCCTAATATTATGGGCACAAAGTGGACAAAAATCTAAGCAAGGAGTTCAAAGGCAACCAATATGTATTTTGATAAAAAAAAACTTCAAAACAAAAATGGATGATTTTGTCCTTAATTTGGGTTGACAAAAGTGAAAATTATAAGCTTGAAAACCTCCTAATATATTACCTCTTCATTAGGACTTTTTTACATGCCCACAATAATGCAATACCTTTTGCACATGATAATAATGAAACCTAAATGCCTTTAATGCTTCTTGAACAATGTGAAGAATTCACAAACAACTCATGTCCCTTAGGATGTCTAAACTTTTTAGAAATAACCACATGATACATGTCTTTTGGAAATTGTAAAAAACTTTTAAAATATATTTTTTCCAAATATTACATTGGTCTATTTTTCTACATATGCTTTTTTATGTCTTTTACAACTAGAAACCAAACATGTACAAGCAAGTATGACGTCAAATCACTCCCTTATCTCTCCTCTCTTCATTATTGAAAAAATATGAAAAACAAATGCAAGCATAATGTAATGCAAAAAAAATAAAAATAAAAATTAGGAACCATGCACAACAACAAACATGCTTACTAATTAATATGCTATTGAAACAATAAAACTTATCACAACACAAAAACAACTAAAACACAAATCTTTCCAAGTAAATAATCACACAAACAAAAGGAATAATCATACTCAAAACACCAAATGAAAACAATAAAGAGGAAAAAAAAGGTTAAGGTTTACCTTTTGAAAGTTTGTTTTTCCGTTGTAGTTTGAATGTAGGAAATTGGAAACCATGGCTGGTTCTCACCTAATTTCTGATACCCACCCAACACTGGCATCGACATTGTCATCTGAAACCATGGTTGGTTCCACTTGATTTTTGATACCCACCCAACTTGGGGTTAACATCGTCCCCTTCTAGTCCTATGATGAGAAACCCAAAGTGAACCTTTTTTATTTTGTTGTTGGTGATGAGCCTATTTGTTGGGGCTAATAACTTTGGCGAACAATGATTTGTAAGGAATATCTGATTTTTTTTTTTTCCCAAAATCATTGGGTAGATAGGCTGGTGAATGAACATTTAAAAACTCTAAGGAGGTCCAATCCTCACACATCGTTCTTCTAATATTTTAACCCTTCACCTAGGGCTTCCAATGCTGCAAAAAATTGCTCAATTCTATAAAGGAAAGAGGAAGATATGGGGTGTTTGGTATAAGAGAGTTCAATGTATGGTGATGGGTGAATTAAAATAGATTAGGATTTTGAGCTTAAAATGTTTGATCATTGAATCTTTGTCTCTGAAATACAAAGAAGTTTTGTAAACCCCTAGTTGGCATGCCCCTTAGATTTTAAATAATTCAAAATGGACTAAAAATGAAAATAGTAAGTGATCTCACCTTTGACCTAGAAAGGTGGGTATGGGAAGATGGCAGCAAATTGCTTGAGTTCACAACTCAAATGGGCCTAAAAATGTTGAATTCTGGAATGAAGCTCAATAGGAACACTACAAAAAAAGTGGTTCCAATGGTCCCTAGCCCATTCATTGAACCTCAAATGTAAAGATGTGTAGGTGAAAACCAGAGTGAAGAAAGATGTTGGCTTTATTTGGATGCTTTGGCACCAAATAGTAGTAGTAGTCAATGTTTAGTGCACCAAGATCAACAAAAGCACTGCCATGATATGTCCTTCATGTGACCTCAAGGCCTTGAAGTATGTGATTCATAGGTTTTGGGATTGCCCCAAGGCTAAAGGAGCTTGGGAGAGGGCCTTCACTATTTTACTTAAGACTCCACAACCGCGGGCAAAATGAAGTAAGGAGAAAGGCATTCGACATCAAACAATACCTATATTTTACTAAAAAGACTGCCTAAAAGTTAGGGGACCTTTTCTCACATTTGGGGCCCCATTTCTCACCAAGTTAGGGAACCATTTCTCACACTTGGGGCCCCCATTTTTTTGTTTGTGCCCAAGATGATCTTAAGGTTAGATGGTGTTATAGTTGCCCAGAAAAGTAACATTGAATGAATTGAGTTGTTGATTCAGTCCTTTGTTTCTCTCCTTTTTGCAATGGATTTCTTTGTCTATTTGCCCCCCTTTCCCCCAAAGGGCTACAAAAAGAAATGAAAAAGATATGGGGTTGGAACTAGAGAGAGGTTTAGAGCTATTTTCTCAAAAAAAAATTTGAAGCAAACTCTCACTCATCCTGTCCTTGTGTTTTCTGAGTTGCTCCTTTACTTCTGATGCTCTAAAAAAAACATTTGTAGCCCCTCCAATTTGCATGTCCCAACGACACAAAAATCACTCCATTTGGTGAAGAAACTAGGAAAATATTGAAAAGAGTTCAATGATAGATATGTGTTCAGTGATGGGCAGTTTTACCCTATTTGCATCAGATTCTGTTGACCAGATAAACCCTAAATCCTAAACCCCAGGAACTTAAAAAGCAGGTGATAAATTATTTGGATTTTTGGGTTGTCTTAGATATGAATTGAGTACACTAGTCCCAAGTGCCCAAGGAAATTCGACCTCACTTGTCATTCATTGGTGGTGATTTTATATATCTCAAATGATTACATTGATCTTTTTTCCCAATAGATATGTGTGACTCGAGAACATAGTGTGCAATCTAATCTCTTTAGAATTTATGAAAATGAGGAAAAGACTCCCTTCAAGAGAAAGAGGATATTTTCATGTTGTATCATGACAATATTAAACCACTTTTTAGGCAGGCTAAAGCTCTCCATTGAGGGCCTTATGGTTGTAGGCTCACCATACTTGCGGGTGGGGAGAACGTGTGTGATGTGTAGGGCAAGGCAATGCTGTAAGGGCCTTTATTATGCCTTGGGAGTTGAGGGCCAAGCCTGAGGTCCAAGGCATAATGCCCTTCTAGCGATGCGTTACTCGACATATCATCAACCGAGGCACAATGCATGAGATGCAGGACCATCGAATTGAATATGTGAGGTTGCCATCCAAAGATATGCCTCCACTCCAAGGAACTTACATGAAATCTCTAGCACGAGACTAGAGTGAGAAATTGTTGTTGTAAGAGCATCATCTCCAGTGTTGCTCAGTATGTGATCCTGCACAGTAAAAGTGGATGAAGCTTAGTCAAAACATGCTGCTTTGGATCAGGAAAATGCATCACTATAAATCCACATCAACGCTGTGCACCTGCAGAAAAGACTTGTAATAAATACGATCTAATTGATGCTCAGTGTATCTGATTGGCCCATCACAATGATTGGTCCAGGTGGTTTGCTATTAGTAGTCCTCCCACGTATTTGCTGCTGTCCCAGTTTTATGGGTGGGGTTGCCAAAAAAAAAAGTAAACAACTAAACTTGGATGTGAAATATAATTTTGCAGAGTCGCATACAGAGAATTGCTAGAGATGCTCATCTATGTATCCCAAATTTGGGTTTCTATGAAACAAAGATATTGGCATTTCAAAATTTTCAACACAACCACAGAAGTGCTTCACAGCCCAAGAAATGCAAGGTCCTTTCAAAGCTGAAGGGGATATTAAGGAGGTAAATCCCAACATGGATTGTTGTGCTCGAGGTAGGCTATGGGGCATATTTTTCATAGGCTAACCTGGTGATGCTTCTTTTTGTGGTGCCCAAATTTGTGGTGTCCTTTTTGTGGCTTCACTATGGCACAGAGTTTGCCACTACTGCCCCAAGGGCCCAGCAAAATCCCTAAACATTCACCATCTGCAATGAAGTGCATGAAAATCAGAGCCTTGTCAGCAGAGCATAATAAAAAGGGATTAACCATTTAAGTTTTTAGATTTCTTTGGATCCAAAAATAGGTTAAATGTCTATTAAGGAAGGTATGTTTTATTCATGCTTTATTCGCTTTAAATATTTCTTAAGGAATTTGATTAGTGAAATGGACTCACCTTTTGTAACAATGCACCAAGATGATTTGGTAGTTTTTGGACCTATGTTACAAACGTTACTCAATATTGAATACTTTTGTCCAATTTTTTTTTCCCAAATTAACACCATATTTTTTTAAGAACTTGAGGTGAGCTCCTAATATGTTTCAAAAACCTTTGATAAGTGGGATTCTTGGAAGCGATTTCGTACTTTTTAGACCTAAGGTAGGGGAGATATTGATTAAATTATTTTTTTCCTCATTCCAAATTAAATTAAAATTTAAAATGTTTTTTCACAATTTGACAATTTTGTCAAGGTCTTGTTCACACTTGGGCCAATGGCATGTGCTATATTAGTATTTGGTAAACCAACACCTACCCTAATACCATGGTAAAAAGTAATGTTGGTTGATATTTCATTTCTTTTCACAATCTTTAGGGTAAGGTCTTTGTGAATTTATTATTTTTGTCTCACACACAATATCAAGTAACTAGATTTTGAAATTGTTTGAGATTCACCTATTATCAAACAAGGGCTTTGTGTTGCTTTGCATTATTATTAACAAACAATTGATCAATTCATGAAAATAATGAATCAATTTTTTAAAAATTAAGTTGCATTTGAATGAAAGTATTGAATGGCATTGCATGCAAACTAAATTGAATTGAAAAAAAATAGAATACAAATTGGTGAAGAAAGTATTGAAAATTTACTCATGAATATGATATTGGAAAAAAAAAAAAGATTCAAAAAACATAGATTCAAAAACACACCTTTCATGCCTTGTTATTTGGGAACAAATTAAACATATTTAAAAATCAAATTATCCAAATGACAACTATGACTTATGGAACTTAAAATTGCCCTACTTAAACCAACTTCGATAAAACATCATCATTGGAATTTCTTGTTTAAGTAATACCTTCAATTACCAATTTTCTCAATTGTGTTTTTAAAAAAAAATTCCCATGTGTTATACATAAGGGTCAAATTTGAAATTCTCACCTTGATACCTAACCTAATAATCCACTTACAACAATGTCAAAAGTAAGTTTTTATAGGTGAACATTTTTACAAACAAAATTTGAATTCCATGTGAGCTTTCTCACAATTGCCAACCCACATAGGTCAAATTAAAATTAAAAGGGTAGTTAAGATTAGAAAAGTACAACCAAATTAAAAGTGATAGTTCAAAGGTCTTCAAGGTTTCTCTACATTTGAAGCTTTAAGAACCTGTCCAATGGAAGGTTCAAGCTTCAGCTCTATTTTTGGTTTTCATCAAAGCAATACCTGGCCCCCACAAGGGTCTTATAAGACATGTACAAACTATGTACCAAACTGGTAGTGTGCCCACAACTTAACTACTTTTAAACCTATAAGTTGGTTATAAATAACTTAACCTTGACCCTTGTTAACAACAAGCCATTTTCTCAATGATCAACCAACACAGGTAAATACTAAATACAACCCCACCCCACCAAATCTGGTTACTTTTAAAGGCTTTAAGCATTAAAATATCCCATCCTAAGACTAAATTAGGTACCTCTATCTAACCTCAGTAAAATCCCCAACTTCAACTTCTTTTACTATGTTGATTGTAATGCAATTTTAGTAATACTATCTTCTCATTTTTAAACATGTGTAGTGGGCCAAAATTGGAATCAGCTTGCATCATTAAACCTAAGTTTAAGCAATCTTTCTCTTCAATTGTTATTTTTATAATGCCAATTTTGGTAAATCAAACCCAATATGTTGTTGCTTCACGACAATAGTCATTATGTATTTATGAACAAAGATCCATTTCATAGTACTACTACAAACTTCATTTCATGTGTGTCTATGTTAAATTTTATTTAGCTCAACCATTGTAATGTCTAAACTTCTTGTGTTATATTTTGTTTTTGTGTGTTCAGTTAATCAAATGTTCATTGTCACCATTATACAAAGCCATCTTTTGTTAGGTAAAAAGTGAAAATCATTTTCAAAACAAGTTTAATGTGGTTGTCAAGATTTCAAACTAAGGAAAATTTTCCTTTTGTGTGAATATGTTTTTATGTTGACACCCAAGCGGAATTGTGTAAAATATATTTTTTGATTTTCAAATTTGTAATAAAATATAAACTCAAGATTCTAACCTCAAAAAAAAAAAAGAAAAAAAGATGAAGGGGACTTCATTAGTGGGAAAGTGTGATAAACTTGCATAAATAAAAAAAGAGGGCCATTAATGCAAGTTGGAACTAAAAAAGTGCATAAATAAATCACATGTGACCCAAATTCACAACACATCCCACCACCCCAAACATAGAGATGAATCATCACCCTCTTTCTTATAATATATTTTATAATTAGTAATGTGGTTGCATCAAAGTGGCAAAAACTCTAGAGATTTTTAATTTTTTAATATTTTACCCTAATTATGAGTCTCTTAACTTTGTGGAGCTTATAATTTTTACATACTAACTTTGATTAAGAAACTTTCAAAGGAAAGAATGTAACCTTGAAAAAATCTTTTCAATGTTGTGTTAAATGCTCAATTTGAAAAGCATTTGATCCATGTTTCTTAAGTTTTAGAGATTAGGGATTAAGCTGACAATCTTTTTTAACACACAATTTCAAATGAAAAATGTGAGCTCATTTTTAATATTTACATTTCAAAACCTTTCCAATGATATATTGAAAACTCAATTTGGACCAACTCTATTACTTGCATTTTTATAATTTAAAATTTCATAAAATTTCAACTCTCAAAATGAAAAAACCATTTGAAAATGTCGGGGCTCATTATTTCACACTTGTGAGAGTGTGTTTAAATCATGAAACACTCTTTTAACTTGCTTTCTCTCTTTTGCCTTAACGATGGTCATGAACCAAAAGATAAGATTAGAACATGTATGATTCTTAATAGTCCATTATTTATGTCAAATCTTTGATGTCCATATGAATACACAAGGGAAAAGATTAATTAAAATATAATAATAAAAAAGAAAAATTATTAAATTATTTTAATATACATAACATGGGTATGAAAAAACACATGTTAATTTGCTTTTTCATATCCATGTAGGTGGGTAGAAGAAAAGAGTGAAGTAGTTAAGCTTGAAAGAATTAAGTATGACTTGCACATACATCAAGCGATATTTTTATTACATAGATTACTAGCTTTGCACCAAAGGTTTTCCCAAAAGAAAACTTGGGTTAAAAAGATTGATAGTGCGAAGCGAAACACATTTCCATGAGGACTCACAAGGGTTGAATTACACGATAATTGGAAAATGCCAATTTTTTCAATAGAGTTCAGTAACAAGTCCACTCAATTGTCAAATCTAATCTTGTTTAACAATTCTTGGGACCTCATTTATGCATGTTGCAAACCCATGTTGCAATTTACTTGATTGGGAATTGTGGTTCTCAATTTTGTTTGAGAAAGTGGGGTTTAAGGTTTAACTGCCTTGAAAAGTGCCAGTTCTTTAATGAAACCTGGTAATTCTTCAAGGCATTTGAAATACCCGGAATCATGGAAGAAGAAGGGGGGAGCTGATCTTAACAAAATCAAAAGAACTCTGGTTTTGCATGCAAGTTATTAGAGCGTAGCAGATTCAGTTTGGGTGTGAGAAAGGGTGTATTATTATTCAATGAAGCAAAAATTGTGATAGGAAAGTTCAGGTTTTTCTTTGATGCATTCAATGAAAGCTTGTTCCAAAGCCATGAATTGAGTTGCAGCAGTCACATGGGGTCTCTGAGAACCAAGAGACAGAGATCAACTCCAAAAAAATCTCATGGCAACACTCAAAAGCTTCTTCCAGTGCTTCCAATGAGTTACCACAATGTCATAGAGAAAAAGTCAGGCATAATGGCCTGGTGAACAGATTACTTGAAAACTTTGCAAAAATATATCCATGTTTCCAAAGAATTTGAAAACACCAGTGTTGGTCCAGTATATATATATATATAACCGCCCATGGGTATCAACATTTGTATCAGTCTTGGACCCAAGACCAGGACCAGGATGGAATGAAATTTTTTAGCATGCCCATTACAATGACCGAGCTTGTATAATTTTTTTTTACAAAGTTACACCGTACTAGGATCGGGCTGTTATGAATATTTTTCTAAAGTACCCAATACCACCAGGATGGAGCTGAAGAAAGGCCAAGCTGAAGTTCATCCAACAAGAGAAAGAAAGAGGGTGTTTGTTGTCTTACCACATTCATCTCGAATCGACTTTGAACATACCAAACTGGTATTGGGTACTTTTTAAACCTCTCTGTATACAAACAAGGGTTGTAGGATTAATGTAGAAAAGGTAACACAAATATAGAGGGGTCTATGGAATGGGCTTGTGCCTAGGGATGGAAAAAAAGGACTATATGCCCAATTTGATTGATATTAGAATGGAAGTTCTGAATCGTTTTAAAGAGTTCTCATTATGAATTTAGGGCCATTTTAGACAAGGATCCAAGCACCAATTTGAAGCAAATTGAACCTTGAATTGGACCTTTCTTCACATTTTTTAAGAAATAAAAATTCTTAAGGCCCAATGAGTGTGTCTAAAGGCTTGGGGTCCAGTTCGAGAGTCCAATATTAAAAATGTGCGATTGACATGTGAGAGAGGACTAGATTAACTTTTGAACTTTTCTTTCTTCTTCTTTCTTTATTTCATGGTTTTAAAAAAAAATTCTGTTTCCATTTCCATTTCCATTTTGTGCACTTGGAAGGGCTGAAAATGTACTATTTTTAACAACCACCTTGCAAGGATTCACAAAATCAGTCGTGTTAACTTCAGAATTGGTCAAAAAATGGCTAAGCTGGTGTGCTTTCAACAATGTCCTCAATTCATAGATGCGTCTTCAATTCTCACAGAATTTGAGCAACAAGAGTAAAGAAAAACAATGAAAAAGAGCCAAAAAATTTGAAGAAATGAACAAACTTGCACCTCAGCTTACACTTTGGTTCTTCAAACCATGAGCTCTCCTTTAAGGTGTTTTTTTTGGTCCGGACCAATTGGTTTTCCTTCCAAAATGATGCAATGTAAGCTAAATCACAATTTTGATTTATCTTCATCTTGGACCCTTGTCTAAAATCCTTGGGACCAATTTAAGCTCTTAACCAATAAGAATGCTCGATTTCATTGGGCCTTGCTCCATGGACCATTGTCTAAAGTGGGCCTAGTACTCAGATGTTGCATGAAAACTTTTAACAAATATTTGGAAATTTTATACATCATTCTCTGATTTTACTCAGGGTGCTCTTGGACTAGGGTGTTTTTTCTACTGGCGAAATTTCACGAAAAATTGAAATTAAATTAATTTTTTTAATTAAAAAAAGTGATTTTGAAGGTTTTCAGTTATAAAAAAGGGAGGGGGGGAAAAAAAAAGTCAAAATCACCAGATTCATATATTTGGTTTTCATTAGAGAAATCCATAAAAGTCATCCTCTCTTCACCCTGTCTTTGTGACTCTTTTCTTTGAGTGAGGTCCGCAAAGTAAGGAAGTTGTATTAAATCTGGGTATGAATGCTGAAACTCAGCATTTAATGCACAAGGTTCGAAGTAATTATAGTAGTTGTACATGTAGGAGCAGTGAAAATATATGTCGGAGTAGTGGAGGCGCTCGCGAAAAAGGAAAGAGAGGGTCAAAACCCCCCATGAAACTCAATTTGACACAAAAATGGTGCATTTTGAAGGCTAATGTACATTTTTTCGCAGGTCTTCTTTTTGAATCTCACCCGGTTTTGGACCAAACTCAGGGTTCTGGTGCTGTGTTTTCCTGACTTTACGGATTTCTCTAGTACGTAGCCACAAATATAAAAGGATGATTAAAATTTTTGCACTCTATTTCTGGTCTATAGCCAGATTTGGCTAAATCTCTCTAGCGACGATTGCCAATATTATGGGGTGATCACCACCTTGGTTACAAACAAAGATGCCTTGCAAAACACTGCTCTTGATATTGCCAGACCAGTGTTGTGCAATAAATTAGAATGCGCTACAGATACCCGCCGGTTATCAACCTGGCTGTGTACCCACCTACCTGGCGAGGGTGGATTTAAAAAAAAAAAAAACCCAGTTTTGGTCTAGAAACTTTGTTTTTCAAAAAAGAAATTTGAAATTTTTTATAAAAAAGTTGCCCTTCTAATCACAGGTTCTTTGCCGGTTCTTTCATGAAAACTGTCGGTTCTTTGATGTTTCTGAAACAACCTCAACTGACGGTTCTTTGATTCTGATTCTCTCTCCCCCCCCCCACCCCCCCTCCAAAGAAAACACCAGGATGGACAGACGGTTGTTTGATTCTTTCATGTTTTGAGAACCTGAACCGCTGCTGGCTCTTTGAAGATCAAAATTAACTGCGTAACACTGGAACAGACAGACAAGGTTCTGGTACAATGCTTGTGCTGTTTGTTAAACAGTAATCTGGGGGCGAGAAAGGGTGAAAATTTGACTGAAAATTCTTCTTTGACAAGATAGGAGGAGCTGAATTGCTCAGTTGGGCACAGAACACAGCTGCAGAATAATAACATGAAAAGAGGAGAGATGCTTGGCAGCGGCATTCATCATCGGCTAGTAAAATCAGAACACCCTTTTAAAGATCTCATCAGCTCTTACTATTTATTTTGTAGCTAGTAAGTACATTGCAAGGATCAACAACAACAAAGTTGCATGGATTCTAAACATGCCTGCCTGCCTGCCTGCCTGCCTGATGGCATGACTTTGTCAGCTCTCATGCTTCAACAGAATTTATTTTGACTGTGTTGGGCCGCAGAAGCAGGAGGAGGAGGAGGAAGAGGAGGAGGAGGACTGAGGAGGGTGGGTAAAGAAGAGTCAGATCTTTGAAGAAATCCAAGGTGACAGGCTAGGACCCAACGGCATTCCAGAGGATTTTTTTCTAGCAACGACTTACTTCATGACAACTATGAAAGGAAGAGAAAGTCTTAGCATGGCAGAAGAGGCTACTGTTGGGAGAATATTATGGCACATCCTTTGGATCTGTTCAGAGGAGGCCAAGTTCATGGGGTGCAATGGACTAGGTAACCGGCGAGAGAGAGAGAGGACACTGGCTACTGGATATAATAGTTGAGGGTTTAGGGTTTAGGGTTTAGGGTTGGTAGAATCAACAGTTGTGCAGAATCGCCACAGTGAACCAGCACCCACCAGTTGCACCATCAAGGATGGATGATATATGATCAGGAAACAGTTTTCTGTTGGGTTGCAGTTCCCTAGCTAACCATGGTGGTTAGCTCAGTTGGTTTATTTACTACCTACCAACTAGGTAGGTAGTAAAATTTTTTAAAAAAAGCCCCTACCTCCTATGTATAAACTATCTACGTACCTAGTAGTAGTTCCCTATTTTGTTACCTACCTGTCTTTATGTTAGGCCTACTTCTTATAGAATGGGTTACCAAGATGAAACCAAGTTGAGGATCATCCACAAATGAGTCATAACAGGCATCATCCAGTGGATGGTGCACTGGTGGGGTGCTGGTTCACTATGGCTGTGCAGAATCAGCCCTTCTTTGCCAATTCAACCGTTCCGCTCATCCTCCCATCAAGTTCACTTTGACTTGGTGTTTTTTTTTGTTCAGCAATGTTTTTGCCTGCATGAAAAATGAGTGTTTATTGGGGTTTCTAATAGCCAAATTTTGAGTAATTTTTTTAATAATAAAATTAAAAAAACTGCCAGATTCTACATCAGGTTCCAGTAGGTAGCCAACAATATAGAAGGATGCTTGAATTATTTTTCCTTTCCTATGTTGTTGATAGCCAAATTTTGGCTAAATCATCTTCTGGACAAGTGTCACTGGGGCTAGCTTACATCACACAAAATCAAAGGAAAAAAAAAATGCTCTACTGGAAATAGCTCAAGCAGCAGAATCCAGAAAGATGTATTTCTCAGGTGCAAATCAATAATTTAACATATTTTTCAAGAATATTGAAGGATATGAGAAATCACATAATTTTCCAAGGTCCAAGAAATAATTTTCTTAAATTTCATTTTTATTTTATTTTTTCAGTGGGGGGTATTTAATGATAATAATAATGTCCATGAGCTTGGACCAACCAAAAATAATGTGCGCATGAGCATTCTTTATGCCATCCATGTGTTTACTTGTAGCTTTGTAAATGGGTTTTGTTTTGCACCTTGGTTTTTATACATTGGTGGATACTACACAAATTTACCCTTGTTTCATAACTGATGGTTGTTACTCCAAAATATTGATAACCTAACTGGCACCCCCATTTTTAATATTGATATTGATAACCTAATCGGCACACAAAAAGCTTTTTATTAAAATTTTAAAAAAAAACCTACCTGACCGCTATGAAAAAAAATAAAAATCAATAGCCATCTCCAATACACTTGTACACTCCAACAAGAGGTTTCCTCTTTTTATTATTTTATTTTATTTTAAATTTTTGGCAAGGAGCCATTTGATTGGCCAATCTCCAAAAACAAATTTGTAACATTGGAGATGCCCAAAATAGATTCAAGGAATCCTCATTTTTGAGTGCCAGACATTCACTTATGCCTGCTAACATGCAAGTGCTGCTCCATGTGGGCTCTGTGTGTGAGCCAAACCCTAGCTAGCAACAAAACCAGTTTTTCAATGTCCTCCAGCTAAGAAGGAAGAGCTTCCAGAGAGACTGGGAAACCAAAGTGAAGACAAGAAGATGACCCAAGACAAGACACAAGACATGACAAGATAAGGGGAAGGTTTAAGAAGCATTGTTCCAGTTTACAAAAGAACCGAGGTGGAATGTTGTCGTCGGGCTAATTGTTGCAGGTTACTAGATGGAGGACACCCAACACTGTCAAAAACTAACAATGTCGCACGCCAACAAAACATACAACAAAGCATACACCAAAATCAAAAGAATCACTCTCTCCAATAACTCCTTAGAGAGACAAAATAGCTAGAACCTTATTCGAGCTAAATTACACCAACAAAAACCTGCAATAAATTAATGTTTCACTTCTTCTTCTTTTTTGGTTTTTAACAAATTAATTGTTAGGTGATCTATTGTGCTCTCCTAAATCAACACCCAACACGATCAAAACCGACAAAATCATACCACCAAAGCATATACAAATGGGGAATAAATCATTACTTTAGATAAATTTCAAACAGAGAAGTTTGATGATGATAATTCATTAGTTTCATTAGGTAGGACAACTTTCGATTTCGTGAGGTTTAGGTCATTACTTGGATAGTTCCAAACTAGAATTTGTTTATCCCATTCCCAAGTAGAGAGGTATAATAAAAAAATTGCTCTTTTGAATTTGTTCCATGAATTTGCATCCCATTAAATTCAGTTGAATTAAAATTCAATTCAATTCAATTCAATTCAAGTTGCATGCAATGGCAATCAATATTTTCATTCAAACAGATCTTTAATTTTCACAAAACAAATCAATTTTTTTCATCAATTGAATTTTGATCAGTCGATCATCACTGATAGTTCACAGCATTGCATAGCTCAAGTAAACTAAAGAACCTCATTCACAGTGGACTAAATTTCAACACCAAATGAAAACCTTAAAAGAAAATTTAGTGTTTGGCAGAAGAACCAAAAAACCTGAAAGCTGACATGAGAACTAAACAAATTAGAGCTGGTCCACCAAGTTGCTCACTCACCCACTCACTCACTCACTGACTAGTCCACACAGCCTGAGTTCGCTAGATTTACCAATAAAGGAGCATTGATTCCTAAATCCAAGCTATCAGACCAATTCTACAAACAAGCTCAGCATAGCGAATGTAAAACAACTATATTGTTCCAAAAGCAAGGAAGGCATCTAAATTCTTTTAGCCAGTACCTACTTGCAGGGCAGGTAGGGCCCAAAGGCTACCTTGCAAGATGAGTGGAACATGTTGAAAACTTTACACTAGTCCCACAAAACATCTAATTAGATGTTACAACAGCTGAGAGAAGTCAGGACCCGCCCTCGAAGAAGACTGTTAAAGTAGAAGCAGAGATGATGGTTCAAAGTTCAAACCAGTGTGGTGCATTTCCTCTCTTTTGCAAAGAAAGGACTGGCAGGTAAAGGGCAGCAGGGATATGGACCCATGACTGACCGGCCATTCTCCGAAAAACAACAAATCAAAGAACCAGTTCTTGACTTGGAGAAGCAGTTTCAAACAATCAAAGAACTGGTCAAAGAACCTACTCACACTCAATCGTCGGTTCTTTGAGGACACCTGCCGGTTCTTTGACATTCTCCAAAAACCCTGACCTGATGATGGTGGTTATTGTATTCCGATTTGTTTTAATAACTAAAATTGCAGAACCCAAGGGCTCTTTTGATTTTGAAAATTTCAAAAGCCCTGCAACTGGAGGTTTATATCAAAACAAAAGGACTGCCCAACCCTCGTAAATCAAAGTTCAAACCATGTAACCGCTATCAAATGTTGCTATCATATGACAAAGAATGAAATGTGATTGTGTCTTTCTTACAATGATATGGCAATTGCCACAATTTGTTTGCTCTTCTCTTGTGAATTAGTGGAATTCATTGTTGGTTTCACATTTGTGATGTGTTTTCTACTTCTCTATATTATAGAATTCCATTCATGTGTGATTTGTTGTGATTCATAAGACAAATGTAGATTGAGAGCTTTTTGATAGTCTTGTGATTTATTGGTTTTGAAGAGTGTTTGCAATTTCTTTTAACATATAGTTGTGGTCTATTAAGTGAACTTTAATTTCATTCCTTACAGTTCACCAAAACCAACCTTTCACATTTGATTTGGGTTAAGATGGTGTAACATAATTTGATATTTCTTAAATTTGGTGCTAATTCATTGTTGTGAAACATGTTGTTACTCTAAGTGGGCTAGAATTACTCAAAATAATATTGGCAACTAGTAAAGTCCTACATACTTCATCCCCCAACATAATTCATTGTTGTGAAACATGTTGTTACTTCATCCTAAAGGTTAAGGAGAGTCATAAGATGTGGAGGAATTCTTTTTTTGTCAATACAAAGGCACTCTTTGATATTAGTTGAAGGGTTTTCAATATAACATCAAAGGACCCATCATGCATTTGGTAATGTTGCATGTGAATGAAATTTTTTTTGGGTTAACTTGCTCTCTTCTTTTTTTGGGTAATTTTGAGGAATCATTTTTCCTTGCATCTATGATATCAAGGTATGATTTGTTTTCTAGCCAGAAAAAGGCATAATAATCTAAAATTGGGTGACTAGTTTTCTTCCGTTTATAGTTAATCTTTTTAATCCATAAGTTTAGGTTTTATTTGTCATACTGCTTTCCCACATCAGCATTTGGTTTTGAAATGGAACATGAATGTCAATATTGGAACATGTTAATGTGGATATACATTGTCACATAGAAAATACATCAGAAAACTAAGAGTTAATCAATCTTAGTAACAATCGTTTAATCTATGGTGGTTAACTTTAATTGGCCCTTCTTACTAAAGCAATAGTGAAATCCATTATAAACATAACAGATTCACTATATAACTTAGCCTGTAGAATGTATGTTTTGTGTGCCTTCTAATTACAAACATGCCAGGAATTAGACTTATATAGTTTCAAGAACCAAGTAAAAAAGCCTCTCTTTTTTAAGCTTGCAAATCTTTAGATCCAACATGATTCAAGTTACTTTCAAAATACAAAGGGTGACGCTTTTGCAAAAGCCAGCCAAAACAAATTATTGTCATCCAAGGCCATGAGGTCCCGGGCAGTGATGTTTCGAATGCAACAACAGCAGGCATTATATATTTCATCCATGGGCTTAACACTTTCATAAAGCTTGCTTATCCCCATTTATTTTCTTAAAAACCCCTATAATCGATGTATAACCAGCAAGTTAACTGGCAGCCCTCATCTGGTTATTGCCCTAAACTGCATAAAAACCCATGATAATACCACAAGAGTGCATTACATTCAAAATTGTATTGGTACAAGGCCTTAAAATTGAAGGCCTCCAAATATATCATCACTACTAGTCTCAAACACTGGAAGTACAACACAAAGTCTGTCAAAATTTAAAGACTGCCAAAGCATTAGATAAAACATGTAACTTGCACTATCCTGGCTAAACACACTTGACTGCCTATAACCAGAGCAGGTAATTGACAAGGTCAGTGACAAACGACGATGCCAGTAGTTATCCAAAAACTCTAGGGCTTAGTGTTCAGGACACCTATGTGCAACTATAAACAAGATCGTTGATACCACTTTCTTTCAACTACCCAATTCCTTACACTTAACAAAATACCCAAATTCCTCAAAATATGTTTTCACTCAAAATAATAGTTGCTCCAACTCAATACCCAATTCCTTAAACAGCACCACCATAAGAGAAAGCATCAGGTTTGGCTTCCACAGCAAAAGAATTCCATGTTGTTTGTTTCCTCCATCGGAGCCAAAGTATGGACTCCAATACGACAATAGCGAGAAGCTCCATTGTAAGGATCACAGGGTACCCAACTCTCAGTGAATGTTTGGCTGTGGCAATATGCATACCAACAAAAATGTTGGCTACCGCTAGAATAAGAGCCATGCGGCCCACCCATCCATGATACAAGTTCCAGTATTTCCTCAGTTTTGCATCCTTCTTGGGACGCAGTACTAGAGCAAAGATCTGCCCCCAAATTAGACAATAACATAACAATAACAAAGGCATGATCAGAACCAGGAAACTTCCATACATCCAGGACTTTCTCGCCTGAGTTTAAGTCTCTGTAAGAACTGCAAAGAGATGACACATTGGGGTGGGTACATAAAATTCCTTAGAGCATCATCAACACAATTGGTAGAGTTTTTACTTTTTTGGTTGCATACTCAACTAGAATTGTTGGCAATCAAAAGTCAAATGTCGAAGCAGTCAACCTTCTCCATCTTTCATTCAGCAGTCATAAGCATAAAAGAACTGAACAAGTAGTTGTAGGGTTTGTTTACCTGCAAACAGGCAAGGAAAAAAATGATGATACCAAGGCCTCTGTGGGTATAGAACCCACTCGGTCGCACCCTGTGTGATAAGACGACTCCTGTCCCAATTCCAGCCATGACAAAGATGAACCCAATGCTCTGAAAAGCAACATGTACATAGAACCAGGCAGGATCCCAAGCTCGGCAGTACCGAGCAATCAATGCACCTATCGGCAACAATAGTCCCCATCCCATAACTTGAACAGCCCCATGTGCCTTTGCTAGTCTTGCTGACAAATCTGCTGGACTGCTACCTGATACACCTGCACAGTGTCCAACAATATGGGTCATTCAACTGTCCACTAAGTTTTGCACTTAGTGAGAGTAGAAATGTGACTACCATACCTGTTGCTCCGGCCCAAGACCCTCAGCCATCCCAGGACTCCCAATTCCAACCCAAGACCCTCAACCATCCTGGGATGTTCAGCATTAAATAATTCCCAAAAGGATTGGCTGGGGAAAAAAATAGAAAGACACTTTTGAACTATCTTTGCCAATTCAATGCTAGAGAATTGAACTCCCAACCTCCTGTTGCAGACAAATGACTATCCCTGCCACTAAATTATGCTTACAGATACAGAACACAAATTGCACCTTGTATGCTTGTGCTCAACAGCCAAAATTCTGAATTAATCAAATCAGAGCTGCCAGACCCAATTTTTTAATTCATTGAACATTTCAACCAAAACCCCATGACTTCACAATGTGTTCCACATGACTTCAACAATTATCATGTCATGAAATGGGGAGCAATTGTCTCAACAACTGCATTCAAAATTGAGAGGGGAAAAACAAAACTCAAAAAAAAAAAAAAACAAAAAAAAAAGAAAAAAAAAGGAAGAAAA
>Ga0209611_10002662_pt1 | contig 31422 bp, 21 predicted proteins | sample S1TSphgellanicum_3_FD_187693 | JGI IMG/M metagenome (GOLD analysis project Ga0209611, IMG submission 187693) | Host-associated microbial communities from peat moss isolated from Minnesota, USA - S1T2_Fc - Sphagnum magellanicum MG (SPAdes) (version 2) | ecosystem: Host-associated > Plants > Peat... | reverse complement strand
TTCCTTTTCATTTCCTTTTTTTTTTTTTTAACTAAGTACTTTTTTAAGCTTCTTTCACCACCTCTTTTTATGTTGCAACTACCTTCCATCTCTTTCGAGTTAATTTTCTTCTCTTTAAGCCTTTCTCATTGTCTCTTTTATGTTATAACTCCCTTCCATCTCTCCTAGGTTTTTTTTACACTAGGAAGTAATACAAACATGTCCTCATTTCATTACACATTTCATTCACACTTTACCCAACATTGATTAGGAAGGGCCATGTCCCCATTACATTACACATTTTATTTTATTGGGGACATGTTTTGTAATAGTAGTGGAGTGTTTTCTTTAAACTTCTCTTTACATTATAGTTCCTTTCCATCTTTCTTGGGTTAGTTTTTTCTTATCAAATATTTTTTTTAAGCCTTTCTTGTCACTTCTCTTTACATAAGTTCCTTTCCATTCCTCTAAGGTTTTTTTTTTGTTTTACTAAATATTCTTTCTAAGCCTCTCTCAATACTTTTGTCCATGTTTTAACTCCTTTCCATCTATTTTGGATTAATTTTAGTTTCTCACCAAAAAATTTCTCACCACATTTTTTCATGTTGTAGTTCCTTTTCATCCTCCTCAAGTTAATTTTCTCATCGAATCTTCTCAAAGGATTTAGTTTCCTCTTTCATCATTTATTTCTAAATTACAGCCCCTTTCCATCTATTTGAATTAATAAATTTATTTCTAAAACCAATTCCTTTTGGATTTGTTTTGCCCCATTGATTTTGGTCTTACATTTTTCTTATTTCCAATTTTTGTTCATGGACTTTCTCAAAGTTATGGCCTTTCTTTAAGTTGCAACCTCTTTTTAAACATTCAACCTCTTTCTAAGCTACAATCTCTCTCTAAATTTTGGCCAATCTTTAAACTTTCACATCTCTTAAGTTATATTCTCAAGCTTCTAATTGGTTGACCTCCTTCTACTTGGACCTCCAAGCTTTAAATCTTAACCTGATCACCTGTTTTCGTTTTGTTGTTGGTTTATTCAATGTTTACTTGTTGCAACTTTGTTACATGTCTCTTTGCATGCATTCTAGCCTTAGCCATAGCCTTGACTTCTAGATGTAGTAGTGTTGTAAAGCTTACATTGACACCTTTGTATTTAATATGATGAACTTTATAACCTACTTGAAAATTGCAACGAAATTTATCCCTCATAATTTTAATGCAATTTACAAACCAAACTTTGTTGAAGCCAACTTTTGCTTGCCTTTTAGCCATGCATTAACATATTTGTTCAATTAAAATAAGGGATTCAACTACTCTCCTTGTTTTTTTGCCTCCCTTTCCTTCCTTTTTTGTTATTTTGACTTGTTTAACTACATTTTTGTCTAGAAATTTTTGTTACATAATCTCAAAATACTTAATGGATGTGACAACATGTGATATGTTGTAATCAACTAATGGTTTTGTTGCCTCCTTGTAAGCAAATGGGGCAATGACAACAAATTTACAAAATAAAGCACCTTCAGAATTTGTCTTGTAAAATTAAGCTTTTCAGTTTATTCATGTGTAAACCCCTTTAAATTTATTATTACCTCAATGACACCCTTAAAATTATTAGTTGCTATGTGACATAATTAAAATTTCAAAAATGCACCTTTAATTAATTTATCTTTAATATGACCTCAAATATTAAACCTTAAAAATGTCCTTAACATATAAAAAATATCCCCAATGTACCCTAAATATAACTTTGATATTACTTTAATGTACAACCCTAAAGCTATACCCCTAATATGCCATATCATACCTCTAGGGGTTAGGTTCACAAATTGTGACTAATGGGACATACAAATTTATTCATGGATGAATATAATTATCAAAATCATCACAAAATTACCAAAATTTGTCAAAGTTGGTAAATAGTTGTAAAAATAGTTACAAATAACATATAGTCGCATGCAATCGCAAGTAAAGTTTTCTCTAATGTTTATCAAATATCTACCAATCATTACCTTTAAATAATGTTAAACAACAATCATAAAATGCACATGTGTTATTTTTGGATGACAAGCCACAAAAAAACACTATGAAATTACTTGAACCTTTAAAAAATGCATGTAACCAAGGCCCTCCTAGACCACTAGTAGGGTTTCAACCAGTGTTGTACTAATAAGTTTATTTTGACTTAACAGACTAATTTGGGTCTTTTAAAAATGTGAAAATTACATACTAGGCAAGCCCCAATATGTTGTTATTTTTTAATTTCCATTTACCAATCTAATAAGGTTTTTTTTATTTTCCACAAATTTGAAAGGTATGAATACCATGGTCTTTTGAAATATCTTACCACAGGAATATGAATACTAGTTTGGTAAATGTAACTTGAAAGTTACATATCATATAAATGACAAAATGTAGAATGTGATTAAATATTGCAAGACAAATCACTTACATAAATAAATCCTTTTCAATACATCCTTTCCATGCATTGCATGCATAACTTACAATTTGATTCATGCACACTGAATAATCTTGCAATTAAAAGTGAACTCTAATCCATTTTCCTCTTTTAATTCCAATAACCAAGAAATTCCAATCACCCATCACCAAATTTAAATATTTATTTTTACCAATATTCCATGCATATTTAAAGACAAAGGGCAAAGAAAACAAATTAAATCCAATCATTTCAACAAGATTAGCTATGCATAACTAGAAATCAATATTCCAAATCCTAGTACTTTCTTTTCTTCTCCAACTATAACATTCAACCACTAGTTTTTCCAAATTTCAGCAAAACTATATTGTGTTTCAAAATGTGATGAAGCTCAATCCTCTTCAAAAACACCGACCTCTATTTCACCTTCACATTCATCTTGCAACTATGATTCCCGAATGAAAAAATTTACATCATTTTTTGTAAAAGGAAAACAATAGGATTTAGCATCTAAAGGCCAATTCTTGCAGATCATGATTAAACTATGAAGATTAATCAAACCAAGCATGTAGTGCCTCAAAGCAATCAAAATTTTAACAAAGTTAAAAATTCTCTCAATTTCAATTTAAGAACTTAGGATGGCTAGAAATTATTTAGTGAAAAACCCAACTCAAGGGAACTTAGCCTCTTTCTCCGTCCAACATTTCAAAGGCAAAGAAACTTCTTATGGGGACACCACAAGGCACCGAAACAAGGATAATTTAGAACTAATCATACCTTTATTAGCTTCCTCACTAGAAGCAGGCACACCAAACAAATAACCATCATATGAACTTAATGAATCTTCATAAACTTGTGCTATCCCTTTTACAATTAAACTCTTCAAAACTTTCAACAAAAGTGGGATTAGAATTTTGATATCATACTCATCAACAATCTAATTTGTTTTCTTTCAACCAACATATTCGATCAAACATTAGAGCCCTTCAAATAAGGGTCCAACATTATGGGCATCATGTTGTGAACTTTATCTTGGTTGAAATGAACAACAAAATCAAGAGGTGGTTTCAAAATTGAAACAACATGTGTAGTTATTCTTGCATTAAAAAATTCTAATTCATTGTCAAAATCACCACATTGTAAAGGTGGTGTAACAACTGCCCTTCACATGTACTTTGCTTGTAACTTCAAAGAACTTTGCATTGTTGCAACCAAAACATCAAACAATAACCAATATTAGCTAGTTTGGTTTAAAACACACTTCTACATCATTGAAGTCAAAGTTTTTGTAACAGCACAAGCGATGGCCCAAGTCAAGCCACTTGGTACGCACATTTGGAGTTGTAATGATTGTCGACGATAATAGATGTTTAACTATTGCACCAACATATTCAAGCGTTTCTTGAAATAAAACAACCTTGGAAGCAACATGTGTTTTCATAGGCATTTTCAACTTCTATGAAGGTAAACCCACTTCAACATAATCTTTCTCCCATTCTTGGTGTCCTTTGCTAGATTTCTTGGTCCACGTTATGGTCTTTTGTAAAGTTGCTTGAACATCTTTCAACAAAACCTCTTTCATGGCCATGCACACCTTTTGTTCACTTATTGGATATTGACAACACTTTGACATCAAATGCCTAGAAACAAGTTCTTGCAAAAGGTTTTGACACGTCTAAAAACCCACAATTAGCCACAAAAGTTAATGCATTCTTAAATGTCCCCAAATTCAAATTGTCATATTTGACATATGAATCAACTTTGTCAACTCAAATTTTCACAATAATGGTTTCACTATTTCTGACAAAACAACACCAAAAATGTTTGGCACTTCAAACAAACCTATTGTGACATGATTAAGAACCCAATAATCATCTATGAAGTTCACTACTAATGCAAAGGTATCAAAGATGACATGAGACATCCACAACTCAAAAATGATGCTCACAAATGAATAAGTAACAATTATAGGAAACATAAAACACTCCGTGATTTTTGCTAGCATTTTGGGGATGTGCTCTTGCACAAGGTTTTGCGAAATGGAAACATAAATTTTGGGTCACAATGCATAACACAAGTTATCGCAACCATGAACTTTCAACAATTGATAGTGCAATGTAACCCTTCACAATCAATAAAATTAAATATTCAACCAATCAGGTTTGTGCCACATCATCATTTTTGAAAGGTATTTTTGCTCCAAAAAAAGTTGTGATTGAAGACAGTGGGACCACTTTTTGTTTCTTTGTTTTCTATTGGCCACCTGCTTCACTTACCTTTGATTGAACTTTGTAACGTTCGAAGTCTATGGGGTGTTCATTCAATACATGCTTCTTCGTCTTGATGATTCCATGAATTGCATTGTAATTCATGATTCCTTTTTGACATCTTGCGTTCCAAGCAATTACACTTTGTGAACTTCCTTCATTTGCAACATGGCGACAAATAACACATCACATCTTTTGTGGTTTTGTTGCATCCATGAACTCAACACCTCCTTTGTTAAGCTTAAAGAAAGTCAAAACAAAAGAGTTGCAATGATGAGGCACCCATGATTTTTGATTTGTTTCAAGAATAACATATCGGACTTGCCATTGCATGTCTCCTTCTACAACAACACTTTCCTCAATTAGATGCGTTGTGGGATCTATAATTACTTTGATAGTGTCATTCACCGATTCTATTGTCACACCTATATTTCCACCTTCAACCCCAAGATCACAAATATGTTCATAATCATTTATAGAAGTTCACATGTCCATGGCTACAATTTGATTTGTCCCATTTGCAATAGAAAAATAATAAACAATAAATTGTAAGAATACATTTTGAATCATTCAAGAGCTATACATTTCACAAATTCAAAAAATGCAAAAAAAATTATACACTGTACCTTATGATTATAAAGAATAAACAAAAATATTGTTATCTATTAACTCCAAATTATTCCCACTACATGAACTATGCCCACTATTAAAACTAATTAAAGAAGCTTTTAAGTGAAGTTTCAAACTCTTAACAAGGCCAACATAATCCAAGAACAAAAATATTGGCAAAAGTCATGTTATTGCAAAAGAAAGATCAATGTGGTAAAGGTAACAACCATGGTAAGTTCAAATATCTTATTAGGGCAAAATGTGCAAAGGCGAAGTATACTCAAAGGGTCATACTAGGCTTTACATATATCAAATATAATTATTCTTATCATTACCACATACTAGGGTATAACCTATAAGATGATCCTAAACACCCCCAAAATGACAAGAAATCTATTATCCAAAATTACCCCCCCCAAAAAAATCCCAAGGTTAAAGTCTGAAATCATAAGGTTAACCCCTACTACAAAATCTACCTACTTTGTAACCCTTCTCTTGCTAGAATGTACATACCCTAGTTCATATTCATTGTATGATAACCATGTACTAACTTGTCTTTAGCCAAATGATATATTTAGCCAACTAACCATGAAGTAACTTATCTTATGAGCTTGAACTTTCCATTTGCCTCTAATTCAAGAGTCATCTTTAGGGTTTTCATTTTAACTAGAATTTGACATCTACAGGTTGGCAATTGCATGAGAAGTGTACAATAATTATGGTGACTTTTGGAGATTATATATTTTATTTTTTTTATTTTATTTTGTTGGCAATTGTGTTCCCCAAAAACAGGGAATCACTCACCAACACTGGTATGTACTAATGTTGATCAATTATGGTGTTTTAGACTTCACCCTCATGATGCCAACATAAATTTCTTTTGGAAATGTTTTAACATAAGGATATGGATCAAAGGGTTAACACCAATTTGCTTCTCAAAAAGGTTATATATGGATATCTAAATATACTCTTCATCCAAGAATTTGATGAATTGTCATCAAATTATACCGTGATTCCTAAACTTTTTCTATTTTCCTCTTTTGAGAGGTAGCCAAATTTGGTAAGTCCTCTTGTGGATGATTTGCCAACCCAAATACCTCACAAACTTGAAAAAAAAGATCGCTGCCTGGACCCAATGTTTTTTCAGGGAATTTTTCTATGTAGCCAAAGGTCACATTCTCCCATTACTTTAAGATCACCAACTTTTGTTCACTTCTTCTCCTCTTGCTCCATGCATTTTAGTTTACTGTTTCAAGAATGAGACCCAAGGGACATGTATCAAAGCTTCAGCCATGTGCATGTGTGGGTAAATAACTCTCCCCCATTGATGTTTGTGTGTTACCTTTTGGTTACAATAAATTGATCCAATATACATTTGAAGAGAGGTCTTCCTAATAGGATTGTGTTCGGCTAAAGATGAAAACACCTCCACTACCAAGTGCCCGTCCCAACAGCATGTTGTTGTCAAGAAATGTAAGATAATATCGTAGTCCAATTGGTGCCCTACAAGAATAACATTCTAGATGTTAGAACCACCACCTATATGTATCTACTAAACTTCATTCTTAACAGCAAGTGAATTGCTCTCACAATGATCACTTTGTCACTATCAAGTGGCTTCAGCTGTTCTTAGTGTCTCCAGAAAACTGTGATCAGAAGTAGCAATTCTTTGTTAACATTGTTGAGAATTTCTTCTTATGATTTTGCTAGCTATGTGAAAGTTTCACCGCTATCTTCTACACTCCACAACATAAGGTTTCACATAGCAGTGACAGTAACAGAAGCATTTTCCTTTACAACTGCTTTAATATGATGTTTCCTTGCAAGCTTTACAATGGGTTACCTTTCGGTGCTTTGAATTTGTCGTCCAGCAAGGGGCACCCGCACATCTAAACTCCTAAGGAATTGCAATATCTGTAAAATAATAAACAGACACAAAACAGTCACTGGTAAGTTCCTGTATCAATGTATCTCAAATGCATTGCATTTCAGATTTGCATGTGTGCAGCAACCCATGTTCTTTCCAGTTTCCTTCACTTTTTCTGCACTTTCATACACTTCTGAGTTTCATTAGACTGAACTCTAAAACACAACTACAAAATTGAAAGAGATATGAGACCTTGTGTTATGACAAAAGAATAGAGTGTGGTGGATCTGTGAACCAAGCGTGTGCTCATGCTGTGACCAGAAATGCAGAAACTATTCTCGCCAAAGACAAGTCAATGAAATCTGCAAAACTCACCTGTAAGTTTAGAAATGTGCGGGGAAGAAAGGCAGGTGCAAGAAAGGCTTGCAAGTCAGCACTGATTTCAACCTCACCAACTCTTGCCTGGAATTTCATGACAACCCAATACATCAATAACAAGCACCAACCCAATTACACAGAGAAGCTTCAGAGGACCTCTAGTTGACAACCTGTTGATCGATATGTCACAGGTTGTCCCTCCAATATAGAAATTGACCTTGAAAGCATGGATAGAATTCTCATAGAGAAACCTTTGTGTTTGTTCTTGTGCAGAGCCATTGAGCACAAAAGAACATATCTCTCACAAAAGAACATGTGCTGTCTTTCTTTTCAGAAATAATTTTTTGATCTCATTGTGTATTCACAGTCTATTGCTCAAAAGGCAGTATTGTGTGAAGACAAAAAAATGTGAATGAAAATAGGGATCAAGGAAATCAGACAAACTTCTTGGAATTGAAGAACAATGCTGCGTGAACTTGCTACTGAGAATTTGGCCGTCACAATTAGTGTTGCTCCTTCATTCTCCTGTAACAAAGAAAATCCACTTCTCATGATCCAAATCATGCAAGGATTGCCCATTAAGATCATTCCACACACATATATGTATGTGGCTTTGATTGAAAAATCAAGCCAATTTCATGCAACATGGCTTCTTCTTCTGTATACAAAAACCTCTTCATTTCCAAACAAATCACATACAATATCTCTAACCCTGGAAGCTTCTTCAACATCTTTTGGAAAATCACAAGAGGAATCTCAGTACTCGTGCAAGCACAAAACACAGTAGAGAACAATGAAGATAAAAGGGATTTACAACTGATTGTTGATGCAGACATACAAGAAGGGACTCATTCACCTGTAAGAGGCCAGGAATACTCCACCGAACAATGTTTTTCACTGTCCCACCTTCAGTACTTCCACGGCACTCGAATTGCTGGTACACTTGTCCTACCTGATAGATACAACTCCCCAACTTTCAAACTCCAGGCTTTTGAAGCTCAACCCATGTTGTCTGTCTGTCAGGGAACCCTCTGAACATGTGTTAACTGTAGAAACATTCTAGCTCCAAGGTTAACCAAAACCTGAAAGCTGTGACTGCAAACCTTCTCAGAAGATCTCTTAAGATTGTTGAATAATTCTTAAGCTATTGTGAAGACCCAAAATCTAGATCAACTGTTTCCTAGCTCCTGAAGATCTGAACCCCAATCTGTTTGTAATGTGCAGCACCCAGAAGCATGATCTGTGCAGTACCTCAGGCAATTGCATGAGGAAAAATCCCTCTTAAACTTTGTTTCTGAGAAACTGAAGGAAGTGAGAGAGATATGTCAAGAGAGTGAGAGACAGACAGACAGAAAGGTGTGGGGATGTGAGTGAAAAACCTTAAGGAATGGGAGTTGAGAGGCCTGTAAGAGGGAGATGACATCAGGGGCAGTAGTGTACTGAAGGAGCCAAGTCCCATCAAGGTGCTCAAGCTTTAAAGGCAACCCTGCATCAAACTTCTCCAACTCCACCTGCCTTCCCCTTATCCCTCATCAGCTTGCTTCTTCAGCTTCAAAACAGATGTCTGCTTTGTTGTCAGAAGAAAAACTGTTCAAGAATATGACAGACAAAATGGCTTGCTTGGCAATGGATGATGCAACCAGATAAATGGGCCAGAAAATTTGTTGATAATCAGAAGAACAGTTGCTCTTCAACAAGGATCATGTGGAACAGAAACAAGAGTTTGTGTTTTTTTAGCATTGCATTGCATTGCAGCATACCATAGCTTCTTCGATGATGGCACGTTTCTCAATCAAGGCACTGGAGCCCCGGTCTGTATCCAAAACTGATTGCAGAAGCTCCATTTTAGCTCTCTCAATCATCTCTTGATTCATCAGTGCTCTTCCTCTTCCCTACATCCATTGCAATCCTCAAAGTGCTCATCATTATATCTATGCTCAAATGCACAAATCTCACTCAAATCTCTCTGTGCAAGGGATCATCACCAATGCACAAATCTCTCTCAAATCTCACCCTTCAAGGATGATCAACCAATGCATAAATCTGTCAAATCTCTCTTCAGGGAGCATCATCACCCCATACACAAATCTCACAAATCTCATTCAAGGATCATCATCAGGAATGCACAAAGCTGTCTCTCTCTTTTTAAGGAGCATCTTCTTCCCATACCCGTGATGATGCCTTGCACCCGCCCAACCACCCACCCAAGAATCACAAGATACTTCGCACCACCCAGAGGCAAGAGATGAAGAGAGAGAGAGACACTGAGTATCTATCACTGGAAAGAATGCTGCAAGGAGCAAAAAAAATGTACCTCTGCTGCAACTGTGGCTGATGAGGAAGCCAAAATCCTCCACGACTTTTTTGGTTTCTTGGAACATCCGGCAAGATTCTTGCAAGATTGATGGCACTGATCACCAGAGAAGGATTTTCTTCCTTCTGTTTTCCTGCCTGAAATCCTCCTCTCTCCAACACCTGCATCCGCATTTGCATCCCAAAATCAGGCGTACAGACAGAGAGAAGTGTGGAAGAAATTATCTCTCCTCCAAAAATCTCCGTCACCCATGACAAGAAGAGAGCTCAAAGGGTTCTGAAGTTTTGAGAACTGCACCATCTTCCGTGCTTGCAGTAGCAATCCGTGACCCGGAAACGAAGGCCAGAGATTGAGAGCTTCGGGAGAAATGGGTGCTCGATTTCGAATTGCAGTAGCAGCAGATGATGCTGCTGTAACAACTCTGCTGCTCTCGACCAATCATACGAACTGTTTGCTGCTGCTGCTGCTGCAGTAGTAGGTCAGAGCAAGCTCCCAGCATCGAAACAGCCATCCTTGCTCTTCTTCTTCTTCTTCTTCTCTTCCACGCTCCTCACGAGCTTTGCTGCTTCTTCTGACATTAAACCCTAAACCGAAAACCGTATTGTGGCGATTCTTGACTTCCTTATGCACGATCACAGAAGAAGAGCAGCTCCTGCTACAACAAGAAACAGCTGCTCTGTGAAGAAGCGCCACCCATCACAGGACAAAGGCTGAAACGTGCGGTTCTCATGGTCTCGATCCAGCAGAGTTGGCAGCAATGGGTTTTGTTTCCTGCTAGGTTGATGGATGATCTGTTGGGCATCTGTGATGATGGCTGTCTTGATGAGACAGAGGGGATCTTGCAGAGGATCTGGTCCAAGAAGAGGAGAAGGATGCCTTGTGAGCCTGCTGCCGTGGGTTTATGGTATGAAGGGACCTTGCTTGCAGATTGCAGCAGATTCATTGCAATGGAATTGACGGCAAAAACATATTTGCAAAACAAAACTCTAGAAATCAGAACTGAATGCTGTCTTGATGAGACAGAGGGGATCTTGCAGAGGATCTGGTCCAAGAAGAGCCTTGTGAGCTTGATGCTGTGTGATATGGTATGAGGACCTTGCTTGCAGTTTGCAGATTTCATTGCTATGGAATATGATGACAAAAACATGTTGCACAACAAGCTCTAGAACTCGGAACCCAGAAGTGAATGTTTGTGGGTATGTGGGTATGTGCCACATACATTAAATGCATATATCTTGTATGATGACATTGTGGAGGACTGAGAAAAGAGATTCTCACATGTGTGTTACCATAGCAAGAAGCTGAGTATTGCCATTTGGGCTTCATCATCAACAATCACATCTCCTGCTACTCTAGACTTTTCAAGAATCTCTTCGGTGTGCAGTGGTGACTTCTACACTTCCCACCAAAATTCATTTGCAAAGGATTGTTCGAAGAGCAACAAATTGCAAGAAACTCATTGCAAAGGATTCTTATGTTTGTGTATTCCCATAGCAAGAAGCTATGTCATCGTACAATTGGGGTCATCAACAACACACTTCTTGGTACTATTACTTCCCATTCTGCAATTTTCAAGAGTCCCCAAGTGTTCAGTGGTGATTTCTGCACTGCAAAGGATTGCAAAGGATTTGTTGGAAGAGCAAGCAATTATTGCAATTATGTGGATTGACATGGCAATAGCTTGTGTACCATTTTTGAGAAGTTTTTTGTTCTTGCAGAGATCGCACTGATGACTAAAACCATGTGTTCTAAAGACCCATTTTGCTTCATTTGATGCTCGAGACAAAAACATGTTGATTGAATGTAGTGTTACCAAACTGAGAATGGTTCTAATCTGTGTTTGATGAATAATAGTGATCCAAGCATTGCAACATCGTATAGCAACCTCTCTTTATGCAAGTAGACAAAAGTTTTTGTTGTTGTTATAAGACCTGCTATAGATGGTACCTCTTGAACCTTGAGCTTGTTACTTTTCCGTTGATTTGATGTTGTTATATTTTACCTTAGGTTTGTGGGTTGAGAACTCACGACAATCTTGGGAACCCTGACAATGTTCACAATTCCATCTTGTTTAACAATGTCCTTTGATCTTAATGATATCTTGCGATGACATTTTGATTTGCGAGGTGTATGGATACTTTATTTGTGCACGATCGTAGTATTGATTGTGATACATGACAAACTTCTTAATTGTTCAAGCATGATTTGTCTCTCCACAATATTCAAACTCATTGGAGCTTCCTTGCTAGCTAGATGATTGACAAACCTTATCCCCTTCTTTGATTGTTGTTGCATTGCACTTGTCCATCGTGGGATAATTGGAATTTTGTGGATGCAAAGTGATTAGTACAACATTTAGGAGGTGCTACAACAAATTTTTGTATTAAACTTGGGGTATGAGGAATTGGTACACTATCTTGTGAAATGATAGGGTTGTTTCAATTCCGTCCAAATTGTTTTTAATGTTTGCATTTTGCACTAAAAATTTGAACATGTGGAATAAGTAGTTTGAAATTCGAAACTTAAGGTTTTCATGATATAACTACTACAACCATGGTCCCATGAAGGCACAATATGATGGTGATGATGGTGATAACAATGATGATGAATATTCATGATCAGAAATCTAGGCTTGCTAACAAATCATTGAAATATCCAAGAAAAATGATTAATCATTAGAACATGGCTAAAGAATTGGATTTGACAAATCATCACCATCATTGTTAATGGAAATGTGTAGTGACATTATTAGTTAATATGGAGGATGAAAGCATCATTTCCATATTTCAAATGTGAAATTTGACATGTCCTTTGTTGTTCACAAAATAATATCACATCACTATCGATTTTTACATTATGATGCACACAATAGTTTGTTTTAGCAACAACCAAAGCTTTAACTAAGGGAAAGGTTCTTCAATTTTCGCAACAATACATGAAATGAAGGTATCACAAATTGCTTGGAGGTGTTAGAATAATTTCTTCACACTTCAACACTTGGGTAGAATTCTAACAAGTAACATAACCAAATTATGATTCATGCACTAATTGTTTCACACAATTCACCCAACTAGCAACTACTACCATTAATCACCATAGCTTCCAACATTATAAGACCTAAATGTTTGTCCTTTTCGTGTAAGCATGAATGAATCCAAGCTCTTTGGACATGTCCCTAGGTGATTGATATAAACTCCTTTACTCAAATTATCTTTGTCAATTAGAATAATTGTTAAAAACAAAACTTTTAAAGCAAATTTGACATGTATTACATGTTATTGCCAAGTTTCCTTATTTTGACAATGTCTTCAATGAAAAGAATAAGCTTATGTTGGTGATTTGATAAGGCTCTGTAATTGTTGCAAAGGTCCATTGAAATTAACATAGATTTCAAAACAATGGGGCAAATTAAGGTGGACAATAAGGTATTTGGTTCTCATCAAAGAATGTCGAAATGAAAACTGAGGATGACAAGATCAAATTATTGAGACCTCCCTAGTTATTGTTGAAGTTTGCTTTGGACTGAATGTTCAAGTTGGATAATTAAAAAAGAAAATAAGCAATATTAATAACTTAGGATTGTTTTCTGTTTTTTTGAAGTTTAGTCTTGCCCCTTGGTAACTTTGGAAGAACTCAAGAGAAAAAGGGTTTTTCTTCTTTGTCAAAAAGGATGAAAAAAAACAAAGTGGAGGGGAGGGGATGGAGGGGAGAAGAGCTCTGCCGGTATGGCAAAGCCATACTAAGGGCGTAGCTAGGGGGCCAAATAAATAGGGTCAATAAGGACAACAAAATTGAAAACAAAATTGTTGGGGAAGAATTGACAATTCCATCAAGTCAATACAATCCATGACAAATTCACATAAGGAATATGTGTTTCAATTTTTTTGATGTTATTCTTCTTGCCACATGGGACTTTCAATGCTTTAGTTCTTGTGGATGTTCTCTATTTGTTTTCACATTTTCATATTTAATTATCATTCCAATGTTATCATTGGTCTATGGTTAAATTTGAACCTTTGTTTGAACCATAATAGTAAGTACAAGTAAAATAAAACATGATGTAAGGTGTATTTATCACATTTAAAACATCCTTAGGTTGAAGGAGATCTTTTTTGGCAACCCTAAATCTTTATTTTTATTTTTTCCATTTTTTTCTTGAATTTTCTTTCATGAAATTAAAGTTTAAGTGATTTTCATTGTGGGCATATATTATTTTCATATTTTTCAAATTTAAAAATCTTATTTATTTTGAAAGTTTTCAGACATGGTTAACTTTTAAACATAAGAAGGACAAATTTGGTTTAATCCTTTTCATAATATTTTAAAGTAAAAGCATTGGCTTCATAATATAGCATGCATGGGTTGTATTTATCACATCATGGAGTAAGGCCCATCCTTTTAATAATAGTTTTTTTCATCATTTGTTACCCATCATAAGAATTTTTGTGATATATCCAACATGATAGAAAGCTCTAAAAAGTTTTGTGCAACAATGATGTGAAAGTTAGAGAATTTTTTTGTTACTCCATAAAGTTATTGAGAAAAATCTTCCAAATAAGGGATTAAACCTTTCATTAAAGGTCTAATTAAAATTGAAATGTTAAATGAACATTAAATTTATAAATTAACTTGCATTGAATGTTAGAATTACAACCAAATTCTTTTTAACATGTTCACATGTGTTAAAAGGAATTTGGTTCTAATTGTGATATCCAAAACAAATCTTAAAGCTTGAAGTAAGCAACCTTCTTCTATTAATTTTATTGAATATCTTACTAGTCACTTAAATATTATACAATTATTTATGATACTAGTACTAAATAAAAAATATTTTTTGTAAATATTTTCTTACAATAATTAATTTGATTAAAATCAATTTACTATTAAATATTTATAATTTTTATAATTTTGTAAAAGTATTAAAAATTTAATGTAAAAATTATTGTTGTAATAATAACTATTCAATTCAATAAAATATTATAGGTTCTACATAACAATAATTTATTATAATTCAAATAATTTAATTATAATAAATACATTAATTATTTACATTATAATAAAATTACCATAAGAATTGTAAATGTTAATTTAAATTATAAATTATCAATATTATTATTAAGTGAAATTACATAGTATATAATTTTTTAATTAATTTTTAGCATTTGTAAATTTCAAGAATCAAATTTCCAAATTTTTATGCTGGAAGAATAATTATTTATTGTAATAAGTAATTATAAATAATAGATATATTATTTGACAATAATGATTATAATTACATTAATTGGTCGAACCACATTATGATTAGTGTAAAAATATTAAATATGGATTTTAGTTTTAGATTTGAAGTTCTAAATAATTTGATTATTTATATTTTTCTGGCAATTAATTTAATCACAATAATTCTATGATATTATTGTACTTGTTTTTTATCCACCTATGGATGATTGATGTATTGTCATCTTTACATATACCTTAATATGAGGCTAACATACAATAATAATTTTTTCAAACCATGCTTAATTAATCCACGAGAATAATACATATATATATATACCATTATGAATGTGTTGTACATGATGTATACATAAGGCTTACTATACATAATTGTTAGTGACCATGACGTAAAACACATGACTTACCCTATACAAAATTAGTAACATACATAATTTAATGTGTAAATAAGTATTAATTATCATTTTTTGGTCACTTTTGCAATTAATGGGCCCTATGAAGGCCTTCTAAAAGGAAAATAACATGAAAAATCATTTCATTGGAAGAATGAAAAACCTAGAAAATAGTTGCAACATAGTCATAAATGTGACCAAAAAATGCGTGATGTGATTTTTAGTCACAAATGTAACCAATGTTAGTTGTAAATGACAATTAATCGCATGTAGTCACAAATCATTTGGTTGCATTTTAGCCTTTTTCTACTAGTGACAATGTTTCTATTGATGAAAAGATCCTTTCCTTTCTTAGGCATCAAGCTCTCTTTGTCCATATATATTTTCTCATGCATTGAAATATAGAGAAAACTAGTTTTATTATGTTAATTTTTTCTCAATGTGAAATGTCTTTTAATAGGGAGCTAGGTGAAAGGTCACATCCTAACATGAATAATGTTTTCTTGGAAGTTGAATCATTTTTGCTCACCATCTATCGCAAAACCTAGGATTTGAATATTTTTGACAAATCATTAAATAACTTAATAGTTTTCAAAATCTAGTTGTTGGGGTCTTTCAAATAGAAATAACATATTTTCATCATTATGACTTTGTTGGCTTTGACAACCTCAATAAATATTTGTTTCTTAAAACCAAAACCATGCATATATACTAATGTTTGTAGAGCATGGCACAACGGTTGTTGTCATGTTTACTAAGTAGCATTTGCAATTGAGGTGTTGACATAATATGTAAGACTATTCAACATTTGTTTTTTCTTTCAACTTGTAGTCATAGTTGAAAGATAGTCTTGATGCGCATTTGCAACGAAAACATTAATCCCAATTTCAATGTCATCCATCCATGTGTGATGTATCATCCATCACTATGTTTTGTAATTGACCAAAGTAGTTGAACATGGGACACATCACCCAGAGAGGCTTGATCATAGACTATGTAAATTTCCAAGTCAACATTTTCACTAGAATTCAATTGTAGACCATGGGGGTGCTAAAAATATTCCATGAACTTCAAAATATTTGGGATTCACCTTCATTTGTCCACCAAAAGAGTAGGTGGCTCAATTTATTTGGAGATTGTGAATATTTTTTAAAATATTCAAAAAATAAAATTGAAATGTAGTTGAAGATGACGTCAAGTTGAAAGCGGGTTGGTTGAGAAAAAAGGGTTTTCTGCTAATGATACATTTGGCAATGGATGAAAGTAATTATCTTAAATTGAAACACCTTAACAAATTAAGTTCCTTGAATGCATTAAATTGGCCAATAAACGTAAGTAATTTTTATAAGTTCATACAAATTAAGCTCTCACAACTAAAACTTTTGGAATGCATTTAATTAGCCGATGTACATGTAAATCATTCTTGCAAGTTGAAACAATCACACAAATCAAGATTTTCAAGTGCATTCAATGACCAATATATGAAAGTAATTATTTCAAATTGGAACAACTTAACAAATGAAACACTTTGAATGCATTCAATTCACCCATAGATGAATGTAGTTTTTCATGATGCTTCCAAGTTGTAGAAATTTTATAAATAAACTTCTAGAGTGTATTCAATTGGCCAATAGATGAAGGTAATTTTTTCAACTTGGAATACCCTTGTGAATTAAGCGTTTGGAGTGCATTCAATTGGCCAATAGATGAAGGTAATTCTTTCAACTTGGAGCACCCATTCAAATCAAGCTCTTGGAATGCATTCAATTGGCTAATATATGAAGGTAGTTTTTTCAAGTTAAAACACCCTCGCAAATCAAGCTCTTGAAGTGCATTTAATTGGTCAATAGATGAAGGTAATTTTTTCAACTTGGAACACCCATTCAAATCAAGCTTTTGGAATGCATTCAATTGGCTAATATATGAAGGTAGTTTTTTCAAGTTAGAACACCCTCGCAAATCAAGCTCTTGAAGTGCATTTAATTGGTCAATAGATGAGGGTAATTCTTTGAAGTTTGAACACCATGACAAATCAAACTTTTAGAGTGCATTCAATTGGCCAATAGATGAAGACAATTATTTTAACTCGTAACATTATAAGAAATTAAGCTTTTGGAATGTAATCAATTTGCCAATAGATGAAGGTAATTCTTTCAACTCGAAACACCCTCACAAATCAAGCTTTTAGAGTGCATTTAATTGGCCAATAGATGAAGACAGTTATTTCAAGTTCGAACACCTTCACAAATCAAGCTCTTGGAGTACATTCAATTGTTCAATAGACGAAGGTAATTCTCTCAAGTTGGAACACCTTGAGAAATCAAGCTTTTCGAGTGCATTCAATTGGCCAATAGATGAAGGTATTTCTTTCAACTTGGAACACCCATTCAAATCAAACTTTTGGATTGCACTCAATTGGCTAATAGATGAAGGTAATTTTTTTCAAATTAAAACACCCTCGCAAATCAAGCTCTTGGAGTGCATTCAATTGATCAATAGATGAAGGTAGTTCTATCAAAATCAAACACCCTCGCAAATCAAGCTCTTGGAGTGCATTCAATTGGCCAATATATGAAGGTAATTTTTTCAACTCATAACACCCTGACAAATCAAGCTTTTGAAATGCATTTAATCGACCAATAAATCAAGGTAATTCTTTCAAGTTAGAACACCCTCACAAATAAAGCTTTTGGAGTGCATTCAATTGGCCAATAGATGAAGGTAATTCTTTCAACTCAGAACACCCATTCAAATCAAGCTTTTGGAGTGCATTCAATTGGCCAATAAATGAAAGTAATTTTTTCAATTTGGAACACCATGACAAATCAAGCTTTTGGAGTGCATTCAATTGGCCAACAGATGAAGATAATTCTTTCAATTCGGAACACCCATTCAAATCAAGCTATTGGAGTGCATTCAATCGACCAATAAATGAAGGTAATTCTTTCAAGTTAGAACACCCTTGCAAATAAAACTTTTGGAGTGCATTCAATTGGCCAATAGATGAAGGTAATTCTTTCAACTCGGAACACCCTCACAAATCAAGCTTTTGGAGTGCATTCAATTGGCCAATAGATGAAGGTAATTCTTCCGAGTAGTAACACCCATTGAAATGAAGCTCTTGGAGTGCATTCAATTGGCCAATAGATGAAGGTAATTCTTCCAACTCGGAACACCATGACAAATCAAGCTTTTGGAGTGCATTCAATTGGCCAATAGATGAAGGTAATTCTTTCAACTTGGAACACCCATTCAAATGAAGCTCTTGGAATGCCTTCAATTGGTCAATAAATGAAGGTAATTCCTTCAACTCGAAACACCCATTCAAATGAAGCTCTTGGAATGCCTTCAATTGGTCAATAAATGAAGGTAATTCCTTCAACTCGAAACACCCATTCAAATCAAACTCTAAGAGTGCATTCAATTGGCCAATAGATGAAGGTATTTCTTTCAATTCAGAACACCCATTCCAATGAAGTTTTTGGAGTGCATTTAATTGGCTAACAGATGAAGGTATTTCTATCAAAATCAAACACCCTGGCAAATCAAACTCTTGGAGTACATTCAATTGGCCAATAGATGAAGGTAATTCTTTCAATTCGGAACACCCATTCAAATCAAGCTCTTGGAGTGCATTCAATTGGCCAATAGATGAAGGTAATTTTTTCAACTCATAACACCATGACAAATCAAGCTTTTGGAGTGCATTCAGTCCGCCAATAGATGAAGGCAATTCTTTCAACTCGAAACACCCCGAGAAATCAAGCTTTTGGAGTGCATTTAATTGGCCAATAGATGAAAGTAATTCTTTCAACTCGGAACACCCTCACAAATCAAGCTTTTGGAGTGCATTTGATTGGTCAATAGATGAAGGCAGTTCTTTCATGTTTGAACACCTTCACAAATGAAGCATTTGGAGTGCATTTAATTGCTCAATAGATGAAGGTAATTCCTTCAAGTTGGAACACCCTGAGAAATAAAGCTCTTTGAGTGCATTCAATTGGCCAATAGATGAAGGTAATTCTTTCAATTCGGAACACCCATACAAATCAAGCTTTTGGAGTGCATTCAATTGGCCAATAGATGAAGGTAGTTCTGTCAAAATCAAACACCCAGCTTGCAAATCAAGCTCTTGGAGTACATTTAATTGGCCAATAGATGAAGGTAATTCTTTCAATTCGGAACACCGTGACAAATCAAGCTTTTGGAGTGCATTCAATTGGCCAATAGATGAAAGTAATTCTTTCAACTTGGAACACCCATTCAAATCAAGCTCTTGGAGTGCATTCAATTGGCCAATAGATGAAGGTAATTCTTTCAACTCGGAACACCTTGACAAATCAAGCTTTTGGAGTGCATTCAGTCGGCCAATAGATGAAGGCAATTCTTTCAACTCGAAACACCCCGACAAATCAAACTTTTGGAGTGCATTCAATTGGCCAATAGATGAAGGTATTTCTTTCAACTCGGAACACCCATTCAAATGAAGCTCTAGGAGTGCATTCAATTGGCCAATAGATGAAGATAATTCTTTCAATTCACAACACCCATTCAAATGAAGCTCTCGAAGTGCATTTAATTGGCCAATAGATGAAGGTAATTCTTTCAACTTGGAACACCATGACAAATGAAGCTTTCGGAGTTTATTCAATTGGCCAATAGATGAAGATAATTCTTTCAATTCAGAACACCCATTCAAATGAAGCTCTCGAAGTGCATTTAATTGGCCAATAGATGAAGGTAATTCTTTCAACTTGGAACACCATGACAAATCAAGCTTTTGGAGTGCATTCAATTGCCCAATAGATGAAGGTATTTCTTTCAACTCGGAATACCCATTCAAATGAAACTCTTGGAGTGCATTCAATTGGCCAATAGATGAAGGTAATTCTTTCAACTCAGAACACCATGACAAATCAAGCTTTTGGAGTGCATTCAATTGGCCAATAGATGAAGGTAATTCTTCCAAGTAGTAACACCCATTGAAATGAAGCTCTTGGAGTGCATTTAGTCGGCCAATAGATGAAGGTAATTCTTTCAACTTGGAACATCGTGACAAATCAAGCTTTTGGAGTGCATTCAATTGGCCAACAGATGAAGGTAATTCTTTCAACTCGGAACACCCATTCAAATCAAACTTTTGGAGTGCATTCAATTGGCCAATAGATAAAGGTAATTCTTTCAATTCTGAACACCATGACAAATTAAGCTTTTGGAGTGCAATCAATTGGCTAATAGATGAAGGTAATTCTTTCAACTTGGACCACCCATTCAAATCAAGCTTTTGGAGTGCATTCAGTCCACCAATAGATGAAGGTAATTCTTTCAACTCGGAACACCATGACAAATCAAGCTTTTGGAGTGCATTCAATTGGCCAATAGATGAAGGTAATTCTTTCAACTTGGAACACCTTGACAAATCAAGCTTTTGGAGTGCATTCAATTGGCCAATAGATGAAGGTATTTCTTTCAATTCAGAACACCCATTCAAATGAAGTTCTAGGAGTGCATTCAATTGGCCAATAGATGAAGGTAATTCTTTCAATTCAGAACACCCATTCAAATGAAGCTCTTTGAGTGCATTCAATTGGCCAATAGATGAAGGTAATTCTTTCAACTCGTAACACCCATTCAAATGAAGCTCTAGGAGTGCATTCAATTGGCCAATAGATGAAGGTATTTCTTTCAACTCGGAACACCCATTCAAATCAAGCTCTTGGAGTGCATTCAATTGGCGAATAGATGAAGGTAATTCTTTCAACTCGGAACACCGTGACAAATCAAGCTTTTGGAGTGCATTCAATTGGCCAATAGATGAAGGTAATTCTTCCAAGTAGTAACACCCATTCAAATGAAGCTCTTGGAGTGCATTCAATCGGCCAATAGATGAAGGTAATTCTTTCAATTCAGAACACCGTGACAAATCAAGTTTTTGGAGTGCATTCAATTGGCCAATAGATGAAGGTAATTCTTTCAACTCGAAACAACATGATAACTCAAGCTTTTGGAGTGCATTCAATTGGCCAATAGATGAAGGTAATTCTTCCAAGTAGTAACACCCATTGAAATGAAGCTCTTGGAGTGCATTCAGTCGGCGAATAGATGAAGGTAATTCTTTCAACTTGGAACACCGTGACAAATCAAGCTTTTGGAGTGCATTCAATTGGCCAATAGATGAAGGTAATTTTTTCAAGTTCTTACACCTATTCAAATGAAGCTCTTGGAGTGCATTCAATTGGCCAATAGATGAAGGTAATTCTTCCAAGTAGTAACACCCATTCAAATGAAGCTCTTGGAGTGCATTCAATCGGCCAATAGATGAAGGTAATTCTTTCAACTCGGAACACTGTGACAAATCAAGCTTTTGGAGTGCATTCAATTGGCCAATAGATGAAGGTAATTCTTTCAACTCGAAACAACATGATAACTCAAGCTTTTGGAGTGCATTCAATTGGCCAATAGATGAAGGTAATTCTTTCAACTTGAACCACCCATTCAAATCAAGCTTTTTGAGTGCATTTAGTCCGCCAATAGATGAAGGTAATTCTTTCAACTTGGAACACCATGACAATTCAAGCTTTTGGAGTGCATTCAATTGGCCAATAGACGAAGGTAATTCTTTCAACTTGAAACACCCTGACAAATCAAGCTTTTGGAGCGCATTCAATTGGCCAATAGATGAAGGTAATTCTTCCAAGTAGTAACACCCTTTGAAATGAAGCTCTTGGAGTGCATTCAGTCGGCCAATAGATGAAGGTAATTCTTTCAATTCCATACACCCATTGAAATGAAGCTCTTGGAGTGCATTCAATTGGCCAATAGATGAAGGTAATTCTTTCAACTTGGAACACACATTCAAATTAAGCTTTTGGAGTGCATTCAATTGGCCAATAGATGAAGGTAATTCTTTCAAGTTCTTACACCTATTCAAATGAAGCTCTTGGAGTGCAATCAATTGGCTAATAGATGAAGGTAATTCTTTCAACTCGGAACACCGAGTCAAATGAAGCTTTTGGAGTGCATTCAATTGGCCAATAGATGAAGGTAATTCTTTCAATTCGGAACACTCATTCAAATGAAGCTCTTGGAGTGCATTCAATTGGCCAATAGATGAAGGTAATTCTTTCAACTCGGAACACCTTGACAAATCAAGCTTTTGGAGTGCATTCAATTTGCCAATAGATGAAGGTATTTCTTTTAACTTGGAACACCCATTCAAATGAAGTTCTAGGAGTGCATTCAATTGGCCAATAGATGAAGGTAATTCTTTCAATTCAGAACACCCATTCAAATGAAGCTCTTCGAGTGCATTCAATTGGTCAATAGATGAAGGTAATTCTTTCAACTTGTAACACCCTGAGAAATCAAGCTCTTTGAGTGCATTCAATTGGCCAATAGATGAAGGTATTTCTTCCAAACTTTGACATTGTGCCAAATCAAGTACTTGTAATTGTAAACAATAAAACAAATTACTTGGTAATTTTTGAATCATGCATTTTTTGAGGCACAACCATTTAACGTTACTCAAATTTCGCCCTTGGATGAAATTTTCCACTATAATTGGTGAAGCTTTTGTTAGATCAACCAACCTAAGGTTGCAAAATCCCTTTGAACCGATTTGGGACAATGTAGGCAAATTGACACATTTTTTCAATGAGATGCCTTCTAAACTTTCCACCACCTATCACATGAAATGAAAAAAAAGGATTATCAATATTTTTAAAAAATCATCCTAATGCCAACTTTTATTTTTAAAATATTTATCTATAAAATCAAGATTCAAAATTAAAACATTTGATTTTGGACATTAAAAAATCGTATAAAATCAAAATAAAATTATAGGATCAAAATAGTATGATGACAACCTCATCCTTTTGTAAAGATAAATTTGACTTATTTGACTTCCATATAAATCGATTCATAATTGGAAGTTCCATTGCAATATTTTGACCCATGTCTTGTAATTGTTCATGTATGTACAAGATTCCATCTTTTGTCCACTCAACTAAAGATCTATGTTGTAAATTTTGTAATTCAAACTTTGGGTGTTCATAATCTCCACTCCACGCTCGACAAATTGTACTTATTTTCAAACCACCAAAAAAACAAGCAATATCCAAAAACATGTTTTGATTTTGTTTATCCAAGTTTTCATAAGAAATCTTTAATACGCTCCAAAGCTCTTCATTATCATTGCCCCCTGTCAAACTTTTCCCACTTTTCAATTTGCTCAATGCACCTTCCCACATTTCTAATTCTTTAGTATTACACAAAAAAGAACCCAATACTTTAAGACTTAAAGGGAGCCCCCCACAAGTTTTTAAGATATTCATACATATATTTTCGAAATCATTTGTTGGAACATGATTCGCATTACCGAATGCATGGAACATAAAGAGTTTTCTTGCTTCCTCTTCCTCCAAAGATTTCATAACCACTTTTCCATCCTCACTTACATGAGATTTTATAATTTGCCAATTTCGACAATTCACAAGTACTTTGCTTTTAGAGGTTGCATTCTTGATATCAATGATAAGTTGCAAGGATGTAAGGTTCTCCGCCTTACCAACATCATCCACCACCACTAACATTTTTTTCGATATCATACATTGTTTAATTTGGTCAAGGTCAGCTTGATTCACATTTTCATCCTTGAATAACCTTTTGCCACACAAATCATGTAGGAGTTGTTTTATGACATCATTAATGTCTTTTGATTTCACATCTTCCAAAAAACTAGATTTGTCATATTCGTTATGGAACAAATGATAGAATTTTTTGCTCAAAGTGGTTTTTCCAATCCCACCCATTCCAACCAAACCAACAATAGATTGCTTTTGTAACAAGATGTTTATGTCTTGTGCTTTGTCAATCAACGCCACCTCATGACATGTCAAACGTGGAAGTAATATATTTTTCTGTCAAAATTCACAAAATACAGGTCATTATATGTTATTTTTCTTATTTGATAACCAATATATATAACATTGCATATGCAATACACATCAAGTGTGCTATGACTTAATGTGTTTCAAATTACATGAACATATATGAAATCAAAAGATTTAGATTTGATGTTTTTACCTCCATACATATTTTCAAACATTTTAACAATAAAAAATAAGTTGGATGATCTTTGTTTGGTGGCTTGCAAATTGTCAAGTGATTAGCATCCTCAATCATGTAATGGTTGTTGTTTGACAATTGAATAGCTGAAGCATGTGGCACTAAAATTCCCTGCATGTGCAAAAAATTAAATTAATGGAATTCATTGACTTGTTTGTTCACTTATGCTTTAACTTATAAACCAAATGGTGGTGGAAACTATAGCTTAATAACTATTGATGTTTGGATAATAATGAAATATTGTGTACAAGTAATTTCCTTCAACCTTTTGGCAAACAACTTATATAAATACATCACAAAATTATTGGTTTTTAATCTCATGATATTTACATGTTTTCATGATGTTATGATATTGTTTATAAATATTTATATGGAATTGATTTGATGAAGGGAAAATTTACACCTATATCCTAATGTTTGAAATTAATCAAATTTCATTTCCATCAATAATAATTCATGAAACAATGTTCATAAAACACATGACCCATTCACCACATTAATATATTCAGAAGTATTGAGTACATGATCCCACACAAGTTTTGACAATACAAAAAATGTTCAACTAACAAACCTAGTTGGATAACTTTCAATGTGATGAAAATAAAATCTTACCCAATTCTTATCAAGTGGTAATCCTTCACCAAATGCATAAATGTTGAGGTCTTCATGAATGGCATTTTTAAAATCCGTCGAAAGGTGCTCCATTTGTGAGTTGAAAGATTCTAAATTTTTTAAAAACCCAGATTGGGTTGCATACTTGTTCAATGTGTTGATTTGTTGATGTTTCCAAATGCAATAATTTGATAAAGATTGGGTACCACCAGCATGTGGTACACTATAAAATACTACACCTTTAACATTGTTCAAAAATGTCTTACAACATTTGTTTACTTCATCATCCAAACCATTTTTTGGCCTTTGATATACATGTTTGCGAACTTCAACCACCAAGCTTTTGAGTACAAGACCTCCAAAACTATAAGCAACTAATGCCACTGGTCCATCCCAAAGAGATTGATAACTACAAAAAATTCAACAATGCACCAAAATTCCTTTATCAACATTATATTAAAATGTAAAAATTTATCCTATTATACTTGGGGGGAATTTTTCAATTCACACATGACCTAAGCCATAAGTTCATAATTGATTTGCTTGTCATATGTCATATTTCATTTATTGACTCCATTAATCTACCTAAAAAATGTGACAACCATGTTTTGATAAACAATTACTATGCACAAGTATGTAGGTGTTTACATTCTTGTGTTAATGTACAACTCATCTTCTATGGGTTACCTTAGAAATATAGTTGAAATTATATATATATATACACACCTTTTTTTAAATATATTTTTTGCAATGAAATGGATGCAAATTTTCAACACATGTATTAATTCAATTTAATTTAATTCAATTGCATTACCAAAGATAAAGCTTCAAAAAGCGCGAACAAAAAATTGTCATAAAAACCAAACTAATTGTACCATGAACTTATAATATGAACGTAGACTTTGTTATTATCTTCAAACAAGAACAGTTGCATTTAAGTCTCATTTTATGTTCTCTTACATGAATTTAACAATTCAAATAAATTGAAACTTGTTGGTGTGTGTCACAATACTAGCACACATGAATAATTAACTCATGCAAAACATTTAAGAAATTCTAAAGATGTAAACAAATATCTTTAATGCACACAAGGAGAAATAATTATTGTGTCCATAAATAGAGGAGATTATCACACCTTGAATTTGTCACCAAACTTTGAACGAGGTTTTTGCCAATTTCAGTCACATCATTGTGAACACTTGCCACAATGTTAGAATCATAGGACAATGATAAAATTCGAACATTGTTGTTCAAGTCTTCGGGTAGCCACTTTTCCGGCCAACATATGCACTCTTCTCTATTGTTGGTGGGGCGTGTTGTCCATGTTTCCTTCCATTCATCATTTGTGCCAAAAGCAATCCCATGAAAAAAAATGATGGTCAAGTTTGGATTATTGGAATTGCAGCTGGGATTTAAATCATGCACTATATACTCCTGCAAAGAAAATGAAAAAGAGTCAACAAAATTCTTTAAATGTCTCTTGGAAATTATTTGACTATACATGAAATAAGAAAAATGTAATATACAAATTATAGTAGTTAGATAAGGACAATAATTAGTTGAAAAGATTAAGTTTAACAAGATCATAATAATAAATGAATTGGAAAATACCAAATCTATTTTGCATGACTTACAAATGAAGATCATTCACGTGTGTCATAGACCTCAAAGTTTCAAAACATGGTTCAATAAGTAAATGTTGATACATAATAGGTGGAATGTATGCCAAACAATAAAGGTTAATGCTAAGAATTGGATTTTTTCAAGTTTTGGTTGATTTGCTTAGCCATCTAGTTTGGTTGATTTGTATTTCATGACATTTTCCCCAACATTTGGGCCTCTAAGGCCTCCAATGGCTAAGGAATTGGGACACAAACCCAATAAGAATGTCCAAGAGCATTTTTATAATTTGCTTTAGGTTGTTGGATCAAGACTACAAATTGAAAACTCATAATCTATAATGAAAGTTCCAATCCTTACAAGTTCAATACAATCTTAGTCACTACCAAATTTTGACAAATTTCCCTTTCACCAATTCTACTTGTTACAGCAAATGAGTTGCCAACCTAATGTAAGAGGCTATAATGATGACTCCATTTCGTATTATTTTAAACATCATTTCATATTGTTTTGATCTAAACAACCAAACTGGAAAGTAAGCAAAGTAAAAATGTATGACAAGGAAGCTTGTAAATGATTGGGGACGTTCAAGTACCCCAGTGGCTAAAAGGTATGGTTGGGAAGCTCTTGGTTGGGAGTTCATAACTAAACTAGACCTCCTTCTCCTTATGCCTTATGAGGACAATAAGCTATCATGGTTGTAAGGGTCAAGAAAATTTGTCAACACCCAAACAAAATTTAAAAAAACAAAGAAAAATCAAACTTCAACATGTAACTTGAGAAAGCCCAAAAAAAAACTGTGAAAAGAAAGCTCATCATAAGGTCAAGAAGAAGCACCACATTGCTGTCCCATCCAGAGCTTGAAGGAGCATTTTCAGCAGGGACCAAAGGTGTCTCAATCGTGGCATGTATCTGCACAACATCTTTACATGGGAAAGCCCAAGAAAAAACAGTGCAAAGAAAGCTCATGATAAGATCAAGAAGAAGCACCACATGGCTGTGACATCCAGAGCTTGAAGGAGCATTTTCAGCGGGGACCAAAGGTGTTTCAATCCCAGCAGGGATTTGCACAACATCTCTTTTTCTTTTTGGTGGCCCTTGTGAAAGATCAACTCCTTTTCCCTTGAGGCCATCTGAATTTCCCATATTTCGCACTACTGAAATTCCTTTTGCTCACTGCTCTCATAAATATTTTTCTCTTAACCTTTTGGTCCCGTATAACCTGCTACAAATCCTTTGCCATCCCATTAGCATACACAGGGTATGATGGGTGTCCCTCACATCACAGATTCCCGCAAGCTAAGCTGATCTTTCCACTAGATCTCCCCAAAAAACATCAACCCCTTTCCTCTTCACGATGAAACTCCCTTGAATTCTCACACTCTTCTCTCACTCCTTTTCGACTTTCCTTGCAGATGTTTCTCTTCTTCATTTTCTCCTCGCCCAGAAACTTCTAGAAGGGTTTTGCCGTGACTCTTCAGACTCTTTAGCATACGCGCTTTACCGATGTCTTGGCCACTGAACAATTCATCACTTTCTTTTGTTGAACACGTGTTTCTATTTCCTACTCATAATTGAGGATAGAATATGCAATGTCAGCTTGAGACTGGTCAAACGCGCTTTACTTTTTCCCTCTGGCCTCCTCCACTATTATCATCATGACTTTTGTTCACGTCCACACATCGACCTCTCTTTTACCAAAAAAAACTATGTCCCGAAAAAAGCTAAGAAATAAATTTTAAAAGTGCTAAAATCAAATGCTTTTTGGGATTTTCAATAGCTAAAATTTAACCAGATCCAAAGAAAAATCGTCAGATTCCCATACGTGGTTTCCAAGTAGGTAGCCAAAAATAAGAGAAAGATGTTTAAGATTTTCTAATGCTATATTTAGCTCATAGCCAAATCTGACTAAGTCTTCCTACCGATGATAGCCACTTGGGCTATATCTCAAAACTCACCCAAAAAATATTGCTCCACACGTTTCCTGCTGTTTGCTAATTTCACGCAGTGCAATATTGAAGCGTTCTGCCAGAGCTCATGCTGCAGGCAATAGATGATTAATTGGGCCTTGGGCGAACCGGCCAGGGTGAATTGACCCCCACATAAGGATCGCTGTAAAAACACCCAAAACCCATTCAAATGGCCATATTAGACTTAGGGACACTAGTTTTGTCTCGAGAAATGATATTTTTAATATTTAGAATGTTTATGAGCAAATTTAAATGGGCTCTGCGGTTATTACCATGATCCCAATGTGGGGGGTCAATTTGCCTTGGTCAGGTTATCCTGGCCTACACTTGAACCACGGTGAAAATCCCAAAGTTTTTGGGGGCAGCTTGAAAACATTATAAATACATGTAGCGTCCTTAGAGCATCTCCACCCCACACCTGCAAACACTCCATTGGCATTAAATCTTGCAGCAGGATAGTCATGCTCCGCTCCGGTATTGATGTCGACTTGCAGTGGTCATTTTAACCCTTTTAAAAGCTTTTTTCTACTATGGATTTGTTGCACGTGCAGTGACTAATACTGGTCCAGATGTAAAGACATAAATGGTCTTTGAGTGTTTGAAGGGCATTTAATGACGTTTGTGGGTGGGGACAGTGATCATTAAACAATATTCTATTTTAACATAAAAGAGTTGTTTACAGTTTTGGGAGGGAGATGCTCTTAGACAAAATCAGAGTCTCTGAATCGACAAAGACAGCCTCTAAGACGCCTCGCTCAAGAAGGTGAGTGTACCAGTGTAGGTGCTGACTCGCCCTGGCCAGTGGCTCTGATTGGAGCAGCCTGGGGGCAGAAGGAAAAATTACATGGACGGTCATAACAAATAAATCGGGAGTTGAAACACAAAAGAAATTCTGTACAGAGGAGTGATTTCTCTTGGTGAATTTTCGCACTGTGGCTACAAAGAAAATTTGAAAAAATTCGGAAAATTCGTTTTAATAGTGTGAATTTGAGAAAAAAAATGCTCAATAAATGGAAAATTTTGACAAAGTTTACAAACCACAAAATTGGAAAAAAAAAAAAAAGAGAAAAGAAAAAACACATAATATTTGTATCTGGTATACCAGGTACAAATAGCCTTGACCAAACCAGCATCTATACCGGTACCAAGTTACAAAGGCTCTGGGTTTGCTTCTAATCATTAGAAAATGGGGGTGCAATTCTTTACTCCCCATTCATTAGACCACTATTTTCTAACTAATTATTTAAACTAATGAATTCATTCAAAATTTAGTGAAATCACTCGACAAAACATCTTTTGTTGTAATTAAAATCATCCTCTAGAGCAGCTCCACAGGTGCTCTGAGTATATTGCAATGGAACACAATATTTCCCAAAACCATGATTAGTTTCTTCTTTTTTTTCCCCAACCCCATACTAAAACTAACAATGCAAATGATCGTCAACCAATAATAGCTACTAGTTTGAACCCCGTGCCTAATGCACATGTGTGTGTATTTGACGGTACATTTGCCCACCGCGCCACATCTGTATTCTATTTTTTTTTCACCTTGTTGGAGTAAACAAACCATGACGAGATGGATGGATGGACGGATGAATGACAAGACAGATGAATGAAATGATGCTTCGCGATGTCCTTTACTTTGCTTGTCACATCATGTCTATGTTTCACTCTTTTTTTGTCTCATCGGAATAAACAGACCATGACGAGATGGATGGATGATTGGACGGATGAACAGATGGATGAAATGATGTTTCACGATGTCCTTTATTATATATAACCAGATGCACCAATAGAAGGGGTTCAAGTTTTGTTTGAGCACCATAAACAATGGAACTTTCCCCTTGGATTTGGCTTGCCCTGAGAGCTTAAGTGTTCGGTCACCAACTAGTTACCCTAGTAAATATGAATTGCAATAGTATGGATATCTACGCTCTTAGGAAGGGGTATTATTATTAACCTAGGTTGAAAATGGTGATCAAGAATTTTTTTTAAAAAAATCATGCAATCAATGAGAAGGCTTAGCATGGACTGGGGAGGGCACAACATTTTTATTCCAAGTTGAAGGAGGGGTTGAATGAGGGGTTTTTTGCTTAGGAGGTGGTGCTCTTCTGTCTAGACAGGTTTGCATGAGCCCTAGTTGGCCTGCTAAGAAGATACTTTCTAAAATTGGAGTTAACTTATATTTGAACACACTAGCCCTTTTCTTTTGGTGGTTTTCTTTTCAGATTTTATCCCAAGTACTTTGCTTAAAGTTGAATTGTCATATATATATATATATAGCCTGGGTGGTCCTCCTTTTTCATTCGTCTCCGTTGTTCGTCTCGTTGTTCATCCGTTCCTCCATCTATCCAAGGCAAAGAACGGGAGGAGGATGACGACTCATGACGGTTGCAGCACGTCCGCACACAAAGCTTGGCCAGCGTGATTTTCGCAAAATCTATCCAAACGTTTCGCGAAGAGATTGCTTCTATGAAACAGTATACCCACCAGAACCGCAAAGTGCAGGTAGGCGGGGGCTGTGGCTTCATCTTTAGCTTGGTTGAGTTTGCGGATTTGCGATGAATGAGAGATGTTTCTTGAAAGGTTTTGCGTTCCTGCTGTTTTAGGTGCAGTTGGCTT
>Ga0209611_10002660_pt1 | contig 31430 bp, 19 predicted proteins | sample S1TSphgellanicum_3_FD_187693 | JGI IMG/M metagenome (GOLD analysis project Ga0209611, IMG submission 187693) | Host-associated microbial communities from peat moss isolated from Minnesota, USA - S1T2_Fc - Sphagnum magellanicum MG (SPAdes) (version 2) | ecosystem: Host-associated > Plants > Peat... | reverse complement strand
ATGAAGCCCCCATGGGCCATTTGGGTTTGGTTGTTATTATTATTATGAGATAATTTAGCATTTTGTTTATTTATTTCAATGTTTCCCATTCTTATGGAAACCATTGTCAAAATGTGCAAGGGAGGAGCTTGACGTGAAAGGCTGAGAATTGTGTTCCTGGGCCAATCTCAAATTTTGTTCATTTGAAAAACAATTTAAAAATCTTTTTAACATTTTTGAAAATAACAAGATATTGTACTCCTTGGTTGGACTTGACAACTTATTACCAAATATTTAATTAAAATCTAAAATTTCAACTCCAGCAGTGGTTTTTTTAATTATGAAGTTTTACACATATTATGATGATAATTAATAATAGACATACTTAGAATCTGTTGGTAGTCTAAATGTGTCTAGATTATCTCTTTCTTGGTGTTTTGAACAGAGAGACCGTGGTTCAAATCCAGCAACCAACTAATATGGCTTTTGCGAATTTCAGCACAACCAGCTGACAATTTCTCAAAATTTCAACAAAAAAATTAAAATTTTAATTTATGGTGAAAATTTTCATGTAGTATGGTAGTGTTGAACCACCCAAGGTATAGGGTATTGACTATTGACCAAAATTGGATCATTGGAGATAATAACAAATGGCCAAACTGTTTAAAGTACATCAACGCAACACAGGGCATGTATATATGCAAGTGTTTTTCGTTGGAAATTGTAGTGTACTTTATGCCTCATTTGTCCTTAAACAGCCCCAATGTGAATACCTATCAGAAATTTCCACAATTTCAGATTAAAGAGGAAAAGTTCCATATGCTCACCATCCTTTCCTTTGCTGATGCAATTTCGCCAAAAAGTGAGATTGAAAATTGAAAATTTGAAAACTAAGTGATTGGGAGGTTTTCAGTTGTGAGAAGTGAGAAAAAAAAGGGTAAATAACCAGATTCATGTTCTTTTTTGGTCATTGTGTAGCCAAACATAGAAAAGGATGATGAAAAGCTTGTGATTTATTTCTATTTTATAGCCAGATTTGGCTAAATCGTCATAGGGATGATCACCACCTTTCTACATCCTCCAGTGGATGATTGCCACTAGGATAAAGAATTCCTAAAAAGAAGTATGGTGCTCACATGGAAATTTGTTGAAAGTCCTAATCAATACCAGATTCGACAACTTATTGTCGATTAATTAATTAAAATTAAAAATAAAAAATTTGGCACTGGTTTTTTCAATTCTGGATTTTTTGAGATGTAGTGATTATAATTAATAGTATAAACAACTAACTTATGTTTGTGCCCAGGAAAATCAACTTGTATGTTTAGACCATGTAATTCTTAGACTCTTGAACTTTTTGTTCAAATCCGACAATCAGCATCTTACAGATGTTAAGCTTTAATATAAATTGTTAGAAATTTCAACACAAGCAGTTGCAAAGTTTCAAAAAATTGGACAAAATAAAAAATATTTAGTTTATGCCACAACTGTCAATGATAAGTGTCTCCAATATTGTAAGCTCCTTAGATATGACATCTTTGCATTAAGCTGCTGCGATCACATATTCTGTGATCACATCAGCTTCCACTAATATTTTCCAACTAGCTATGATCAGAGTGTTTCCACATGCTTGACCAATTTGTTTGCAAGAGTTGTGAGTCAAACTGTGACTCACCATAAATTAGTGGCATGCAGTTTATGGGGACCAGCGTATATATTGGGTCTTGCAAAACTTGACTTAGAGATCCCAAAGTTTACGAAATTTTCTACTCTCAGCCTCAGACACTGCCAGACAACACTAGTCAGTCATAAATTATTATTCCAACACGAAATATCAAAGGGACTTTGGAAGGAAATTTGGAATAGTTTGGAAGAAATTTACCCTTCAACGTCAGGAGCACACTATCCGATAACCTTTCACACAGTCAGCTTCTCCACATCACCCAATTGTCACTGAGATGAGAGATTCTGCCCCAATAGAAACATAACTGGCACACAGAACATGGAGAGGCTCAGAGATCGAGCAAATTAAGATCCTGCGATCCTCAGAGACCTGGGTTGCAGCTACCTGCGGCTGGGCCAGGTCCACCCAATGACCATTCTCTAGACCACACTGCCCTCCCAAATCGTTTTGAGAGTTTTAAATCTTTATCAGCTTTACATCCCCTTTCTTTAGTTGATATGCTTCATGCGACCAGTGGAGGTTTCGGTACTCAGTGGTTTCCTTTCCTCAGTTTGCCTCGCCTCTTTGGGGTCTTTTGTCTGCCCGGACTCTGGTCCTTGCACTTTGTTTCTTTTTCTCTCCCTTTCTTGGGTGCTTTCTTTTTATAAAGTTTGGCAGGGTTTCATCTCTTTTGAGTGTAAGGGGCGGGCAAGTTACCTGCCATAATTTATCAGTTTGAATGGTGGGTCTTACAGCCGCAAAAATCAGTTTGTAATGTCTGTAAGTAAGAGCCCACCATAACAAAAAATCAGTACCTTTCCATCGATGAGGGTCCAGCTTTCTGTACTAGTGAGCAGGCACTAGGTACCAGTTATGGTTCCTAGTGAGCCAAAAGGCGAACTAGGAGCCATAACTGGCCCCTTGGCATAAAGGACTGAATGTTCTGCTTAAGTGGGTTTTTAAGTAGCTAGGTAGGTCTTAAAATAGTCCAGGTAGGTAGCAGCAGGGTATAATATGCCACTGTGTAGCCGTTTATGGAAAATAGCAACGCCTGAAAACCTGCAGAATCGGCAGGTTCAGTCCTTTATATAAAGTGACCCGTTGAGAGCAGGGTGGCCTTTCTCATAATTTGCAGGCCCACCACTCTCAGCTGACGCCTCAACATGTTGGCCCTGACTTTCCTGAAAGCCCCGCTCCTGGACCCTTACCTGCAAAGACCCACGGGCCCCAACCCATCATTTCATACAATTGCGGCTGTTAGGCACCTTTCCATGTGGGAGAATGCAGAGCTTTAAAGCCAAACATCTTTGAACTTCTTGTCTCTATGTCACTTTCATATATTGTTTGTAGTAGAAAAGGATATGAAGTTACTTGGTCTTTCCATAGGCCCCAAAGGGGTCAGTATTCCCTTTAGCCCTCAATTTGTTTGCCACCAACCCTTGAAGGCCAATTCCCTTGTCTTCTAGGTCGCAGCTTGGTTGTTTGGGCCTTTTCTCCTTGCAATGAACTGTTTTCTTCATATTTGTTTAAATTGTTGAAAATCGAACTCCCATTCGGTTATCATTACAAATACATAACACAAGGTGTTCTTTGCACACTTATTTTTCAATTGTTGAAAATTTGAAAAGTTAAAAGTGAAATTGTCAAACCTTGTTTTCTAAAATAATAAATATTCAACAGAGAAGTGCCCAACATCAGTCACAGGCATGGTATAGTGTCACCACGGAACACACATGGCACGCGTAGAAACGCTGTGCCCTTTGCTCCTCCAAGGAACCACCGATTCTCCCGTCCCACCCTGCCATTTCCATGCATAATTGTCAAGCAGTTACCATGTTGGATCTGCACATCATTTGCTTTACTGGAATGTCCTAATGGAATAAAATCCAGAATGTCCATGGCGACCATACGCAGAAGCTCCATATACTAGTTCTTCCCTCCTCTCCTTCATCTTCTGGTCACTGGAATTTTGAACTAATGATTAAAGTAACTAACAACCAAACGGGGAACCAAAACCAGAACCAGCCGACAATAGTTGCAACCAGTGTTGGCAGGTTATTGAAATTCTTCCATAATTGCTATAGGTTTTGGACCCATTCAAGGTTATCAATATCAAAATAATAACTTCTCTTATCAATTTACATGTTTATTTTTAATAATAAATTGTTGGTTATGCATAAGGTTAGGTTATCAAATAACCAGTTGAAACCACTGACTAACATGCCAATCATACACCAGTTATAGGGGTTTTCATAATAAAAATATGATTATTTTCTATTTTTATTTTTATTTTTGTATTAGTGTTTGAAGATGAAGAACTGACCTATAGGTTATAATAATCAGGTCATCCATGTAGGTTATCAGATTTTGAAAATTCAATATTAGGTAGTTATCAATTTAACCAATTATTTAAAAAATCAATAACCCACTAGTAGGTTATTAATAATTGGGTGGATAATTGGGTCAAAAATCAATAATCAACTAATGTTGGTTGCAACATGGTGAGTACACTTTTGATTAAACATTAGACCATAGTGGCTTAACTTCCTAAGTAGTATTTGATTTATTTTAAATGTGCATGCACCCACATGCATTTATTGGTATGAAGGAATATGTCATGGATTTCAAATTTTCAATGTCATTTCAATATAATAGAATTTCATATTAAATGATATGGTTGAACCAAAAACTGAAATTAGACTGTAAGCATGTAGGTGCATGCAGCTAATACATTGAATTTCCATCATATGGATCAAATAAGTCTATGAGACAAATGTATTCACACTATTATAGACACAAAAGGAGGTAAGCTACACCATTTTTTTATGGCAATTTTTTTCAAAAAACTAATATTTGATTGGATGTACACTAGTTTTTTTTTAAAATCCAAAAAGGAAAAGTATTTCTTTAAATTCACCATCTTTCTATACATCGTTCAAGCAAGTCACCACAATATCAAAAGATTTTAATAAATTTTTACTTTCATAATTGATATATAGGCAAATGTGGTTAAATTTGTATTCATAGTTGCCCCAATAAGTCACATGATTTTATAAATCAATTTTGAGTAAATATGATTTTTTTCAGTACATGTTTTGCCAAATTTATTTTTAATTTATTTTTTAATTATTATAATTTCAACTCATACCAAAACATGTTAACATTTTCAAGTTTAGTTTCTTGTATTATATATTATAACTTCTTTTGGAACAACATATACATTACATCACATTTATATGTTATAAAAGACTCATGAACTTTAGACAAACTCTAAATTTTGATAAAGATTTTTTTTTAAAAAAATGATAATTTGAGTGTTTTCAATATGTGTCTAACGCTACCCTATTGCTACAAAACATTTGAGCATCAAAATAATTATATTATGGAAACTAAGGGGCCCTTTGTGAAAATAATGCTATTGAATGAAGTTGTTAAGTAGACTTTCACCTTATGTAAATGTAAGGTTTAGGAAGAATAGGTGAAAACATGCGAAAAAAGTTTTTAAATTATGATCTTGAATCTTAAAGTTAGATTTTACACTTTCAAAGTTTGGAAAGAAATGCTCACAAATATATCTAGGATGTTTTTTTCTGATGGAAAACTTTACCTTCTTTCAACAAATGCAAGAATCAAATGATTGTCTTGGGCTTACAATGGTATAATGTATTGCCAAAAATTGGCACACCATATGATGTCAAGCATAATACTTCAAAAGAAGTTTAAGATGTGAACCTACTTACCATGAACAACATCATCAACCAACATATGTCAACATATGGTGTGTGGCACAAAGAAATGATCTTCTATTGTTCAGGTTCCACCTATTGAAATGCAAGACACTTCAAAATTGTTTATGGTGTAGATTCCCAAATTGAAAGAATTTGGTTTATCCTTCATCTACTAAACAATTTGTGGTCTTTTTCCATGCTAATAAATATTTCACTCTTATGTGCCCATCCCACAAGAAGATAGTTCATCCATTATAGAAGGGTCAAAACAAATGTTGATCCGACATGATTTTGCAAACAATTGAACCAATTTATTGGATGCACATAAATGGCACATTGTTTTAATAAAAGGTTGGATATTGCATTGGAAATGAGTTGACAAGAAAAAATTAATATATTAATATTTTACTTGGTGTGAGCATTAGCACCCACTACAATGGTGGTACCAAGAAAAGATGTATCTATGTGTAGACTAAAAAACCATAGATATGTTCCATGCCATGTTCTACCAAGGTACTAAGGTATTCAACAATTAAAACATTAAAAAAATCCATGATACCAAAGATGGATTCACATTGTTAGGAGCATTGATTTACTGTCAACCTCCAACCACACATAGCATAATAATTAAAGTAGTTTGGACACACTAAATATAAATGATCAAAGGACGAGTTGGACTAATTCTATTCATAATGTTTGGCTTATTATATGCACATTGAGCCAATATAGTATGGATATTATAAATAAATAAAATCACATAGTAATTATGAACCTTTATTTCAAATCACATGCGCATATTAGCTTTATGGACCAAGCCAAGTTTGTGGTCTAAACCCACACTAAATATTATTATGGGTGTAGTTGTTATGTCATGAGCTTTGGACAAGGATTATAACATTGCCATTTCATGGTCATCCTATGGTTCAAGGTTTTACCTTGTTTAAAAAGCTTCCCATTAGGGCAAGCGGCGTTGGTACAACTTGCACATCAAGCAATTGGACAATAAAGCATTCAAAGAGGTCATTATGGTCCTACCAAATTCAAAATTCATGTAGTTTTTATTGGAAATAATTAAAACACAAGCAAGGTTTGAAACACCAAATTTTATCAAAAAAGATGCAATTGTATTGAAATGAAAAGGAAGGAAATCACATGGGTTGAAGGTGTCACAAACTATAATCATAAAACTATAACTTGTAGCAAATTATCTCCAAAACTTCAAAGTTTTTAGGTGCACTCAAAACCTTAATAGAATAAAATGAAAGACTACTCAAAACCACTCCAATATATATTATTTCCTAACCCTAAAGTAGCCGCCACTCAACCCTAACCTAGCAATCATTTAACCCTAATAGTCGTCACCTAATCCTAGCTACCACCAAACCCTAACCTAGCCACCACCAAACCCTAATGTAGCCTCCACTTTTATTATGGTAGAAATCAAATTGAATCCCTACAAAATTATTTCACACTATTGTAACAACATATTTGCACTACAATATGTACACATTCACAATTTCTACCCTGATTCTAAACGTACCTAATTTTGCAATTCATTAAAACACCATATTCATGGTTTTTTCATATAATTAGAATTTGCACTTTAGAGTATAATGCCGAAAAATCTAGGGACAAAATTACAATTCATTACGTTACATTTTTAATACTACAAAAAATTCACACAACAATATGGATATGGAAATTGTTGCAGAAGTTTGTACTTCTCTATTTTACTGGAAAAAAACTCCATTAAAATTATAGCAAAATCCATGTTTTGTGGAAATGAAATCAAAATAGCAAAATAAAATTTAAGGTGTATCAAAAACATAATTTGTGGTTTTCTACTACAAAATACCTACAACTATATCTTACTTCTTCCAAACTATGTGTCTACAATTGAATTCATGTTTCCCATATCTTCCCCCTTCGTGCAATCCCAAGTCACATCATGATTCAAAACCAATAAGAATTCAAAATTCAAACCAACAATGTTCCATGAACAATCCCTGTCCTAAATGTTTTATAATCCAAACAATATAATCATTTTACCCCTTTAACATTACCCCCTCTGTATTTTGGATTTCGTCCTCGAAATCCTTGGAAATGACAAAAAATGAATTGAATGTATTCTATAACATACTAAACATCTATCTCCTCCACTTTAGTCTTTATAGTCTGGACTTATTCAACAACTAATGGTTTTGTACCCACTTATGGCTTTACAGTTTTGACCTCCTTCTCCATTAACTAAGTATGTGGTTCTATTTTTAGGGGTTATATCTTGGACACCTTTTCTTATGTTGGAATAGTCTCCATCCACTTTTGTTCTTGAGTTATCTATGGTTCTTCAATTTGCACTTCCTCCTCCTAAATTGTTTTGTTGGGCCCTATTTTAACCTCCTCATCCTTGTCCGATGCCTTTGTACTTGTTCAACTACCATAAACAAAATCTAGAAAATTTGTTTGATAAACTTCCAACTTGTACTTCAAAATCCTTTCATTAGCTTTATGTTTAGCCAAATTCTTTTCCAACTCCTTTGTAAAATACTCCTTTGCAACCTCCCACTATTCCTCATATTCTACCTCAAAATCCCTCATCTTGTTGTTCATCATCATAAAAGTATTATAATGCAACATATGTTCATAATCCTCTAGCCTTTTCTCAGCACTAGTTAGGTCCAAACTCTTCCTATGTTCTTATGCAATTTCTAACTATGCTTGAAGGTGCCGTAGATACATTTTTTTTTCCTCCATCAACTTTTTTCTTTCAGCTTATGTTGTCTTTTTTCTAAGCTCCTCAGATTACAATAGAAATGCATTCTTCAAATTCAACAATTCCAAATTTATCATAACATTATCCTTTTCCTTTCTTTTCCTTATTCAGTGTTTTCACATGACTACTGAAAGCCTCTTGTTGTTGTTTATCAAACAATAATGCCTTTGTCCACTTTCTCTCTGTGGTCTCTCAAATTTCAGCCTTCTGCTTGAAATCCTACAATTCTTCACTCCTGCGACTTCAACCGTGTTGTGCTACCCTTGAGTTCCTTCTCATCCTACAATTTTTTAATGAGCATTTTAATCTTCTACTCAACCTCTACCCTATTTTTCCTCTAGATTTCCACATTATGCTTATACCCCTTCTGGAAGTCTCTCTCCTTATCTAATTCCTCTTGTAGTATTGTCTTTTCCTTCTTCCTTATAGCCAATCTGTTTTTCAAATTGTTCACCTTCATATTCAAATTCCCCATATTCAGATTCACAATTGCCATGGTTTGAAATAATTCAACTACCTTATCTACTTGCATTACTTCTATGGCTACCTCCTCCACAGACTTTAGTGTATTTGTCTATGTTGTAGGATTTTTAGATCCTTCTACAAATGTTCCCATCTCCTGCACCAATCTACTCCCTAACCCAAATTCAAATTGAAATCCTTTTGTAAATCCTGGTTTACTAATTGGTACTTGTAGTTATAATGGTTTGAACACTGCAAAAGAAGGTTTTGTTTCCATTTTCTTCGTCTACAGTCCTATAGCATGTAGACCTTCCTATGTTTGTTGTTATTGTTGTTGCAAATGTTATTGTAAATGCTGGAAATGTTGTGGACTTATAGTGGTCTCCATCCAATCTTCATATACATTCCCATCAAAATGCAGATGTTCCTCACCCTTTAAAAACCTTGTTTCATGTTCCCCTTTAATTTCTTGCCTCTACTCCCTCAATTGTCTCTCTCATGGAGATGTCATTTGTGGTATTTTTATAGTCTATTTAGTTGCATGTACCATTGTTGGCACTGTAGATGGTTCCATTTTGCCCCTCATCATTTTTTGTGCCTTTACATTTGTGCTCTCATGTTCCTTCTTCACTTTTGAGCCTAAGGCTCCTCCTTCCTCAACTTTGTTTTTCCTCTTAAGAACACTTCTTGGAGAATTTGTTGCAGCCTTCTTTTTGTTATTTAGTGTTGTTTACATCTCCTCCCTAGTTCTTTTAACTTGGTTGATGGTTTCTATGGATTCTCCTTTTGATGCATAAACATGTACCAAAAGATTTTTGCTAATACTAAGGTAGATTAATAGGTATATATCTTTTATCCCCCTTATTGTCCTTGATGTACTTATACCACCAATTTAGCTCACTACACAAATTATGAAATATAATATGTGCCCAATCTACATTCTACCTTTTTTTTGCTCTCATCAATGTTATAGCATTCTTATTATTAAAATATTGTACCTTCTCCCTTCCATAAATAACAAAAATAATGGCAGGATATCTAACTGAATATGTTACACCGAAACTCTTTGCATTCCATTAATCTATAATTTTTTTTGCAAATGCAAGTCTATAACTTTGTAATGCCTAGATTGCTAATGACTTACTGACCTGCCCTTTCGATTCTTCTATATACCCTTCTGCACATACTCCAAAGACATTTACAATCAGTTCTTTGTTAATGACATACACCTTATCCTTATGCCCATAGTAAATATTTACACCTTTGATAAAAAATGTGTTTAGAAATTCTAACATGACATCAAGCATCAATGCTTCCCAATCCATTAAAAACATAGGTACAAGCCCTACTTTACAAGCCCTGTCTGCTTCTTTAGTAATATCCTTCCAATTCTCCATTCGATTAACATGTTTATCATAGTTTTGTTTCATCTATGTCCACATGAATCACTTTGGATTTGGAATTTTTAATACCTTTCTCCAGAAGTGTAACAATGTCCAAGATTACACGTCTTCTTTTCATTACAACTTTCGACTCACGCCTCTCAATCTCCATCACCCTTCATTGTGCTTCTACCATCGCTTGCACCTCTGTGGATTTTTATACTTCCACCTACACTTCTATGGATAGTTGTACTTCCACCTCAATGATGTTTTCCTCCCCAACGTTCTTATGCGTTGTCCATGCTTCCACAAAATGTTGCTCTACAACTTTGTCTTCTTTCAATTCTTCAATGAACATTGGATCTACTAATCTAACTTTTGGTCATGTCTTCTTTCTTGCATGTTAACGTCTTTTGCTTCTACACAAAAACTCAACTGCAAATGTTCCAATCATATCTATATAATGAATTATCATTTGCACAAATTATATCTTTTCATTATATGCCTTTGCTTCTGCACATTTCGAAGATGATGATGAATGCAACAATGACCTTATAACCAACAGTTGAATATTCAACACACCTTCACGCTCTGCTATTCTCAATTCCTCTTCTACTTTTATTCCTGTCAATAATTTTCTTTTTCTTTTTGCCTCTGTTTATGTTCACTCTTCTACACTTCCTTTTCCTTTTTTATTCGATGTAGTTTTTTAATTACATTTTCTACATTCATGTTGTTGTGAATTCCAAAACTTTGAAAATGTTTACAACCTCCAATAACAAACAAAAACAACTTTTGATGGTTACCCCGTTTTTTTTGTCCTTGAACTTCCTACCCATCACATTCATTTTTTTACCTACTCATCATCTTTTAATTAACGCATGATCCTTGTAATTAATATGGCCCATCTCTACCAATTTATGTGTCCCTTGTATAGCCACATGTAAACACTTCGCTTCATCATTAAAAAATAACTCTTCAGATTCCATCTTCCGATTAGTGCACATCCTTAAAATCCCTAGGTTAATTGTATTTACTCCACCTCATTCGCCTTGTACACCTTCTGCAAACTATGCCCATTTATTTATTAATTGTGTCAATTCATCTGCTAATTGTGGTAATACATCTATTGATTGTACCAACAAATCTAATGATTGCGTGAATAGGGTTTGAGCTTATTCACATTGACCAACATGGTGTTAGTTTCAAACTTCTCAATGGTTACCAGTAAGACGGTATTAGTTAGCAACACATATTGTACTATGTATGGTCCAAACCATATCTTAGTAAAATTCCCTAGGTGGGAATTATTGCCCTTTGGAAACCATAACAAAATCACCAAAATTGAATTATTTTTCTAGATTATTTTGTTGACTCCATAATATTCTATTCCACTATTGAATTCCTATAGTTTCTATAGTCTACATTCTAGCTTCCTACAATTTCTCCAACTTTGTAATTTTATTAGTTTAAACTAGTACCGAAGTATTGTCTTTCTCATTTCCACCAGCAATTGGCACTTTATATTTTATGGGCATCAATGGATGTAATCCACACACTAAGTGATATGGTATATACCTTGCTATTACTTTATATGCAATTATATATGAAAATAACACTATAGATAGATATTCATCCCAATCTGTTATATTTTCGCTAACTAACTTAGTCAAAGTGTCCCAAGTACCTTGTTAGTAGACTCATCTTGACTATTCCCTTGAGGATAATAAGTTGCAGAACTCACATTTTTAACAGAAAATGATTTATCAATTACTTGATGGCATCATTATTGAAATGAACTCCTTGACTTGTGATTATAGTCAAAGGACATCCAAACCTGGTTAATATGCATTCATGTATAAATTTTGTTATGACTATTACAGTATCATTTCTCAATGCTTTTGCTTCCACCCACTTGGTAACATAATATGTGACAACAAAAATATATTTGCTCCTTGTATATCTTCTAGCTAGCTTAATTGGCCCCACAAAATAAAGTCCCCATTTCATGAATGGTTCCTCTAGAAGATTTGTGACCAACTCTGTAAGACTTTGAATCGTTAATCCTCTTATTATTTGACATGCATGATAAGATCTGCAATAATCATGCACATCTTTATACATAGTTGATCACCAATATCTAACATCCAACATCTTCTTCTATGTTATTTCAGTCGCAAAATGTCCTCCTAATGGTCCTTCATGCAATTCTCTCATCACCATCTATACTTTTGTAGTCGTCAAACATCATCTTAGTCTATTGTCTTGGCCCATTTTGTACAATTCACCATTCTTCAATGTGAAAGGCTCTACTCTCTGGACCAATTTTTACTTCTAATGTACTAATAATGTGCTTTCAATTTTTCATATTCCCTAAACCTTTTTACATCATTCATCCATTTAGGTTCTATGTAAAATAGATTTGCATCTATGGTTTGATTAAGCACACCTATAGGTCTTGTAATATCTAGTAGTCTTGATAATGCATGTATAGCTACATGAGTTCTGCTTAGCTTATACACTACTGTGAAATCATATTTTAAGAACAATAAAAACCATCTAGCTGTTCTCCCTTAAACCCATGATTTGTTGACCAAATAGACTAATGCCATATGATTTACATAAAAGACAAACTTATTGCTTAATAAATAATGTCTGAACTTGTGCAAAGCAAAAACCATTACTTAAGCCTCTCTTTCTATTGTGCTGTAATTTTGTTCGTCTTTGATTAGAAGCCTAAAAGCATACATTATTGGTTAATCACTCTTCCCTATTACATTCTGAAATAACATAGCCCCAACAACTAACAAAGATGTATTTATTGAACATGAAATTCCACTTGCCAATCTATTGATATCAATATCGGTGCTTCAATATACTTATGTTTGATCAATTCCCAAGCCTTCTGACATTCCTTTATCCAAAATAAAATCTTTTTCTTTCTAGTCAGCTTAGTGATAGGTCCCATCATAGCAACAATTTTTTTGATAAAACATCTCTAAAACTATGCCATCCCATTGAATATTTGAATTTATCGTGGAATTTTAGATGGTGGCATTTTTACTATTGTTTGTATTTTCTTTGGATCTGGTAATTTCCCTTTTTTAGAAACAATAAAACACAATATCATCCCTAAAAATACCATAAATGCACATTTGTCTAGATTCAAACTAATGCCATATTCTTTGCATTTTTATAAACATAGTCTGAGTTTCTGCAAATAACTTTCCATGTCACTATACATTGTAAAATCATCCACAAATATTTTCATAAGATTATCCAAATATTCTTTGAATGTTTTAGTAACAATTCTCTAATATGTTGGAGGTCCATTTTTAATTGCAGACAACATCACCTTCCATATAAAAGCCCCCTAGTCTATAACAAATGCAGTTTTGTATATCTCTTCTGGAGGTATAGTGACTTGATGATATTTTGAATATCCATCTAAGAAGGAATATGCCTCATACCTTGCTATTATGTTCAACATTTCATCTATGAAAGGTAATGGGTATGGATCTTTTTTTGTGGTTGTATTTAGTTTTTTGAAATTTATACAAATTCTTAGTTTGCCATTTTTCTTGGGTACTATTACTATGGGTGACAACCATGTAACCTCTTCTACTGATTAAATAAATCCAACTACCAACAACTTATCTATATCTTGTTTGACTATTGTAGCATAGTTTGGATTTAATCTATACATGACATGATGTGCTAGTGGTTTAGTAGTGTCTAACTCAATTCTATCTTGTGCCAACTTTGGTGGAATCCCTTTCAGATCTTTGTATATCCATGCAAAACATCTTTGAACTCCTTCAATAGTTGTTCCAATTCCAACACCTTACCTATATCCAACTGTGCATTAATTTTCACCAACTATGGTCTTGCATAAATTCCTAGATTTAGTTTCATCAATTATTGATCTTTGGTTAACATCCATCTAACTATCTACAATTTCTATGCTTTGGTTTTTGCTAGAGTTTCATCCACTATAACACTCATTAATTGATGATTGTAGTATGTCTCCGAATACATTTTATCCTCCATAGCTATTTATGGCTCATATATGTTGCTAGCTATCTTTTTTTTATGCTTTGTACTCCAAATTCATGTTTTGAAATACGAGTCTCCACATTTATATCCATGATCTCCACATCTATGGTTTTCACATATTGAATTGTCTCATGTAAATTGATTGTTCCTATTAAGAACAATTATGGTTTTATGGCAAAAATGATGTCTTCTTCATCTATGATACCATTCTAATAATCGTAACATAATAACATTTCTAATCTTCTTACTTCACCTCCCAAATGTCTAGTGACTATAACTATTTTGATTGTCCCATTCCCTTGTATGGTAATAGTGTTATTCCTCGAATCATGTGCCACTTTGCATCATTCAACCATGGTCTCCCCAACAACTAGAATAGTCCATACTATTATGAAATACAATAAACGTAATTATGGAAAGAATCTTGTGAAAATATATCTTTGGGTCTCTGATCAACCCCACTAGTTTTATGGTTGTTTGATCTACCGTCTTCAAATTATATGGTGCAGGTTTAGGCTCTGGAAGCCCTAACCTCAATCTCAATTGTTTTGTGATAATATTAATTCCAAAACCTCCATCCAACAACAGATCTTCTATTGTTCTTCCCAATTTATACTTGGATCATTTCCATATGATTATCTATTGTTATAGCAACTATCCCTACCTCTGGTACTAAAGAACCGACTTGTTTATCTATGGTTGCTCTACTTAAATTCTAAGTTTTTTCTAGTTTTAACTTTTGCCAAAGATATATTTTAAACTCATGAGCTATTTTAAACAATTGTCCTAAGTTCAAAGTATAACTTGTTTTTAACATATGCTTACCAAAATTTAGAAAAATCTCTTCTTCCATGATCAGTTTCTCTTGTGAATTCACCACCTCTTGATATTTTTATACTTCCACCAAGGTAATATTTGGCATACTCAACCAAGTTGTGTTCCATCCCTCCATGGATGTGGATGGCCCTTATGTCTAGGTCTATGTTTTCTAAATCAATTAAATTGTTTCCACCATTGACTTCTTTAATCGTTTTTATTTCTCTCAGTTAGTAGTACTCTTTGCTTTCCTTGGTTCTCTATCTTTGAACACTTGTTCTTTAGTTACTTTACTTCTTGTGGTAACGTTAACATCCACCACATTCACATTTGCAGTGGTTGTTTGTGTCTTACCAACAAGTTGAACCTCTATTATTGCCACATATTTCCCATGAAACATCTTTTGCATTTCAACAAACTTTGGACAATATGTCATTTTATGCCCATTCAATCCATAAATGTGGCATGTGTACGAAGATATTTTTTGTGGTTTTCAACTTGGTTATGTTACCTCAATGGTTGCCACAATGATTTGTTTTTTCTTCTTCCGCATGTTTCCACATTGTGATTCATCATCCCATAGTTTATGCAATACTTGTTAATCTTCCTTATATTACCCTATGTTTTTGCTAGTGCTACCTGTTTGGTATTTTATGGTATTCAAAGTGCATTCCTTGCTTTTGTAAAAATCATGTTTTCTTCACATAACATTGTCGCCTCCTTATGTTTTTATAATGTTGACCACTTCATCCATGTAGTCACAATTATGAGGTATGATTACAAACCCATTTTAAACACAATAATCACAAAATTGTTTGTGGTTAGTACTTGTAAACCATGAACCAACTTTCTAAATCTATTCATAGTAAACCTACACCCTCTTAGTTTCCTCTTATTCATGTTCTTTAGCTCCATGTATATTTGCTTGTCATTTTAAGTCTTTTAATGATGTTTGCAAAATGCTTGTGTAAATTCCAAATAAGTACAATCAAGGAATTTTGACATGTAATTATGGCACCAATTTGATGTTATATCTCTTAGCATATAGATAAACGCATTGATGATATATTTTTCAAAAGTCTCTACATTTGCTTTTACTACAAAATTTAACACTTTGACATGAGCATCTGGATCAACATCTTTTTTGAAATCAAGATACTTAAGAGGTACGTTGTTTGGCCTAACAAAATGGCCATATCCATGATCAAGAATTTGTGTAGTTATAGCAAATGGTTTTTAATATCCTTTTCTTGGATTTGTTACATCTACACTTCTATACCCTTTAATAGCCATTGAGCTCATTGATGTTTGATCTGCAATTTTATTCACATGAGTAGTCATTATTAGATTGGTAAACACCATCTGAGGTGTCCCAACAACTCTAATAGTTGCTGGTGGTAATGCCAAACTCTTTCTTGCCGATATTCCACCCAACCCACTACCCAAATTTGTTTCAGATCCAATTAGTGTTCCATTTTTAACAACATCCATGCTATGCGCAACAACTATTTCCACTCCTATGGTTGTTATACATGCATCAAGTGATTAAGGAACTCCTATTCCAACAAATTGCCTCCAAGTTTTAACAACTACCAATTTTGACACTATTGGTGAAGCTATGTTGATTCGAGATCAATGATATTCCATTTTGTGGTTACGCATATCCTGTGTGGTGTAGAATGTGGATGTGAATACACCTCTAGTTCCCTTTTCTTGATCTGAATATATAGATGAATTTGTTGACTATGTGGTCCCAATTGGCTTCCTAACTCCATGCCTTTCAATTTGTTTTAGACTATAGAAATTCATGGTTCATGTTCATGTGGATGATCCATTAATGCTCCTACCACATTTTATAACTTCACATGTTTAACAATATTGACTTTGATGTGAAAAGACACAAAAGGACAATCCATGATGGCATGTCCTTCTTCTTCACAAAATGCATAGACCCTTAAAAGTAATCTGATTACCTTCGAATCCACAAATTCATGATCTTGTGTTTCAATTGTGTACCTTGTTTGATCCAATTCTAAATTTCCTTACTATGAGTATGATTGTGGTATTTCATCCAACACATTCATTTGTGCCTCTACATATTCAAATGACCATAGGTAATTTGTTTCGATCTCCTTAACGACATTGATATTGGAATATCCACTAATTCACAATGATTTGGAAATGAAGATTAATACAAAAACTTAAGTTATATACCTCCTGTAACATCCCTTCCTTGGTTATTCACCGACTTTGGATTTAAGATTTCTTGTGGTCAATAAGGTACTATAAAAATCCTTGCTTCGTCTTGATCTCTTCGACTTTAAACCACAAATTACAGCTAAGAAGTATATTGCACCCACTCATTTGGGTGAGTAGTTGACTACATCTCTCTTTGTGGAGATCGTCATCTATAATTGTGCCTTCTTTGAAAATCCCTAGTCCACACTTCACACCATACCACTTCAAAATTGTGGTAGAAACAACTTGTGCCTTACAAGTCTTTTTTTTATTTTCAGAACTTGTCTGTCCAACATTAGATTTCAATATGGGGTTTTTGTAAGCCTTGCATACTCCTCTCCATTTTGAAAATTTTCTTTTGTTTATCTTGAAGTGACTTGACAATTTGCCTCCAAGTCCAATTGTTATTGTAAACTCTGGGTCATCATTTGATTCATTTCATTTCACAATCCTTTGTCTTCAAAGTTTATAGATCGCTCTGCAATCCTTGTGGTGTTAACCACTTAGACCTTTAATAATTTCTAACATACCCCTTTAAATTTTTAATTGAAAAACAAAACCACTCATATAAACACTTTCCTCTATAGTACAATAACAAAATTTGTAGAAAGATTTCCCATTATTATAATATTAAAAAAAACTCCCCACAAGATGGTCACCAAATGGTATAAATGAAATAAAAATCCTTGCAAAATTATTTCACATTATTATTGTCGCAACCCCACTATGGCCAAGTGTGGGGATGAAGCCCAACACTTGGAAAAGTTGAAGGTTTTGAGTCCTCCAGGACTCCCGAATGTTTAGAGCTCGACATAAAGGCCTAAAACACCTCGCATTGGGGTGTTCTTGATGTCATTGGAAAGGTCTTGAAACGTAGATATCGAAAATGGCCTCGCATTGGCCATTCGAACATCTGCAGCCCAAGTTATGGGCAAAAGAAGGGCCGGGAGTCAAACTAGCAGTTTGACTCCCGACAACTAAAAGTCAAGATTCGACCTCTTGCCGACATCACCTTGAAGAGTGCAACACGGCGTTGGAAAGCTCTCGATGAGAGCTACAACTTTAGTTTAGGACTTGTCCCAATCCGAATTCGGGGCGAGGAGCTGTGGCCGTCCAAAGTGTCGGGATTCCAACCCGGGACAGTTTCGGGACTCCATTTCGGGAGTCCCAACAAAATGTGCCATTCGGATGTAGCCTCCGCGGTGAGACGCAGAGAATACTATATGGGGGAAGGTGGTGGCTTCCCCTGAATTCGGGCCGTGGTGTGTCTCGTGGTCCAAAATGCCCGTGGCTTGTCCCAACACCCAAGGGTGTCCCGGAATGTGAACGAACCACGTGGGTGGTTTGTTTTGATGCAGATTCATGCTTGATCTACTAAACCTTCTTCCCAGTCTAATCCCTGGGCTCCCAACTCGACCCTCTACCCCTTTTTAAAGTTGGAAGCCGGGAGTGTGCCTCCAAGTCTCAACTTCCGCAACTTGACTTTGTGAGACCCTCGAGTGGGTTTCACCCCATGACTTGAGAGCGCGTTAATTATAACAAAAGATTTGCACTACAATATGCACACATTCACAATTTCTACCCTAATTATAAACACACCCGACTTTGCAATTCATTCAAACATTATATTCATGGTTATTTCATATAACCAGATTCTACATTTTAGAGTACAATGCTGAAAAATTCAGGGACAAAATTACAATTCATTACATTACATTTTAAATACTAAAAAAAATTCACACAATAATATGGATATGGAAATCGTTATAGAAGTTTGTACTTTTTTTATTTTACTAAAAAAATCCATTAAAACTATAACAAAATTCCATGTTTTGTGGAAATGAAATCAAAATAGCAAAAAAAATAATATTGTTAATAAAAAATAGAATCTATGGTTTTTTACTACAAATTACCTACAACTATATCTTACTTCCTCCAAACAATGTGCCTAAGAATGAATTCTTGTTTCCTAGATCTTCCCCATTTCTGCAATCTCAAGTCACATCATCATTATTCAAAACCAACAGGAATTCAAAATTCAAACCAACAATGTTCCATGAGTAGTCCTTATCCTAAATGCCTTGTTCATCCAAAGTTTGTAATCATCCTACCCCCTTAACATATTACATCTGTAATAATAACCATACTAACACCACATTAAAATGTATCTGAGTTTCAAATTAGCTCATTGAGAGAAGCAAGTCTTAGTGTTCTTTCAAAATAATAACCTCATAGAAATGCAAATATGACAAAAACCGCACAAATGAATTGATCATCCCTAAACAAATAATGGTTATATTCCATACCTTGAAATAATTTCCACAAAATGAACATGCCATTCATGCACCAACTACACCCACCATAGTGAAAGTATGCAAAACCACTAGTACCATAATTATTATAAGTAGCCATGAAAACACCCTTTAGACATCCTTACATTGTCCCACCCACCATTGCCAAAGTTTCAATTGAGTTTTGGAAAAATTAATTTGCCAATATAACATTGCTAAAAGGTAGTGTGCAGCTTGTAATGAACTTGCTTTCACTTGTTTAATTATGAAACATGCATTAAGGATATTTTGCATGTCCAAGATATATAAGCTCAAATTAGGTATAAGTTCAAGCAAGTAGGTGTCAAAATCTATAATGTCAAAATTGGTGATTTGCATTAATTTGTTTTGAAAAATTGTTATCTATTTACTTATTTCACCATTTGATGATGTATAGGGACATGCACACATTACAAAGGTCAATATCATGTCTAGTTACCACATCTTTCCATTATATATTTTTAGCTATGTGTGCTAAGTCATGACACGTGTTGTAGTTCTACTAGTCAAGTATTGAACATGTGCAAAAATAGTAGTTTTGAGAATTATGAGTGAAACTTTGACTCAATATAAAGTAGGGCTTTTCTTAGGATTTTTTATTTAAAGCTAAAATGGTTATCATTTGTAAAAATATGTTAAAAAATGGGAATCATCCCTAGGAAAATTTAGCCAAATCTAGCAATAATTCAAATATGATGTACAAATTTTAATCATCCTTCTATGTTTATGGCTACACATTGAGAACCAGTATAGAATTTTGGCAATTTTTACTATTTAGAAAAAATGGTGATATGAAAACCTCCCACATTAGTTCATTTTTTAATTTTTAATTTTGAATTTCACTTTTTGGAGAAATTTTTCTAATAAAAAAAAGGCTAATACAAAGTGACATTTATTTATTTTTTCATGGGAATTTGTTCCCAAAGTTACTAGCATTGGTTTTAAGTACATATTTTCAAAATACATGCATTATTAAAGTTTTAAATGGAATTCATTGTCAATGGAGATAGAAAGAAAGGTCTTATATGCTAGTGGCTAATTTCCATTTGTGTTCTAATCACAAGAGCACTATGTTGATAATGTTATCATTAACAACAAGCAAATGGAAAGAGAGAATTAAGGTGATTTTAAATGAAGGTCCAAGGTCTAGAAACCATTGAATTCAAACAATCTTATTGGTCGAAAGCTTTAAATTGGTCCCAAGGCCTTTAGAAGAGGATCCAAGACCAAAAAGTGGCAAATTGAGGTTAAACCTAAAAGGCACCTATTTTGGAGTGAAAATCAATGGGTTCGAACCAAAAATAAAGTGCTAAAAGGAAAGCTCCTAATTTGGAAAACCAAAAATCAGGTTAAGGACTAAGGTATAATTCAACTCAAGGATTCAATTTGTTTCAAATTAGTCCAAATTGGTTTTTAGGAAATCGGACCCTAGACCCTCATCTAAATTGGGCATTAGTAAATACTAAATACATAGCTACTCCTTGTTCCTACATCCTACACAATAATGGCTTATGCATGAGCTTAGAACTTGAGCTTAGAGCATTGAAGTGGACATGGATGATAATGTTGATGTGGATGAATGTCATTCATCCATTTGGATGAAATGAATGTCCATGCATGGTTTGATACATGGATAAAATTTATTCATCTAGAATGAATCCAATGGGGAGTGGTATTGGAATATTTACATTGACCTCCATAAGGGGTTTCCAATAGGGTGCATTTATCAAAAGGAAGGTTACGTGAAATAATGAGTATGTTGGATTTGAAAGAAGCACGGTGTGCAACATATAAACACATAAAACATGTCTACAACTCATTGAAGGAAATTTGCTTCAATGCATTAAACTTGCCATGCACATTTCCTTTTTATACATGTGTAGCATAGACTTAAAAATTGTTTTGTTTTACCAAAGAATATACAAACTTATTAGTGAAAACCTACCAATAACATTGGCACAATTTGCACACATGCAAAGAAAACAAGACCAATTTTCCAAAACAAACAAAACACATCAATCTCCCCAATCCTTGAAAGTTTAAAAAAACATTGCACAGATGTCCATACACCCAAAATCATCATGTGGGCTTGAAATCGTAATGTGGGGAAATGAAATGTTATACTTCTACATCATCCAAAGGCTCCCCATCATCGACACTAACATCTATGTCCAAGAACATTTCAGCCCCATGTAGCTTACCCATGCAAATTTCAAAAGCTCTATCTCTAAATGCCATGAAGTCATCATAATTATCATCAGCTGCTTGTTGAATTGAGTGTAAAGCTTCTTGCTCCACATGCATAGGGAAAAAGAAACATGAAGGTGGACTAAGGGGTAGATTATCCATGATGGACCGCACAAGCCCATGGCTCCTCAATCACCATACAATAAAAATCAATGCGAACAATAGAAGATTTACTTTTGATGACATCAACACAACAACAAAATATACGAAATGGTTTTTATTGCAAATAAGGGACATACTCATGATGAAGGCATATTGAGGTTCAACCCAAGTTTACAAGCCACCTTGGGAGCAAGTGGTTCCAATGAGTGTAAAGGAGGTTGGCTAATGGATCTAGAGTAACCAAATAGTGCACCAAATTGCCAACATTTTGTTGTAATGTAAATAAACGTGCAACATACAATGTTTGGTCACCCTATGTGCCAAACACATCACGGCCTAATGCACGTGCAACAATGAAAGTGGCTCGTACATCATAAATGTCAAAAATATGCATTGTTTTAATTGTCACATGAAGATATTACAAATATATTTGGACATAAAAAAAAGAATTCAAAGAAGACTAAAAAATAAACATGTCCCAATTGTGAGATCCAATATCCGAGAGCCAAGAGGTGAACATGTCTCTAGTAGCACTTGCATGAATGTAGGACTATGATCTTGTGCACCCTTCCAAGCTTCTCATGGAGTCTTCATGGGCAAAACACCATCTAATTGTAGATTGCATCCAACTCTATAAGATCCAAAAGTGGGTCAACTAGTTGATCAAACTCTTGAAACTTGAATGATCCCCTAGGCTTGGTCAAGATATTTGCATGAAAGAACAAAGTCTACCAAAATAAGCCACATCAATCCAATTTGAAATTCCAATAAATGCATCCATGTGATTGACAAAATTAAAATTAGTTTGGTGGAAGTCTTGGTATCACCTTTCCTAACTTAATGTGCATAGGGATGTTGTTGATGCATGCATATTTTATGGTCAGGATGGAAACCTTACTACCCCATGCAAAATAAAATAGTTCCATGGTGGATGCATCATCAAAACTTTGCAAGAAAACCAAACATCCATTGTCCTCCAAGAAATCATTAGCCATAAAAAAAAACATACTCTCAATAGTGTTTGTCAAATGCATTGCAAGGGGGCAATCAAATGCCATCCAAGCATTCTTGTTGGATAATCAACAATGATCATGTCCACAAAAAATTGGATTGAAACACCACCCACAACACTAGACCATGATCTCGACAACTACGTGCAAACAAATGAAACAAAAAGTGTTAAAATCTGTCATTTATGAGAGGAAAATTAATAAAATGGTGTTTTTCAAAAACATGTAAATTGGACCTTACATTTTTTAAAAACTCTGTCAACTCTTCGAGGGCCAGGTGTGGGGATTTAGGTGCCTCAACAACATCAAATAGATGAGTTGGGATTATCTTCATTTGATAATTCCCAATTTAGTGAGAATAAAAGGATACTACATCATATGGGTGAATATCTTGCTTAAAATTACTTGAAGGAAAAACCAATGTTTAGATTATAGGCCATGTTTGCAAAGAACCACCATGGGCACCAATGGGAAAGTCACCCACATTTGGGTTTATCTCCTTCCTTTGTTCCTTTTCATGTACATCCTTTATAGGTTTTAGTGCAACCCAACATGATTTTGCACAAATGTGCATTGGATTATTCTATATACACATAAATGGCACATTTGTTTTAGCAAAAGGTTGGACATTGGATGAAAAGTAAGTTGGAGAGAAAAATCCAATATTATTGTCCTTGGTGTGAGCATGAAGAGCCCCTACCAAGGTGGTACTAGGAAAAGATTTATTTATGTAACTTATCATTATCCTTTGGACAAGGCTTGGGAAATTAAGTGCCTAGAATCTCTTCCATTATTCATAGTATTTCTTGTGTATAAGTTCTTGAAAAATTGTAGCCCATAAATATATGCAATACAAAAATTGAACTACCCACATAACACATGTTTTTATCACTACTACAATAGTCAAAATAGAGAATATTATGATTCATACACTCTCTCCTATTTTTTACTAACAAAGTTTTTCTCATAAGCAACACTAAAATTTAAACAATCGAAAATGAATGATTTTGGAAGTTTTCAATTGTCAAAAGTAAAAAACATGATAAAATTAGTTTCAAGCACATTGATGATTGAACTTGCAATTTTTCTCATAATTGTTAGTAAGTTGATGTATAAAATCAGTTCAAGCTTGTGGCTCTTTTCTACAATATTTTAGTGTCTTGAAATTTTAGCAAGTTTTAGATGTCGTCATTCAAGATTTTAAAGTCCAAATTTTAGAGCCAAAACTTGTCTTAAAAATTCAAGGTTGATTAGCAATTCCCTAAGAAGTTAAAACATGCAAATGTTTAAAGGATTGATATTCATTAACAAGGTTTTTTGTGGCTTTCTTGTGGTTTTTTGTGGTCCTTCCTCTTTGTGGCATTTGACTTTCTTGCAATTATTTCTATTTTGAATCATGGCATTGTTGAAGCCACTGCCAAAATTTTGTTACAAATATTTTTTTAATGATAAGCTTTTAGCTTCTGAGGTCACATGTGTGGTTCAACAACCAATTAACTCTTGAATTGCTAGCTCTAGGAATTTTGTGCCTTCAACTAATGTTCCAATGTCTAAAGATCATGAAAATATTGTAGCTATTGCAAAGAACAAAAAGACAAAGCATGCAAAGTATGACACCCATTGCAAATTCCCAAACATCAAGGTTGCAAAGTACAATTGGGTTGAAAATGTTGTGGGTGAAGATGGGTTGGTTTTTGCAGTAAGGTGGAAAGTTGAATAAAAATAAAATGTAGGAAAAAACTTATAGTCCTAAAAATGGACTCTCTATCCAAAAATGTGGGCAAGTGAAAGCAAAGGTTGCTAGTCATGGTGTGGTAGTTGGAAAATGGTACTTTGCAAAGGACTTAGCATATGCAAAAAATGAGGTCTTGTATGCCAACTTGGCTCATGATTGTATTCTAATTTAACTGAATATTATGGAAGTGATTGATGACAAGCATAAGCTCCTACAATTTACCTACATTTTGCACAAGTTCTAAGTGAAGGTAGTCATGTGACCAACTATGAGGGCATGAAGGTTTTATTCAAGTAACCACGAATCACAAATTATTCGCACAAGCACTAGAGTGAGAATTAAAGGTCGGCCATGGCTAGTCACATGCACAATGTGGTGTTGGATGCCATTCGATGAATTGTGGTAAAAGCTAATTTTTTATCAATTTCTTGTGATGAAGTTACAAGCATTAATAACCAAATGTGGGAAGGTGTGCATGTTTATGGTGTGCAAGAATGGCACAAGGTTCCAATTTTGTTATTTAAAAAAAAGGTACTTAAAGGAACCACATTCAATTTCATGACACATTTGAATCTAAAGCACCACAAATCATTGGGGGTGGGCTTGGGAAGGAAAAAAAATGGTGAATGGGTTGGTGTCATTTGGTGTTGATGGGGTGTCAATATTTCAAGGCATCTGCACTAGTGTCATTACACGCAATTCCAAAATATATATGCAGCACACATGGTGGATGTGCATTGCATGGTGAACTGCACCAACTTGGTTATGTAAACATTAAGCCACCTCTTGTATCTAGGCTACAAAGGATCCTCCAAACCTTTTATTCTTATTTCAACATGAATTTTAAATGCCACCTTGAATTTCAAATTTTAGTTCAAAATAATGGAAACTAAAGGAAATAAAATCTTGAAAAATATTCACATTTGATGGGTCTCCATGTTGTCACCTACAAAAAGGGTCATGGAAAAGTGCCACATTCTTTTGGTGAAAATAACACTGGATTCACCTATAGAAGTTAAAGCAACAACCAACCTTCAATTATTGGTTGATGTGGAGGTAATGTTAAGTTTATCATGTATTTTTCCCTTGTTTGAAGGTCCATAAAATTCAACCAACTACATGATACATTTGTGTGTGATTTCGTAAAACGAGTGCCTTCACAATAATATGAACCACATTTGCCACTTTTTGGACTGCTTTTGGACTCCTTGATAAATTCAAAAATCTCGGAAAAAGCTTCAAAAAACTTTTTAAATCATGATTTTTTTCTTTATATTATTATATTAAGGTTTGTATTAATTTTTTCTAAGAACGTGTCATTTTCAAATCTTTTGAAGCCATCAAAAAAGTCATTTTTTGGCTTAAAAGCATTGGTTACAAATGTTTTAATAATGTTTTTGTCATTTTTTTATTCATTGGATTCATTTCAAATTTATTTACACGTTTTCATGATATTTTATTAATTTTGCTATATAAGTAAATGCAACAATTTCAATACCAAATTAAATTAATAATTCAAAACATGAAAACCCAAGCACTAATTACACTTATTATGGCTCATATTAGTCTAGACTATAACTAGTTGTAGTGAAAATTTGTTAAGGCAAGTTGTATGCATTGTATTCTGACCATAGTATTGCATTCAAGAACTTTGTTTCCCATTCAGTTCAATGCTTATTGGATGTTCAACATGAAAACATCATCATGAAATGGATCACTGACCCAACCACATCAATTGAACACCTTGCTTTTGAATGTCAAGCCCAACGCATTTGGGGCCAACACCAAAGTGTGCATATTGGGGCAATTTCTTGGGTTACAAGGGAATTTTTTAAGTGTGGTAAAAACTATGAAACAATAATGTTCATAAATTTCATTTTTTCTAGTTGTAGAACTAAAGTCAAAGTTTCTTGCTCATTGGTTCATGAATGCATTAAGGATCATTTATCTCGAATATTTGTTATAGGAGGATGTTGAAGTTAAATTCAATAAGCATCTTGAGGTTTTGAAGGAGGTTTATGGCAATGCAAAAAAAATCAATGGCATGATGGTTGTGCCACCTTTGTTGAATGTTCATCACCTTGATTTACAAGCTTTGTTGTTCAAACTAACTATGAAGAACAATGCCAAATCTGCCATGAAGCCTCCTCTAGATTGGAATCTTGTCATTAAGCTTTGGCAAAATTTCACATCCTCTCAATGTTTGATAATGAAAATTCCCGAATATTTCAAGGTTGTAAATATTGTTACTACCCAAGTGATAGGTTTAGTGGAGAATGAAAAATGTTTTTCGACACTTGCTTTCATGAAGAGCAAGTTGAGAAATAAACTTGTTAATCACCAAGAATTCTAGTTGTTTGCATGTTTGCACAAAAGTTATACAATTTTGAAAAATTTCCATACAATGCTTCAATTCAATCTTGGAAAGTTGCCAGGGTCCAACATGGTTATTATACTTGGAAGGTACTTGTTTTAATGTTCAAACTTCAAATTTCAACCTCCAATTGGTTTTTTTTATGTGCATTATATTCATTCAAACTTGATGTAGTTTGTAATATGTAGTATATACATGTGGAATTGGGATATTTTCAAAGCTTCTAACTAACTATTCCTTTTTATGATGTAAAATTATGGACATTGGAGTTGTACGCAATGTACATTGGGGTTGTGAACAATGGACTTGAACCCTGGACTTTAAAGGTTGTAGGAGCTTTAACTTGGTGCAATGTTCAGGGTGGGATATATCCTTGGGGCTTGTTTTGTTTATTTGTTTTTATAGGACAATGTGTAAGGGCATGGTTGGGGGGCTTTGGGTGCAGGACACTTCCATTGCAAACAACAAAAGGTTTAAGGGTTGGAGTTCAATTCCTCTTGAAGTGAATAATATGTATAAAATTTCTCTTTGAAAATCAAATTTTCATTTTGTAATCTCCATGTTTAAACCTTGAGTTTTGGCATTTTATTGTGTTATTTTGCCACAAAACTTACCAACATGACCAATGGATAACCATAGCAATGATGGAATGAGCATTTAGGTAGCCATTGGTTTTTAAAACACAATTTTAGTAGTTGCCACTAGTTTTATTAGCACAAAATTCTACTTGCAACAACATGACCTTCAAATGAGACCCCTTTGCCTTAACAACTTATTTCAAAAAAAGTAGTGAGCCCACTTTTTAAAAGGCCCCACACATGTTGTAGCCATTTTTTGTAGTTCTAATTTTACAAAAAAAAACACTACTTCTACCATATATAATGATACTCATTGCTTAGCACCCCCATTACTAAAACCCAACCTCTTGCATCAAATGAAAACCATAACCCATTTCATTTAAACTCATTAAACTTAAATCTCCAATGTCATTATTAGATTCATCCTTTTTTTGTTCTTCAAGAGTTTTTCATCCTTTCCTTCAATCCACTTTATATTGGGGTTTTTCTTTATCCTTACTCCCATATTCGTAAGTTTGCATTAGAAATCAACTCTTGATTAATTATGGTTAGCAAGGTCCAACTAGTACATTAACATCATGACCTAAATCCTCCTACAAATTGTTAGTATCACAATCATGTTTTAAAGACCTTCAAATAAGCCTTTAAAGTTATTCGATTATTCTTCCCCCAAAACCTTGTGAGGTAGAAACTTAACTAGAGTTGTGTATTAGTTATGGCAATTTCCATTCAACAACATTTTAAAGTTAGAAAACAACCTTATTCAATAAAAGATACTTTCAACACACAATTCTCCAACTAGCAAATATGGTTAATTATGTGACTTCTTTAATATATATTTTCCATCTAGGGACTATTTCATTGCCAAGACCAAAAACCAACAAGAATATATGTTTCACATCATGTTCTATCACACTTTGAGGATTTCTCCTTTTTGCATGCATTTCTTTGTGTCACAATGATGTTATATGGCATCATTTGTTTGGTTTGTTACATTGGTATTCAACTTTGGCAAATGTGTAACAAACACAAAATAATCTAACAAGATGAAAATTGTTGGGACCATATTTCAAAAGTTGGGTTGAATAATCCTTCTCTCACATTCTTTTCACATTTGCCCAAACTATGAACCTAGTCAAAACTATCGTTTCATGCCAAGCTTGAAAGTTCCAATAATGTGTTATACATAAGAATTCCTTCTCTTTGAGCTCATAATGTTTGGTCTCCTTATTTGGGATGCAAAATTGTGGCTAATAAAAAGGAGGTAAGTTCCTTCCTACGAAATTGAACTATTTTATGATTTTTGATAAAAAAAAAAATTATTTTCTTTGTTTTGCACTATATTTAGGTTCACATTTGAATAAAGCTAAATAATTATTGGTTTATCACTCATTTAAATCCTAGGGTCATATAGTAATGAAGAAATTTCATACATTTCCTTCTTTGCATGTGTATTTCTATGCTTAAATAAATGTATATTATGAAAAATCAAAAGCACCACATAAGTTCAAAAGCATAAGAAAATAATCAATATACTTCACTCTAATCTCTTTAGTGCTTCAACCAAAAAAATGTAACAATGTACCTAATTCCCCAAAAAATCAATATATCTTTCCCTTTTCTATTAATATATCTTTATAAACAAAAAGTTCAAAATTCAAACATTGTTTTAGTAACTAGTTAATGACCCTAAACAACTATATTTTAGTTAATGATGTGACTAGTTTGTCTACCAATCATAACTAAAACAAAACCAAAAATTATTACATTTAACAATTTTGCATGGCCTTTAGAATTAATTTGCTATACCTTACAATCTTTGAATTTATTAATGGCAATATTTCACCAAAAAGTGAAACTAAAACCTAAGAATTCAAAAACCAAACAATTTTGAGAGGTTTCCATTGATGTTTAAGTGAGCAAAAATATAACACACCAAATTCATGTAGGTGGTTTTTAGTGTGTAGACATAAATATAAAAGGTTGATTCAAACATTTCAACTTATTTAATTTATAGTAAGATTTGGTTAAATTTACTAAAGGATGATGGTTGTTATTTCTACCTTTTTCCTATAGATGATTGCATTAGGAGAAAAACCTCAATTTTCAACTACTTCTCAATTGTCATTCATAGTTGAAAATATCAATTTCAACTACAAAATATTTTTTGCAACACGAAAATGATGTTGTCAATTAATTTCCAAAATAGTTGACAATGTTGAGTCCACCCTACAACACAATTGAAAACAACGTACACATGTCAACTTGTGGGTTAATGTTGAGGTGACAACATTTAAGTTGAAAACAACATACATTTTAGTTGATGCAACATTTCAATTATAAAATGTTGATTAGACCTAGTTGACTCCATGCTAGCAAGTCAATGGATGAACTTCATCCACCCATGTGTCATGTCATTCGGGGGTGTGGAATTGGAATTATGACTATCTTTCAAACATATTACAACTAATGTAGCATTGACATGTGTCATGTCATTGAGAAAGGACATGGAATTTTAAAATTTTGATTATTATTCAATTATATTATAACCAATGGAACAATGACACATGTCACATGGGCATTCGTGGTCTACCATCACGCTAAATTATTTGATGTGCGCCATGTGTACGGTCTCAAAATCTTGAATTTATTGATTTATTAAAAATGTCAACATATGATATTGTGCCATGTGGACACTTAAGTTACACATTTTCATGACACATGACATCTTGTTGTTTGTAGTCATTCAACATATGTGAAGTCAAGCCAAAGTAAAAATTATCAACTACAAGGTAGTTGAAAGCAAGTTGAAAATATGTTGAAAATAAGTCAAAATTTATGTAAAACTATAGTTGACATTACAAGTCTACACAAATTATAATCACAATTGTAAAACTACTAAAGTTAGAATTTGGGATTAATACATCGAACTAAAATTAACCAAAGAAAATCAAACCACAATAAAAACACAATCTACCTATACATTATCAATTAAAAATCCAAAACCTATTATAATCTAAAAATTATGCAAGGAAACATGATTTCCATGTAGGGAATGGTCCCATCTACATCCCAAAGATGTTAATGTTATTAATCGAACATTTATTGGAACAATGAAATAATTCTTTTATAAGGTGATTTTTTTATGTTTATGCACTAATGGTGTGAACTCGTTGTTGGCATGTTTAATTGAATTATTGCCTTGTTGGACCATGTCTTTTGACTTGTTCATAGTTGCACCTTACATTTTTGAATTAAAGAAAATGAAAGTTGTTAGAAATGATAAAATTTAATAGGAATCTAAATTATAATGCATCAAGAAAAAGACTGTGCATTAGTTGCACACATTAAAAATCAATAAAAAATCATCATTTACTACTCAAGAATAAGGAAGTTTGACAAAGAAAAAAACACTTTGAAATCTGGAAAAATTAAAATTAAATAACAAATAAAAATGGCACACATCATGGGTTTACCTTATACATAGTTGACAAACATAATTGAAACCTAATTGAAATCTAGTTGAACCCAATCAAAATATAAGAAAAATTATATAATTGAAACTTAGTTGAAAGTAGTTCACTAAAACAATCATAATCAAAACCTTATTTGCATCGATGGTTGAAAAGGTTCATAAGTTTAGCTCATTACTCAAATGTTTGTTTTGAAATTGGAAAAGAATAAAAACCAATGAGAGTCGAAGAAAAAAACTTTCATATTTACAAAACATGTTTTTCTTTTTTCTTCTATTTGGACCCCTCCTACTTTCAAACCTCATAACTTTCTCATTTCTTTTTCATTTTAGATTATTTCAAGTGCTATAAGGGTGCCATCTTAAGTTCTAAAAATAATATTTGAATTATAATAACAATAAAACAACATAAAAGGAAGTTTTTGGGTGTTCAAGAACTAGTTGTGGTTTGTTGTTTTGAGTTCTTGACCCCCCCCCCATTTTTG
>Ga0209611_10002655_pt1 | contig 31448 bp, 22 predicted proteins | sample S1TSphgellanicum_3_FD_187693 | JGI IMG/M metagenome (GOLD analysis project Ga0209611, IMG submission 187693) | Host-associated microbial communities from peat moss isolated from Minnesota, USA - S1T2_Fc - Sphagnum magellanicum MG (SPAdes) (version 2) | ecosystem: Host-associated > Plants > Peat... | reverse complement strand
CATTGGAAGGGGATCGTACACTGCAAATAAGTGGCGAGCGCACCCGAGAGCAGGAGAAGAAGACAGATACATGGCACCGCGTCGAACGCTCCCACGGAAAGTTCTTGCGCCGCTTCCGCTTACCTGATAATGCCAACGTTGAATCAGTGAATGCCAAAGTGGAGAACGGTGTGCTCACGGTCACCGTCCCTAAGGCCAAGAAAGCAGAGCCTGAGGTTCGAGTGGTTCACGTCGACTAGGCGGCTCCCTGAACAGAATACAGGGCCTGGGTCCTGTACATGTTTAGGGTTTAGGGTTTTGCACGTATTGGGTGGGCATTTTGCACATAGTAATGATACAATTTAGTGAGCTATTTTGAACTTCCCAGCTCAATTAGTACAGTGAGTTATTTGTTGAGCTAAACTGTTTTCTTGTGTGGATTTCTAGACTTATTACAATTCAAAAATAGTCTTGTGTAATCGAAGTGGTAAAATGTCTAGAAAATAATTTTGCCAAATTTTGGTACAGACTACATATGAAAGTAAGAAAAAACATAATATATTCTATATCCTTCTATATTCTTTGCTACCTACTGCACAATCTGGTGATTTGGATTTTTTTTCCTTCAAAATCTGGTGAATTTGGGAAATTTTTGCTTTTTTTTTTTTTCTTTTTTTTTTTTTCTTTTTTCCCATTTTTGCATGTCAAAATTTTGCAAAATTTTCCCAGTACAACAAAGGTTGCATCTCTCTATTTTGGGAAAAATCTTCTGATATATTTCAATTATAACCAAAACAAAGAAATCAATCAAACAAATAAACATTAAGCTACTTGAACTATAACTGAAACAGCAAAATCTATTAACCAAATAAACACTAGTTTGAAAATGAAGTCTATCAATAGGACACAGTCTTACCAGCAATGTACCCCTAATTTCCTTAACATTTTAAATTTTCATTTTGCTAAAAATTTATTGAATTTTCAATGACAAAAGGAACACAATTCAATACCTCTGGAAATTATGGAATAAGCACTAAAAAATCCTAGTTATTGAGGGTTTTCCAATGATACCAAGAGTTGGCCCTGAAATCCCAAAAATATTTCATTTTGATTTTACTGAATTTTCAATGACAAAATTGTTCAATGTTTAATAACTCTTGCATGATAAGTTTAAACATTATGTAACCCCCTCAATGCACCCCAATCATCAAAGGCTTCCCAAGTGTACCAAAAGCATGCTGGTGGGCCTTGTGGATTGTGAAATTTCCATGTAAAAAACAAACAAAACAAACATTAATAGACAGACTAATATGACTTATGCTGTTGGCCCAAGTGTGAGTTTTATTCTTTTAAAAAATTTAATTTGTTGAATTGTAATAAACTTTTCAATAAAAAAAAAAGGTACTCAAATTTCATATCTCTCACACCTTATGTCTAAAAATTATAAAGTCACCTTCAAAAAATCCCACTCATGAAAAGCCTTTCAATGCATGACCCCAATTTCCTTAAAATTTTATTGATTTTGTTCAATTTAAAAAATAAAATGCAATATTCAATAACTTCCACACCCTAGATACATTACCAAACTGCCTTGGTGAACCCCTACTCATTGAAGGCTTTCTAGCAATATCAAGTGTGCACCAAGGGGAGTGAGATTTGGGAGAGCTCAACAAAGCAAACAAAAAAACCGTTGTCAATAGATATTGATGTGTCTTGTGTCATTGACCCAACTCTGAACTCATAATTTGGAACTAGGTAATATCTTCAGCTTTGTTGAGTTGTTGAATTTCAATGACAAAATAACTTAAAATTCAATATCTCTTAAACTTTAGGTCTAAATATTACAAAATCACTTTCATAAGACTCCACTCATCAAAGGCTTGTTAATATCACCAAAAGCACCTCAATTTGCTTAACATTCAAAATTTGATTTTATTGCATTTTCATGTGTCAATAACTCTTGTATCATAGGTCTAAACATTACGAAACCAGCTCACTATACCCATCCTCATCCTGGGCTTTCTAGAGGTACCAAGAGTGGGGTGTGAGCTGCAGTGGTTTGGGATCACAATGTGATAAACAAAACGTACAAAACAAACAAACAACCTTCTTTAATAAATAAACTCATGTAGCTTGTGCCATTGACCCAAGTGTAAGCTCATTATCTAACTATTTTTTCCTTTCAAAATTATTTTTTGTAATTTAGTTGAGTTTTCATTCATAGATATTACTCAAAATCAAAGATCTACCCCACCTTGGGTCTTAAAAATAAAAAATCACCTCCATAAAATTCTAGTCATTGTGGATTTTTTTCCCAACAATGTCAAAAGTGCCTCCAATTTCTCTAAACTATTAGATTTGATTTTATTGAGTTTTCAATGATAAAAGTGGCAAATGTTCAATAACTCTTGCATTGTAAGTCTAAACATTAGAAAACCATCTTGGTACACTCCCACTCACTGAGGGCTTTCCAAGGGTATGAAGAGAGGAACAGGGCGTGCCATGGTGTGGGAGATGTCAACTTGAGAAACAAACAAAACGAAGAAAATTACCTTCTTTAATAGATAGATAATAAAAAAAAGAATTATAATTTTGAAGTGATATGTATTCACTATTACCTTATGTAGATTTAAATTCGTAATACAAAATGTAAAGACTCTGAGTTTTAAAAAAAAAAGTCCGGACATAAAAAAATTGGGAGATTTAAAAAGAAAAAGTAGTCTGTATTTTCAGATACACTAATAATCTAATAATAATAAAAAATTAATAAAATAAAATAAATAAAAAAAATTACTAAAAAAAGAACGAGCATGGCTTATCATCAGGCCAGTTGAAAAATTAGAAAAAAAACCCACAATCCGTCCGTGTTCCCAAATTAGTTACAACTTACAACACATTTTGGGGTTGGGGTGGCGGAGGCGTAGTCCACTATTTTGTTTTTCAAAATGAATTCGATAAAAGAAAGAAGTAGCCGTTGTCTGATTCCCCTCTGCCTGCCACAAAAAGAAACAACAGTAAAATTAGCGTCTCTTTTAGTCACCTCTACATTAAGTAAACTTACTTAAGCTAAATAAGCTAATTAGTTCCAAACTAAATCACTCATTTTAAGAGTACCTCAAGTAACCTGACCCTTGTAATCAGCTTTTAATTACTGAAAAAACTTGATTGCACTTCCAAATGACTGCCCGAATTCATGGCCTGAATTAATTAATTAATAAGCCATGCAGTTAGTTACTAATCCACGTACTTAAGTAGTCTTAAAGACTCTTAATTACGCACTAATTCCTCGCTTTGTCTTCTTCTTCTTCCTCGTCTTCGGCTTCTGTTGCGTCGCGCTTTTGTGTGCGTTGGTTTTTGTTTGTCTCTCGATGTCTCGCGGTTTCGCGTTCTCCTCTCCCTTACAGAGTTTTCTAGATGCTCTGTTCTCCATACTCTGCGCATTTTGTGACTGTTTTCTGAGCTTTTATTTCGTGTGTATGTGTGTGTGTGTGTGTGTGTGTGTGTGTTTTTTTTAACTGCCTTTCTGTGTTGTTATTTTTCCTTGACACGACTTTTTTTGCTTCAAAACTCTCAGTCGTTTTGGGTTGTGGAGACCTTTTTTTTTGGGGGGGGTTCTAAGATTTAGAGTGGAATACTATTTGTAAGCTTTTCTTGGGTATTAGATGATATTATTATTGGATGCTTTGAGAGTGTTTTCCTTCTCTACGCACAGCAGCAGCTTACACTCCTCTTTTATGTTGCAGTTTTGGATGCATCAGTGAGGTTTGTACGTTTTTTTGTTGGAGTATTTTGCATTTGCGTATAACAAGCTTTTAGACTTGCGTTTTTTGTTTCCTGGCATTGGGTTGTCTCTAGTTTCTGAATATCTATGTTCTGATTTTGATGATTTGTGATTGCATGCTTGCGAGAGAGAGAGAGAGAGAGAGAGAGCCTGTGGGGTTGTTTCTGTCGTCAGCTGCAGTCTCTGATGTTTTGCCTTTGTGGGTAATTTCCCTTCTGCGCCTGATTGATCTCCAAACTGCAGAACACAGAAACAAGGTACAAGAAAAAAAGGTAAATTCTGGTTCCGCTGATCTGAGGAGGGAAAACCAAACGAAATTATGGGCTTGAGAAAGGGGAATCTGAGGACGCATTTCAAGAGAAGGAGCCAATTCGAGCCTCTGGCGTCCACACTGATGGATGATCCTCTCCTCCACAATGTGCCCAATCATTCTGAGATGGAAAGTCTTGTTATGGAGACTGCAGCAGGGGATGTTAAACTATGCATCCTCAAACTCGATGGCAGTTGCTTTGGTACTCAATCTTCTCTCTCTCTCTTTCTCTCCCCTCATATCCTCTGTACAAATTGGGTTCCAAACATGCATTTGGAAGCATTAGGTATCAAAATCAGATTTCCTCAAGGAGGTCCACATATTGATGCATGTGGGTATGTGTTCTGGTGCAATGAAATCCTCACTGCAAACTATCCACCACTCATTGATTTCTTTCTTGCCCATGGTTTTAGGTCATCTTCCCATCTGCAGTAGAATTTTGTCCGTTGAAAAGTAGGGTTTGGGTGCTCAGAGGTGACTGTGCCAAGGAATGCAAGAGTGAGGGATTTGAAGCAAGCAGTTATGAAGTATGTCGATTTGTCCCAGCAAAACAAGATGGGTGATGGGCACATTTCCTGGTAAAATTCATGCATGCTTCTCTCACTCATCTCTACAACCCTATTTTTTTCTAGAATTGTGCTAGGCTTGTCTGGAAGCTAAACATTCTTGTGACAATAATTGCATCTCCAGCTAAACCTTGTGGATACTTCATGTGGGGTTTCAGATGCATAAACACCCCATTTTACAGTCTACAAAATTGTGTTGTATTTGAATTCTGTTGCAGTGGCTCTCGATGGGGAGGTTAAGGGAGGAGAAAACATGCAGCTGCTATTTGCATGATGTTTTTCCCATATAGAGACCATGTGTCCAATCACCCTTAATTGTGCATTTCATGTTCTTCCAGTCATGATTTTCTTGGTTATACATCTGAGGGAATTCTGTGTCTCTTTTTGTGGCAGGAAACATGTGTGGGGCAGTTTTTGTCTGTGCTATGAGGATGCCAAGCTCATTGAAGATTCTGCACATTTGCAATCTCTGGGAATCAAGAACAATGAACAGGTACTACTTAGTGTCTTCAAAGGAAATGTGGATTCAAGACAGAAAGATTGATCTAAAGCAGTGCACATTTTGTCAAATAGTGATTCTGATGCATTTAGTGCTTGTCAGGATCAGGACATACCTGGGTCTTCTTCCTGAAACTCATCCAATCAAAGGTTATGAGTACTTGAGATACATTCAAACAAAGATACCTGTGAAACATGGTGAACATAGGAGTAAACTGATGGTGACCTGAATGATTTGCAGTTACGATTTGAGCACCATGTCAGCTCAAGAGAAGTCAGGTGCCATTCACCTGCCCAAAAGCGCCGCTTTTACCATGGACTGTGGAAGATATAGGGGAGAGCACACAAGCCTTAGCTAAAACTGAGAGCCCTCTTTCGGTGGGCATTCATGAATGTGCATGAACCAGGGGATGGTGGATTCTAGGGAGGATATAAAACTTAGAGATACAAACATCTTTCCACCAGACAATGGTAAGAAAATTTACCGAGAACACCCTATTTAGGAAGAATCATAAAACTGATAGATCATAGTACTTCTATGTTCTCAGGAGGTTACATCTCTAGAGTAGCCAAAGTGGTGTGTAAACAAGTCCAAATTAGCATCTGGGCACCTCATTGGAGTGGAAACCTAAAATGTACTTTGTCCTTATGCAAATCTGACTGCAGACAAACCTCTTTCACTGGCTGACATGCATTAGAAATACACACTCTCGAATCATTGTAGCACCTGCCTTCCTTCTAGATGTGAAGGTCATGCATGGATGGCAAATCAGACTGAACTACCAACAAACTGAACAAATTGTGAAAAGAGACTGCACAACAGAAATACCCATCTTGTCAATCTGGATTCAGCAGAATAAGGTTCATGGGAGATTGCAAGGTCTAGAAACAAGCTACAGAAAGCCTTACAGAAAACCATGACATCTTGCGCTCAAGAGTTTCAATCCATGCAGTCTGAAAAAGCTAAATGCAATGAAAAATGTTACAAATGATGATTATTGTAACAAATATGTGAGACATCCGAGGTGGAATGTCTTTGTAAGGCTTTGCTCAGGGCTTTGATGACCAGTCTAATATTTTGCTCGCAAAAGATGGGCTTCTTTTGCTTCAGCTTAAAGATATTAGGGGGGTTCACTGCACAGTTGAGGAACTCACATCATGTCCTGTTGCTGCATTTCATGCATGTAAAGAGGGCTGTAGAATCTGGAAAAAAAAGTGATGCCCCAAGTCCAAGCTATCGCCAAATCCAGAAGCAGAGTACTCAATTCTTGCAATGTGGATTGCTGCAGAAGAGTTTTGCCTACAGTGCCTATGCACGCACATATGCACACATGGGTATATTTAGATGCTACTGGGTAACACTTTTTTCCCTATTTGACCCCCAATTTTTATATCATCTGTTCTGAAAATCAATTTGAGCAAACACTAAGCCTAAGAATGCCACAAAATAAAACACTGCAAAACTGTTTTTGTTTTGTTGAGAGGGAGGTTGTTGAATGACTTAAATGTGTTGTTGTCAAGAGTTTGCTGATGTCCTCTTCACAAATCGGCCCTGCAAATATGTCACAAAACAAACCCCAGAAAACAGAGAAAAGTGTTAAAAAATTTAATTACTTCGTGGAGCAACAAAACTCTCTCTGTGCATGCAGCTATAGAAGAATTGCAAAACTCTGCAGAGAAAGAAGAAATGTGAAGACTCTTCATACAAAGAAGGATTGCAAAACTCTCAACACACAGAAGAATTGCAATACTCTGTACTCAGAGATGGAAATCCTCTCCAAAAACTTCACAAATTGCAACAATGGTTTGCTCACAGATGGGTCTTATTCTGTTGAATCTGAATCTGCCATCAAAGTATTCAACCACAAGCTGCAAACCTCAATGAAATATGAATGAAACAACTGGGTGAATTCAGGCTTCCTTGAAATGAAGAAACCTTGTTCAAAGGTACTTAGTGTTCCAATAAGTAAGCACTCTTTGCACAAGATGTTGCTCACTAAGCCTTTCAGGTTTGGAGAAATATTTGCGAAAAACTCTTTGAAGGATTCTGTGTGTGATTTTCTTGTGTTTATAATGTTGAGGTACTACATATGGAATGGTCAAGCCACTGCCCATTCATTATGTTGGCTAAGATGCAAGGTGAGTGAGTTTGTTCATTACAGTCAAGCTAGGCAGCACACCGAACATAATGGACAAGGGCAAGAGCATTCCATGATGTTAGGGTTTGGGGCCGCAGATTCAATGACGTAAAAAATGAACTCACTGGCATCTTGCACAAAATAATGGGCAAGGGCAAGACAATTCCATGACATTGAGGTCTGGCGTGGCAGGTTCAACAACTTGTCCAGCATCTTACCCAACATGACGGGCCAGGGCAAGACCATTAGGGTCTCGGGTGGCAGATTCACTGATGTAAAAAGAAAACAAACTTGCCCAGCATCTTACACAACATGATGGTCAAGGGCAAGACCATTTCCATGAGAGTAAGGTCTGGGGCTTCAGATTCAATGACGTAAAAACAGAATGAACTGGCCTGGTGTCTTACACATAGTGGGAAGGGGCGAGACCATTTCCATGAAATTAAGGTCTGGAGTGGCAGATTCAACGATGTAAAAACAAAATTCATGTTCAAAAAACACATTTATTTGATCACTATTACAAGTGTTATGATCATCACTGGAAGATTATGTCATATAATGTGGTCAAGAAAAATGACATAATCCACCACTCCAGACTTGAATGATGAAGGAAGGCTGTTCCTGTTAAATGAAGGAATGCAGATTTGTGCCCGGACAGTAAAAAAGTCTGGAAGGAAGGAAGGAAGGAAACAAAGATGTTTTTTCTGGGGGCAGGTGTGGCTGCTGCTGACCTTTATGCGAGGTCGGCGCTCCGCATTCAGTTTGCGAACTTCGTATCTGATGGTCTTGGAGAACAGTCGGGTTCTTCTCTTCTCTTTGTATCGCAGTACACGCGCTTGTCTTCCTACTTCTGCTGCTGCTGCTCCTCCTCCTTCGGAACCGTCATGACGATGCTGATGATCTCCGCCTTCCACCCCCGTCCCAGCAACCTCCATCCGCCCCTGCTCCACATACATACGTACATGCGTCAAATCCAACCACACCCACGAACCAAACACCAATTTATGCACTGCCAAAACATAATTTCGTGGTGATCTGAGCTGATAATATTCTAGTGCGCATTATTGATCAGGATTCTTTTAGCAGGATGTGATTACTAGATTTGTAATCAAGTGTTTTTTTGAGCTTGAGGACTCGGGAGGAGAATTACAGCAGCAGTGGAGTCGACGTCCGGATTGAGAAGAAGAAGCTGGGCTGAATTGTATTGGGAGTCCAATGGCATCCAGAAGGCGCCTCGATCCGACCATGCATTCAACACATCGTCGTAATCCAACCTCAAAGATGGTACTTGCCGTAATTCCTCCTCACTCAACGATTCCAAAGAGCATCTCAGAATCTCCTGCGCCTCCTTCTTGCTCCTCTCGGTGCCTGAATATACTCCTTCCAGCTTCACTAACACCTCAGGCAAGAATTTCGCAAACGGGCTCGACCTGGCGCCGGGTTCGCCGCTGCTGGAGATCAGTATTTGTTGCCCTGGGGTCGTCGAGTATTCGTATAAGTTCTGGAATTCCGTTGCCGCAGCGACGTTCGTGGCTGCTGCTCCATGAGCTTGATTCAGGAAGAAATGATCTTCAGCAGTAGAATCACCCTCAAAAGCCGATTCCGAACTGATCGAGCCTGGAAAATCAAAATCGAGACCAAACTCGTCGCACATTATATCCCTGGGCCCGAAATCCGGCGACGCGAAATCAGTGGACCCGAAATCGGTCGATTCGAATTCCGCCGAGGCTCCAGAATCAGCTCCGAGCTGTTCAGTTTTCGAGCCGGAAAACGCCGTCCCGAAATTCTCTATGTCCTTTCCTTCTTCTTCTTTCAGTGTCCTCGTCGAGTCGTCTTCGACCAGCGAGATTTTTCCGTCGACGTCGCAGCAGATATCGACGCCGGAATCGACGAAGTGGGCGCAGTTGTCCAAGCAATCCGGGACGAGGAACTGGTCCGTGTCGTCGCAAATTAGGTCACAGTCTTCTTGGGCCGCATGCGCTTGCGCAGCTTTGCCCTTGAATATCGCGTTGGGTGAGAAGCAATCCGAAGAGACCCGTGAGTGGCCTTCGAGAAATCCCGCAGGAGCACTCAACCCCGGCGACTCATGCCCATCTTGCACAACGGTGATGAACGCGGGGACTTCGTGAGCTCCTCCGTGAATCGTCCTTCTTCTTTTCTGCTGCGCATCCTCATCCTCATCCTCGTCGTCGTTGCCGAGCGTCATTAACTCCTGCAACTCGCCATTCATGAAATCGCTCATCACGGACTCGATCTTCACTTGCACCATCCCCGCGTCGTCCTGCTTGCTGCTGCCACTCTTCTGGATTTTATATCGAGGAGCTCCTTCTCCGCCACCATGAGATGAGGCTCTTCGCAAGTGGTGAGGATGGGGTCGACTCGTTCTCGACCTCTTCCGTGACGGGAAGCTGCCACCAGCTTGTTCACGTACTCGAGTCGATTGCTGCGGAACTTGCAGGACTGCTTTGCAATCCAAGAAATCAGAGACCATGGGTGGTGTTGTTTCTGGAGTTTGCAGAACTTCCAAGACTTGCTGCTTCCGCTCAGTAAGGACATGATCAGAGGGAGAAGCAGCACTAGGGAGTACTCGGACATCGCCATTGATGCTGGAATGCTTGGACAGAACAGAAGAGGATCGCTTGAACGATTTTTGCACGGGTGTTCCATGTGGTGCGAGACGAACCCTGTCATGTCGAAGCGCCAGAGCATTCGCTCCGTGAACCGTAGTGTCACATTTCGCACACAAGTATGCTTCGTCGGCTCCGCAGTACCAGCGGGCTCTCTGTATGCCGCACACATCACAAGCACGCGTCGCTCTTCCCGCTATCGCCATAGCAGCTGTCGCAGTTTGCACACTGCTCGGCATGCTGCTCATCTTCTTCGACTTGGTCGCCATCTCCCGATATGTCGCGCACTTGTAATAATCCTTCTCAGTTCGCTACCGAACAATAAGAAGCAGCTATTTCCCAGCGCACTCCCGAACGAGTCGTGCACCTCCGCCAGCTGCTTTCAAGCCATTTTGTTTTGCAGATAAGCCCAGCAACAGCTAGCTCTCAAGCTGCCTGTTCAGATAAACTTCATCCACAGCATGGTTTTCTTCTAGAGATCTTCACCTTTAGTGCTCTTCGCTTCTTCTCTGTGGAAACTTGATCGATGGGCACCGCTGCCCTCGAGCGTTCAATCACTGACAGTCTCTATACAAAAAAACCAGGTGCACTGAAATCACTCGTGATCGCGGTGCACACGAAAACTCTTTTCTATCACAGTTATATATACTGCACCTCGACTCATGAGCTTGCTGCAAAATATTCCAGTGTTATTCATCTCGAACGGAACCTGACATGATCATACAACTATCTATACAAACAAGGAGTCGAGAGTTTTCTTCGACTCCAGCACCACAGTTTACAGCTGAATATGTACAGTCTTTTCTTGGATCTAGAACTCAATACTAAAAAGTCTTTTGCTGCTTCTCTCTCGCTCTCTCTGTCTCTATCTCTCTGTCTCTCTCGCTCGCTGTGTCTGTTGGCTCCAGTCACTTACGGTTGCCAGGAGTCTAGATTTTGATATGTCGACGAATTGATGTTCTCAGTAGGAAAGTTGACAAAGCGCAAAGCAACAGGGAGAATCGAGAGCCAAGAAAAAGAAGGACAAAAAAAGAAGCGAAGAACTTCCAGGAAAAGTTTTAGCAGACTTCTTTGGAAAGCACTGTAGGAACTGTACACGAAGTGAGGATCAAGTACGTGTAACTCCCTGCTGCTGCACTCCAGCTGATTCGTGCATGCACGAACTAGACTTACTACTAGAATTCCAGGTGAATCTGCAACAACCACAACAACAACACCACCACCTCAGGCATGATCTTCATTATCGAAAAATGAGAAGATTCGCTTGCTGCCGGCTTTAGAGTTACAAAACAACGTCCGTTCTGGAGCAGCTTTCACAGCTTCTTTGCAGCTACCTGAGATCAGGGAGTACAGGTAGTAGAATTACTAGATCAGGCAGGCTGCTGCAACAAGCTGCAAAGTTCTTCAAGATTGGAAGATTCATGTACCGAGGAGGGGGGGAAAACAAAACAAAACAAACAAACAAAGCTCTACTTTTGAACGACTTTGAGCTCAAAACAAAGAGATTTTTTTTCCCCCACTCAATTGTTGAAGAAGAATCACACATGAATGATTAATGACGATCAAAGCTCAAAACAAAGAGAAATCAAGTTTGCACATTTCAAAAGGCTTAGACCTGGACATTGAAGCAAAACTCTGCTGAACAGAAGTAGTAGAAGCAGCAGAAGAAGAAGCAGAAGAAGAAGATGACGGAGAAGAATATGAAGATGACGACTAAGGTGAAGAAGAAAAGATGAGTAACCTTTGCTACAGGAACAACAAACTTCTCGCGCCCCCAAAAACACACACAAAACAAAACCAAACCGAGGAAAAAAAACACCAGACCACACTTGAAGATGAAGCAGAAGAAGATGATGAAGAAGAAGACTACTTTGCCCTTATCCAAAGAATTACACAGAAAAGCAAATTAGGTAGTGTTGCGCGGTTATTGGACCCCAGAACCGAGATATATGTACTTCTAATTTATTTTTATAGAACCCAAACTTGAGGTTCCCCATACCACCAGTAAAGCACAGCCCAACGCTGAAACAGACCCCCCACGGTTATCAGAGCGGTTCTTAGGAAATTTGATAGCCATGGTTCATAAAAAAAAAAAATCCAAGACCCAGTTTTTTGGTACACAGGTAACCATGGTTCTATTTTTTTGAAATTTTTTTTTTGTGGGCACATAATCACATAACTGGCCATGAAATAGCCAGTTCTTTTGTGAAAACCAGCTTTTCCCTTCAGGATTTGGAAATAATAACTGGGGCTGGTGGTTCTTTATAAATTCAAATGATGGCACAACACTCTAATTAATTAACCGTACCACCCATGAAGCATAATCAGAAGAATAATTTCGGTCTTTAAATATTAAACCATTTATTGCCTGAAATGGAGGCAATTGGGTATATGGTATGAAGAGGATGAGATATTTTTACAAAACTAGCAACCCTCCACCCCCCCCCCCAAAGTCCCAAAAGACAAGCAATGAGGGGAAAAAAGAAGAAGAAAAAAAGTATCTCCTCACCCCTCCCCCAATGAAGAAGAAGAAGAAGAATTCGGTGTCTTCCTTTAAAACCACACACTCCCTAAGAAGGAAGCAATAGGGAAATATAAATAGTATGAAGAAGATGAAACTTTTTTTTTTGACATTTAACTAACAAGCCCCCCTCTCCCCAAAGAAAAACATGAGGAAAAAAAGAAGAAAGAAAGCATACCATGCATGACTAAGAAGAAGAAGAATTTGGTGTGTTTTTGAAAAACCCTATGATTCCCTAATGAAGGCACTTAGTGTATTATATACTATTGATTAGGGGGGGGGGCGTGGGTGCAGTGGCCTATGTTCAATCATCTTTTATTTGCATTTTGTCAATGGTTTGAGATGTGATTTAACCATTGTTCTCTTGTAAATACCCCGTGAACTTTCAACTTTGCCCAAAACACCCCCTCCAACTTCCCTTTTGCTACTGTGGAAGTAAATCTGTTGGGATTTTTTCTTTAGTTTTTCTTCTCATTCCATTGTGGTGCTTAACTTTTAATTACTTTATCAGCTCCTGGTCTCCTCTCTGGTTTGTTTGTTTCATCTCTACGGTTATGGGAATCATGTTGGAAAAAGAAATGAGAGTACTTCCCTTTTGGAAAGCAATATTTCAGAATATCTTGCCATTGAAAGTTGTGCAAAAAGTTCCATTCCAACATCACTTGCCATTCTTTTGAAATGCCTCATTTCGTTCCCCAAACAAGTACTAGAGACTTGAACTTAGAGACTCATGAATATAATCCATTTGATGTGAATTTTGTATAATCTTCATTTGGATGGTTTCCAGCTACATTAACATGGAAAATCACCAAATCCAACAAGAACAAAGTAGGAAAAGGTACTATATGACACTTTGTGACCAACTAACATTAAGTGCCACTCTAGAACCATAGAACAAAAATAGGAACAACTCCCAAAAAGAATTCCATTTGGTACACATGTACCATCACCCCTATGTGGAATAGAAACAATTCAATTGGGTCACCATCCATGTAAATATATCGCATTATATTATGCTCAAACACAAACATCCATATGCACAAAACAAACAAGCAAAAGCTATAACACGCTACCAACAATGAGACAATTTGACCGAAGAAAAGACGAAAATAATGAAGGGCAAAGGTCCAAAAACACAACCCAAAGAACCCAAAGTTGGGAATAAGGCCTCACTTTTGGAATCATGAAAGGGAGAAACCAAAAAAAAAAAGTGGGCCCAAAATTAGGTTTTATTGAAGTCCTAAATTAGAAAAAAGTCCTCATGTTTTTAACTTGATAAAATTGCAAACACCATGGTCCTTTAATATTAAGCTGAAAAAAACCCAAATCTACTAAACCCTAAACCCTAAAAAAAAGGAGGAAAAAAGAATCCACACACAAGAGGGGCTCAAAATATCAAGCATCTCATTAACACTTCAGGTTGGTCAATGGGAATGCGTTATCTTCAATTCCGGAATATGATTGGCTGTTGAGGTCCTAAGAAAAAACAAGAAAGAAGGCCACACAGGCTCAGGTCATCCATTGGATAACACTTCAGTTAATTTAGGAAAATTTACTTTTACTAGCCTAGTATTCTCTTTCTCTAAAGAAAGAAAACTACCTTGCTACCTACACCATTATTTACTTTGAAAAGTTACTTTTCTGTAGCTATCTTTGCAGGCTGGTAAAAGAGTAAATAATCTTTAGTGTTAAAAAAAAAAGAGCCATTCTAAGATTTCATTTATTTACTATTTACTACTTACTCATGATTGGTCAGAATGGCCCAAACAGATCAGATCAGGTCCCCAGTAAAATTTTCTTTTTGATATTTATTTTACTTAAATTAACTATATCAAATTAAACTAATTTTAGTTTAGTATTTGTATGGCATTATTATTAATTATTTCTCTTAAAAAAAGGTTTAATAGGACTTTGGCTGCCAGCACCTGCGAGAGAAAATCCACATGGGGGCAACATGGTACACAATTAATGCAAACTAAGAATTAATAACACTGATTTAAATAAAAAGTGAGTTCATAAAGCTGTAAAGGGTGAATGGACCAAGAATAGTATGTTTAAAGATTATTTCAATAATAGGAAAAAAAAGAGAAAAAGTCAAGGGATGGATGAAAAACAACTAAAAGGACATACCCTACAATCCAAACCTAAACCAAGTGGGAACCCTAATTTAGCTATGGATAATTAGCATAAAACCCACCTATAAGTGAGTGCCATTAACATGGCCTAATGCACTCAGAAGCATTTTCTGATGTGCACAGTCTAAGAGCATTCTAAAGCCTAATTCAACAAGAGGAAATGGGTTAAGGGATGGATGAGAACAACTAAACAGACACAATTCCAATCCTAAACCAACTAGATACCCTAATTAGTAAATGGATAATTAGTGTAAAACCATCTATAAGTGAGTGAGTGCAGTTTCCATGGCCTTAAACACTCTTAATTAAGCGTTATGTGCTGGACAAATCCTAAGGCACCTAAAAAAACTTAGGCGTTTTTCCTTTTTAGTGTACATACATGGAAGACACTTTATAATGCAATACACAATAGTGGGCCTTTCGAAAAGTGTAATGCTTGCCTCTCATTTTGGTGGGCATTATGTATTAGGTAACCAGTACGAGAAGCCCCATTATCAAATATGGTCGAGGTGTGAATCTGTCCAGACTATTTTGATACCACTGAGCAAGTGACACGTTGGACAATGCCAGTCCAAAAACCGGTTATGCTTTTTGAATTGGCTATTGTGATTTCTTTTGTTTTTCTCATGATACCCATCAAGTATCCATCAGGTACCCTCCGGGTACCACAGGGGAAGAAGCATGACAGTTTTTACAAAAGTGTGTAAAGAAGCCCTTGGGGGATGGGTTTTACTGGAATCAGGCCCACAATCGGCTCTGCTCACCAGGCCCTTATTCCTGCTAAACCTTCCCCTTGGGGCTTTACCTTACACTTAAAAATGCTCTTTCATGATATGCATAGCTCAAGGCATCATAAGAATTATGTCATTGGCATGGGCTAACGCAATCATAAGCATTAAGTGTAGGGTATTGCTGCACAAGTGGTGCATACTGAAATAAGGACTCCCCGGCCAGAGCCAAAGGGGGTTCTTGTTTTAGTAATGCCCCCACCCTCCATGGGAGTTTAGGGTTTCGTAAGGTTCTTGATTTTACAAAAATATACCTATGCCAGAACCTTTGGATATGGTTCCATTTACTTTCTCCAAACATGCCGGTTATGAGATCTGGGGGCAAGGTATTTTGAAAAGGATGAGATTCTAGGTGTGGTTCGAGTTTAAATTATAATGGAATAATACAACCTGAAGCTCAACCCTCCAACCCACTATTCCATTATAATTTAACAGTTCATGTTTTGACAAACAGATGTTTTAAACCTTCCTGCACCCATGATCTTGTTTCCTTCCTTCAATTGGATTGTTCGGATCCTCATTGTGGGTTGTAGCTTTGCATGCTCCTATTTGGGAATAGTTGGCTAGAAGGTTCAAATTCTAGGTACCCTCATTTCTTGACTCATAAGAGAGGCCCATCGTACATGACCCAAATATTGACAAGAATAAAAATGAGATTTGTCACTGGTTAGACTAATAGGTCTCCACAACCAAGCTCAAAAGTTCCATGCAAACCTCATATAATTGATTACTACTATAATATAGCCAATCAATCCTCTTTGTCGAAATTTTTCCTAAAGATATCTAGAGGCCGCCTTACATTATGTGTACTCTTTAAGAACAAAGTGATCTTACACCTATATATATGTAGGTGTAAGATCTTTTAAAGAGTAGGTGTGAAAACAATCCTGGTCCTACACCTTGCAATCTTTGAAGGTTTCAGGTTATGAAATGTTCACCTGCTTTGGAATTGGAATTAGCTCTCGATCCAGGCTGAAGTCCCTAAGTAGTCAAGGTTCTCTAAACAAGCAGTTCTCATCTTTTGAAAAAGCCAGAAAATAAGTCTTACTTTTCAAGTGATGGCTTGTACAAATAGTACAATAAAACAAGTGTTTTTTAATTTTTGGCTACTTTTTTTAAAATCAATATACATATATATGTGAGAGCATATTCCAAAACAAAGTCGCCCATTTTTTGAAATTTTTTCGGCAAAGAATTCAAAATATTTGCCAGTTTTAGGCTTCGGTTCTAAAGTAGGTCACTAGAAAATAACAAGAAACCTCAAAAAGTGGACATGTTCCAGTGTTGATCACCATTTAATGCTCACTTGGGGTGCTCCCAAATGACAATACAACAGAAAATAGGAAAATAAAACCCTGAAAAATACCTTTCATTTGGGCTATGTCAAGTTCCTCACAAATTTTAATAAATTTACAATAAATAGCTAGACAACACTGTTATATTAATTCTTAAATTCGGGTAGATTTATTTTTTGACCCTAAGATCACCATGAACCCAAGTGGAGTGAGTTCATTGTACTCAATTGTCACAATGGGGATTCCAAATGTCCACCAACTTTCTTTTGTGTTGTTTAGGTATAGGTGAACTATTTCATGAATCGAACGAAACCTTCAAACATTAGGTTATTATATCCTAAACTATACCAAGTTTCCAAGTGTAGTATGTCATGTAATCAATCCAATGCTTTGTTGCATAAATCCTTTTTTTTTTTTTCTTCCCCTCTCTATTTTGGGAATTGCCAAACCACCATAATTGAACTACTATCACATTGGATTTGACCCTAATATTTGATATGGTATTAATCATCCCTTGTCTAAAATGTGACTATGGTAGATTATAACTCAAAGCTATTTCAGATCTACAACAAAGATAGCAAATATCCAACAAAATCATGATCAAGTTGTGAAAAAGGGAGACTCTTATCAGTTTGCCAACTAAGGGTGACGTAGTGCTCCTTCAATCTCACAAGGCACCCATAAAAGCTACTACCTTCTCCCTTTTAAAACAACTTACTTTCAACGTGCCAAGTGGCAAGGAGGCTGCCTAACCCTCACCCATGGTTGCTTAATGACAACATGAGTAGGGAGTTGTGATCCCACAACCATTTAACAAAGTGACCATAATCCCACCCATTTGAGTTATCAGCCTGATGTTGTATGAATTGGAGATTTTAGGTGCCAAAGCTCAGTCTAACCTAAATTTAGATCTACAAAATGGTTGTAACTGTAAAGAATAACTCATTAAAAAATTTATCATGAATTTTTGAGATTAAGTTTTCAATTCAATATGATATGTTTATGAAGGTTTTAAAACTTGGATTATCCCTTTTGTAAATGGTATTTGAATTAGTTTATTAGCTATTTTATATTTGGAATTGAAATAGTTTATTTGTCATGTTATTGTTAGGGTTAGGTTATTAGTACTAGTCACTAATAAAGTCTAAACATTATAAAAAATAATTTCTTCTGTTATTTGATTCATTCAATGGAACACATTAAATGAATGTACATTGAATATAGGGTGTAATTTTTTTTATTAACAATAGCTTATAATAGAATAGCTTAAAATGATTTAGAATGAAATAATTGAGAATAACATAAGATATAATAATTGAGAATAGTTCAATGTATAGCTTAGAATATAATAACTTAGGGTATTTAAAACAACATAAAAAAAACTTATTTATTATAGTGAATCATTTCAATTAATAATAGATTATGTCAATTAGTACTAAAACATGATGACTACATAAGTGATTTTCTAATGACATAATTTTAAGCAAGGTTAAATGATTAATGTGGGGTGAACTTATTTATCTTTTTAAGGTCTTATAGTGTTTTAAGCTAATGAATTGTACTCCATTTTTTTATTAGTGATGAGGCCCATCACATTTAACATTTCCCCTCTCCTTTTTATTTAATGAAACATGGTGTAGAGGTATGATTTTGTTTCAATTTAACCCTTTTGGTCTTTTGTGATGCAACTTTATTTGGTTAGTCAATATGTTGTTATTGAATTAATGGTGCTAATGAGTTTTTCAAGTTGTTTTTATTTGAGCCAAGAATCACCACACATTCCTCCACCATGTTCAGTTCAATGTGTTACGATAATTAAAACACATTCACTAATGTGAGTTATGTGAGCTCAAGTAATGTAACATGTTGTACCTATCACCTAACCTCCTTATTTAAAATCCCATACCAAAATTGGACAATTGATGTTTTTGTTACCAATTGCGTCACAATGATCAATTTTTTCATCTATGCATATGCTTCTCAATAACCTCTCATAATTAGGTCTACACCAAAACTTCAATTGTAAATTCTCCAAAGTTTTTTCATTCACGACCTTTGGTAATTTTTGCACAACATTTTTAAAAATTCCACAACAATATTAAATGCAAGCAAAAAGATCTTGCCCATTTTTTGCATGACATTTAAAAAAATTTCATAACAATGTTAAATGCAAGCAAAAGATCTTGTCCATGAAAGGAAGGCTTAACAACACCATTCTTGGAGGATGCGACATTGGCACTTTCATTCCCACTTGCAAAACTACTACTAGGAATTGTTGTAACCATATTTAAAGTCAAAACAACACTTGGGGCCATAGTAGCTTTGGTGATGGAAACATAATTGAATGACCAATACAATCACCACTGTTCAATTTAAACTTAATGGGCACACCTAAAATCATGATAGTTATCCATTGGTAGCCCTTCAAGATGTTGAAACAACCCAATGTTCCAAGCCATAAAAATTGTGAATAATTGTGGATTACACATTTATTACATAACACACCAATTGTCAATTCTTTGAATGAAATCGTACAATTCAATGGTGTTAACCATCTATGAATATTGGCAAGGCCCCTTGATGGTTCCATATAGCTCATCCATGTTGAACATCAACAAATTATGTAGGAATTTATAAGATCTTAGTAACAAAATATGAATATGAAGATTCCTTTCTTGATGAAGGTGATGATAACAATGTCAATGTGTGACAAAAAACTAAGGCACATGATAATCAGAACATAGATCACACATATATTGAATGGTAAATATATCCCCATAATCACCTAGTGGCATGAGCATGTAGCCACCTAAGCTTTGTCTTGTAACCACCTAAGTTACTGCCTTCTTCATCAAAGAGAAGCTTGAGGTTTCTAAGGGGTCAAATCGCTCTAATTTCTCTCTTTTGAGCCCGCTGGCCTTCCTTCTTCTTTTCAAATTCTTCAGACCACATGAACCTAGAACCACATTGGACTTCCATAGGAACTCAAGTTCTTGTTTACATTTGGTAACAAAGATTCCTCATCCCATACAGATTACATAATCTAGTGTTCTCAACACCATCCCGCAACTTTACAAAACATAAAAATAGGAAAACAACACATATCAATTTGCCCAGTGACTGCTTCACAAATCTAACAAAGAAACACAACCCTCCTTCACATGATCTACCTTGTAACTTCAATGGACTATTGCAATTCTTCAGAGTTCCCAATAATAAGGTACTTTCTCATGAAATGCAAGCCAACAACACCCACATACAAACCAACCCAAAACACACACTTTGAGAAGGGTTTCTGGTTATTTTCGAGACCTCTAAACTTTTCATCATCCCCCTTATCAACAGTCAAAACCAACCCTTAAACTGAATTTCTACTTCCCTAAGTACATCGCGTAGTGGATTTTCTTGTACTTCTATTGGAGATGGAGATCTAATCCCACTTCTTGAAAAACCTCTACTTTCCTACTTCCATGAAAAACTAACACAACACTATTTATTTGTTTTGCCGCTCATCTTCCTGCCGTTCCACTGCAAGATTTCCACTAACCGCACTTCACTTGGCAACTCCCTTGCCACACAATCATCTTGTGTACATCAGCAACACACACATTCCAAATAGAAGAAAACGACAAAAATTTCAATGCCACAAAACACCATTGCATTTCCATTTAGTGTTCTTCCTTGTTTCCACGCCATTGAGAGTAAACACTACCAATCACCAACAAGAAAAAAAACATCTTTCCTTGAAAACCCTTAAACCCCTTTTTGTTCACACCCAAAACGTTAAAGTTAGAAACTTGTTACAAATGATCTAAATTGAATGCTTTGCCTTATAAACTCACTAATATCACTTGTACCCAAAATGTTCTTTATTTTCAAATTTCATGGCACCTTCATGGTGATTTTTGTCATTAAACCCTAGGTTTTAAACCTTAATTTTGAAGGGATCTTGAACCTATGGGCTAAGCCTAACCTTAATTTTGGGCACATGCATTCACCAAAAACATTCCACATGACCAAATAAATGTGGGGTTCATTGTGAACATAACAATTGTGGTCTATGTGCGATCAATTCAATCTCACCACTACAATAATCAATGGAACATTTTGATGATCAAATCCAAAAATGTTTCTAACAATACTAAAATCAGTTAGAAACAAACCTTTCCCACTAATTCTCAACTTTGTTTTTGTATTTTCAGGGTCTTGTGATTTAATGAAGAAAATGCACATGTTTTGTTTGGTTAACACCAATGTGGTATCACTTGTGTCCTACAAACTCATTAAGAAATCGAGCAAGGCATATACCCAATATTTCAAACTTGTGTTTTATGAATTCATTACAAAATTACAAGCCCAACCAATAATTGCATATTTGACACATATACATTAACAAATGTGTCACAAAAAAAGATCGGAAACAAGTCCCCCCTAATACAACACAAAGTGAAAATGAAATTTTTCATACAACACAAATTCCCATTTTTATAAATTTTATTCAAAACTCATGACAAATGCAAATGTGGAAAATCAAAAGTCAATGACATAGCATCCCATGATGTCAATGGCATGGCACTCCACAACATGTGGGTTATGGGTATTCATGCTTACTGGCACAAGCATTGAGTTTTTGAAAATTTGATGAAAATTAATTCATGGACATTACTTTCCACACCATATAGAAACTTTATGAACATTTTTGTTCCTAAGGGGACTAAAACCTCCCACCCACATAGGTTTCCTCTCCAAGAACCAAACAACACAATATTCATTGGAATTTGACATGGATGCCAAAGATATGAATTTCCAAATAAAATCCCCAATTAATTCCAAAATGAAATGAAAATTAATTAAAATTAGTTTTTACTATCTAATCACAAGGCTCAAAATGTTCAAAATTATTTTTGAAGAATTTTTTTGTCTGGTCATTAAACTTCTATTCAATTACTAGGGAAAATGAAAAAAATAGATGGATGCAAATGATCTAAATCTAGGCTATGGATGAAAAAGGCTCACTTGGATGAAAAATTTGAATATAAATATAAATAAAAATTGAACTTTTAAAAAAGAATAAAAAGTTAAAAAGTTTGACACATATTAAGTTTGGGTTGGTCTCAAACATATTCATCTTGAAAATTCCGCTAAACAAAAATAAAAATGGGAGTTCTAGATCGGAACCCCCCTCCTCTTTATTGTTTCTTGACATGTTCTTCTTGAACACCTATGATGCTAAGAGAGAAAATGAGAAAGATAGCAAGAAAAAAAAGGTGAGAAAAATAAAAAGGGAGGGGGCACCTATGACAAAGGCAAGGCCTTCCTTCTCCTTGTGGTTGGTTTTTTTTCATCCTACAACTCACAACCTCCACCTTCTTCACACATTGGGTACCTAGGCCCAATTGGGGTTCAATTCCTTAGGAAGTGATACAATGCAAATGCAAGGAAACAAGAAATGACATGCTATAGGTGTTTGAACAAAGCTCCCAAAAACAACACTACTCATGCAAAACACAAAAACCTAATGCTCAAAAACAACACCAACAAACTCGATTGATTTTGGTGATTCAAAATATGACTCATTTGTACATGTAAACAAGTGGGAATCCAAACCCAAAACATGAAAAAACACACACACACAAATGTGTGTGCAAACATAAACATGCATAAACACATAAAATTATAATGGACAATCTTGTGTGTTTTGAAATCTCAAATTACCAAAAGTCAATTTAGAACAAACAAACTTGCAATTATATCTCACACATTAAATATTTCAAACCTAGTTCACACTTAAATTGATTCTGAATTAACACACATTTAATAACATTAACCTAGCTTAAGATTAACTTAATTAATACTTAACTAAACAACTAATACTAACAAGGGAGGGGGCCCACCTATATTATGGGATAATTAAAGCCTACTCATGAAACTACATAAAACCTAAGGTTATCAAAAGTTTACATAGGGAATTACATAAGGCTTACCTAGTCAGCTACTTAAGGACCTCTTAAGGAAACACCTAAGGACGTACCTAAACTGTAAGATACATAAATATTATTTAAAAAGCTACACAAAAACCTAAATAAAAATTTCCTAGGTTAGGAGCCTAGGTAGCCTCATAGGTATGGTTTAATGTAAGTGTTACACAATTTGCAAGATTGAAAATTGTTAAGGTACTGAATTTTAAACATGGTTAGGGCTTGGGATTGTATAGATATGGAATTTTGCAACTAGTAACTAAAACCGACTATTTGTTAAGCGGAGCCTATATGAAAAGTTATATGAAAACTTATGCCAACTTATATGAAAAGTTTTTACACCAGTCTTGGAGGCACCAATAGGCATGTATTACTTCATTGGAATTAGTGGTAAAAAGTGGGGGCACAGTGAACCAGCACCCACCAGCACAGCATCCACTGGATGTCTGATATTACTCAGTTGTGGATGAAACTCAACTGGGTTAATATAAAACCTTGGTAACTAATTCTGTAAGAATTAGGTCTCATATATAGGTAGATAGGTAGGAAAGGGCTGTTTTTTTACTACCTACTAACAACCTGCTTGTGGGTTGTTAGCAGGTAGGTAGAAGAAAAACTGCTACTAAGCTAGTCACTATGGTTAGCTAAGGAACTGAAACCCAACAGAAAACTGTTTACTGACCACTTACCATTCATCCTTCATGGTTCACTGGTGGGTGCTTGTTTCTTTGAGATGGGCAAGGACGAAAGGGATGGGGTTTTAAGTTTTTAATGCCATGTGCTGGACATTGTTGAATTCTTCAGATTCGTTGGGTTTCTCACTTTGTGAAACCTTGCAAGCTTTTTGCACGGAAAGGGCACAAAATCAAGCAACCAATTTTGGATTTTGCAACTGCCCGCTGGGTCCCATGCTTGCTTGTTTGTGGTTTATCTGGAGTTTTTGGACTTTAGGAAAAAGTCCATTGTTTCTGTAGCTTGCATAGCATAATAACAAACATGTCTCAAAACAATTTACAAATCTTCACTGTGAATGACTCCAAAAAGTGGCAGCTTTCATGATCTTATTATGGACCCTTTTTTGGCTGTTGACAAAACAATGCAGGTTCCTTTCTCTCCAATACTTTGTCTCTTCTGCTTCCCTAAGGAAGGAGATCCCCCTCCCCCCTGACACCGTTTTAAGTACTAAGTGCTCGCGCTCACAAATAGCAAGCACACCTTTCCATGGTGAACAAACCTTTCTCAGCATAACACACTGGAGAGAGTATTCAACAGAGAATGTCTTTTTCATAATCCCCTCAGAGCGACTACCCCCTGTGCTCAGTACCTGACCCTGCAAATTAGTCTCCCCCCTATTTGCAATCCCAGTTTTAGTTTTATGGGTGGGATTGGAAAGAAATAAATAACTAAACTTGGATGTGAGAAATAATTTTTGCAGGGTCAGAGAGTGAGCACTGCATGTAGGGTTTAGGGTCCTAAACCCTAAACCCTAAACCCACTGCTCATATGCATGTAGTTTGTTACCAATTCTGCAATTAGGATTTAAGAACCAATTTGGTCACTTGGTCTAACATCGAGTTTTGAACATTCCAGCGGTCTCCTTATAATGTATAATTGGAATCTTTAAAAGAAATCATAGTCCTGGGTATTGGGTCCTTTCTAAAGTCCATAATCAAAATGCATGTCTTTGAAAACAAAAGTGAGTACAACCAGGGTTAATCAGAGGTTAATTTGTAGTTAATCGCTAGTTCCAGTCTGGGATAATAATAAGAGCTAGAGTGGAATTGGGTCTGATTTTCAAAATTGGAATTGATTATTTATTTATTTATTTATTTTTGAAGCATTGGACCCAAAAACCAAATTCCCAATTTTTTTTGTGTTTGGAACTAGATTAAAGATAGTCTAATTTATTTTTTAGAACAGGGACTGGAGTTTCTTCATCAAAATAAAGAATTGCCCAACAGTATATAATCATGACATTGAAATTGGTATATTAATAACCTACCAGCCAGTTCTTGATTTTTTTGATAACTGGTTAAATTGATAACTACTTGGTATTGAGTTTTCAATATCTAATAACCTACTTGGATGACCCAATTCTCATGCAAGTAGGTTATCAATCTTTAAATTCTAATACAAAATTTAAAAAAAAAAGAAAACAATAACATTTTATTTTATTTTTAAAGCCCTATAATCCAGTATAACCTGTAGGTTAAAAGATAGTTATCTGATAACCTACCCTTATGCATAACTGATGATTATTATCCAAGATTATATGATAGTTTAATTAACATCCAAGTTATATATATATTGATATTGATAATTTGTGTGATCCCAAAAAAAATTCAAAAAAAAACCTATCTAGTGATCATTAAAAATAAAATAAAAAACATTGATATATATTTTAAGTCCTTATGAACCTAGTATTGTGGTAAGATTGGTATTGCCTTGGGCCATAGTAGCCTGATATGGTCCTTGATATCGATGTTGATACCAATTGTAAGCTTTTATATCAATCCAAATTTCAGGAATCGAGCTCAAACCCATACCCCATGAATCTCCCAAAATATTTTGAAGCATTAAAACTTGGACTAAAGTTTTTATTTGAATAAAAGGAAGAACTTGTCAACAACCACTCCAATAAGGTGCAAACACTATTTAAAACCAAGGTTGTCAAGGTTAAAGTCCTTTTCAAGGATTGCATTTGACATATTTTCACAAACATTTAGCATGAAAGGTAATTTTTAAAAGACATAATTAATGAAATGTGCTGAAAAGATAATTGATAAATGTTTCTAAAGAGATTCATTGATGAAAACTTTTAAAATAATTAGTTGATCTAAACTTTTAGAAGGCCTAATTAACAAAAGTTGTTACAAGGTCTAATTGACAAAAAGCTTTTAAAATCTTTAGTTGATGAAACTTTTTAGAAAGTTGATGAACTTATAAAATGTTAAACCAAGCTTTCAAGACGAATGCTTCTAAACTAAAAACATCTTTAACATCCTTCCTACTAGTAATATTTTTTTAATCGAAAATTAATCAAATTGTTTTTGAGACTTACCTTTCCCCAATGTCCTTTAGTGTTTATTTATGTTGCTTCAGTGTCTTCCTGACATTCAATGTTTTTTCAATATTGCCAAGCACCCCGTAGCCCCTTTAACATTTTCTTAACATCCCTTGATGTTTTTCCAATGCTACTTAACACCTCTTGAAATTTTTTCCAACATTGTCCAGTGTCTCACGGTGTGTTATCTTGTATGGCGTGTTGTTCCATCAATAACATTTTCTAATTTGTGTTCACTGTCAGGTTCTTGTATAATTATTTTTGACAATTTATATAAATATTATTTTTAATTTTTGTCTTGTATTCCTTGAGACATATGAAAATCAAAAACATTTTATCAATTTTTTATTTTAATATGTTATTATTTTCCCCCTCAATTTGTCCACCTATTTGGGGATGATTAACCAAATGAAGATTGAATTGGATCCCCAAAAACTTGAAAAGTCCTTTTCAACAAGTGTAGACAAATTGAGATTCATGACTTAAGATGATGTCTAATGGTAAGCCATCGTACTTACATATTATATTATCGAAGAAATTTTTTAGGGTACATTCACTTGAACATAGTGTCTTCATTGTGAAAGAAAAAAACCCAAGTTCCAGATTTAAGGCTTATATGTACCATTGAATTAAGCTTCAAAACCACTTGCATCTATAAATCTCATTAGGCACATAGAGATTTAGCTAGATGACATCAAAAATGAACCATGTTTTCATGGAAGAACTTAGAAATATTGTATCCTTTATTTATATCCCTTTCATTGCATCCTATAGAACCATATTCAAGTACTTCTAAGGATTGATATTTTGAACCCTTTATAGCCATTATGTTTTTCGGGACAAAATTTCAAAGTGCCACCAAAGGCCATAAAGTTGAAAGGAAGAAAAATAACTAAAGAAGAAGAAAAATTGACCATGTTAGTGAAAGTGAATTCTTTTCCACAAGTGAGGAAAAAGTTATGAACCCCTTTTAGCTCACTAGTACTTTGTCTTCCCCTTACTCCCAAGGTAAGTTTGAGCCTATTTTTGAGCCTAAAAGAAGGGTTTGTCTGGGATTGCTCTTGATCACTCTGTAAAGGATATAGAAAGAGGAAAAATATAAAGGAAAATTAAATCTAAAGGGTGAAAGGCTAAAAGTTCGTATTAAATAAGAAAAAGGAAAATGGACTTCAATGCTATTGTTAGATCAACTATAAGGCTCCTTCATCATCTCATGGATTTAACTATCTCAATCTAGTTGGGCTCAATTTGGTTCCAATCCCAAATTTCTTTGCAGACTATAGCATAGTATGAAGTAGCTTAAAATGATCCCTATCAAATAATAGTGCCATGTTTGAAGACTCGATTCACATCCTAATTTTCAAACAAGGTTGAACTCAGCCACAACATTTAACAAAGAGTTTTAGCTTGTTGAATTTTGCGAAAATCTACCTGGGTGGCTGATTTGGCATGGTCGGGGTCCTAATCAGCCACTCAGATACACCAGCTAGTGTGGTCATTTGCTCACCCTGATGGGAATGGGCCCTAACTGGCCCACTCTCTTGTATGTTATGGGTTCCAACTTCAGCACCTGAGACCCTCTATTTTCATATGATTCAACAAATGTTTTCTATGGTTGGTTGAGTTTTTTTCTTTGTGTGCAAACCTGCATCCCTTGTACTAAATACTTGTCCTTCTTTAGTAATCTGGCCTATTAGCTGAGCAAGATTGTCATGGGTCATCGGACTATGTAGCTGATGAGCTGATGAGAGCACACACAGTAACAAGATATAACTGATTGTACGGGAGGCCCAAGTTTACGGGTTATGGGACACAGAAAAGGGTTAGTTATAAGGTTCAGCCAACCAGCAATCAAAAGCATGCAAAAAAGGTATTAGGGAGGTACGAAAATGTCAGAAGGTAGCAAAATATGTAATATAACGGAAGACTCTTGTCCAATGGTGTAATGTCACATTAGCAAGACCCTCCTTACAATCAGTTATGGTCAAACTGTGGGTCTCTCACCCTTATAAGTGCTCATGCAAGCCCTCAGAATACCAGCCTATTAGCCGTCTATCAAACAAGTAGAACCTTGAAAGTAAAGCTTCATCTCTCTCTCTCAAGTTCTTTCAATATAGAATCTATCTAACAACATCTTGATTCTGTGAGCTTTCCCTTTGGAAAGTTATTGCTTCTCAACGAGTGACAATGGCTTGTGTTATGGGGGCAAAGGTTTTGAATTGATGTGGCTCATTAGTCAATCCACATTAAACTCTTAACAACAATTGTTGAATTTGATTACTATGAGCTCAATCAAGCTCAATCCTCCATTTGTTCATTTGTTTCGCATAGCACATACATATGAGTTCCAAGGTCTATCATTTCCTTTGCTTTCGTGGTTACTTTTCACACCATATTATTATGAATTTGCACTTTGGCTATGTATAATTATGTACATTTATATGTATTACATACACATTTGAAATTTGAATAATACAAAACACATTTACACATATTATATGCATGTTGCATGCAATAGAGGAGTTCAAATAAGTTAAATTCATTCATTATGTTTCTGATCGTTGCTTGTTTTCTTAAGACTGTCCACGCAGTTCCACCTTCAATGATACTCTCAAGTCTCAAATATTTGCATGTACATATTTTTACTTTTCCGTCTACTAGCTTTCTAATGGGTCTACTACGCATATGAGATTTTTAATAAGATTGGCAAAATTCAAGTTTTTGAAAAAGGTGATATTTCAAGCTTCCTTGCAGTGCTTTATTTTTGTGCAAAGTTTGGCACTGTTGTGACATTTTAGAAAATTTATGTTGCAAATTCAATCGCCAACATTTGGAACAAAATTCAAAAAATTCTTTTAAAATTGCCAAATTTCTATACATGGTTCAAGTAGGTAGCGAACTATATATATAAGGATGTCTAGAAAACATTCTCCCATATTTTGTTCATAGCCAAACTTGGCTAAATCTCTCGGTTACATCACAAAATTGAAAAACAAAAAAACATTAATTCCTCATAAAAGTTCATTCAACCATCAACAAAGTGTTTTTCAGACAATTTTCTTTAATTTGTGACTAGGCTATGCCATGCACAAAAAAAAAAGAATAAAGCAAAAATTGAATCTAGTACATATCTACATATTTTTGCATTCACCAATTGCAATCGATCCTACTCTTCGTAACTAACCATGATAGGCTATGATCAAGAGTGGTAATGAATCCCGCAACATGATTCGCTGTCTATGATGCGGAAACATATTGCTGACTTTCAGCCAATGAAAAATCCTTAAGGATAGATAGCCTGGATTTTGGGGAGTCCTTTTTCTTCAAATTGTACTTCAAATTTCTTCTTTGTACAATTGGACGGGTATCAATACGGATATTGAACAACCTACCAGCTGGGTATGACCTGAGGCAATACCGGCCTTATACGATTACGAGTCTGAAATGAGACTGAATGTATAGTAATACCAAGTACGTACCTATCTTATACCGGTTTCAATACCAGGTTTATACCTGCCATTTACCATCTGGTATGTTCAAAAATTGATACCCGTCCAACACTGGTATGTACAATGAACCAAAGTGTAAAAGTCTGAAGTCCTAATCCGAACTTAATATCAAATAGTGAAAATGTTTTTGTGCAAAAGAACCAAGAAGCCAAAGTAAGCAAGAAGTTTAGTTCTTGGATCCAACTTCATACATATCCTCTGAGGGTTCTTTTTTGCCAAGAGGTAGCCCAAGAATTTGGTTGATTGCCAAAAGATGATGACCTTGGAAGCTTCCACCTCCTTCTTAGGTTTTTGGACTTGTGCCCTACTATATAAGAGGTTAATTTAGAGCTTTTTGGGCAATAGAAAAGGGTTTAGGGTTTTAGGTTTAGTTGGGCCCAGTTACCTGGGCCTGGACTACCGTAAAGTGGGCCAGAGTCGACACAAGAGCATGGGATCAAGCGGTCGAATGTTTTGGTCTCTTTGGGTATGGTTGCCTAATAAACTAACCTTTTAGTGATACTTATCTACTCTCGGTCAGATTGGTTGGCAACTCAACTTGTCGTCCCTCACTTGGCTTCATGGTTCTTGCTATGTACAGTCACCCGGTTGTTTTGAAAGACACTTTGGAATAAAGTTTTTCCTTCTTATCAACAAACAAGGAAAAAAGTGACCGTGTGGGGAGGGGTCATTGGGTCATTGAACCCTCCAATCTATCGACTTTGCTTGATCCCTTTTTGGTGAACTTTTATGAGTGAGTGGGGGTAGGGTTTGGGAGATACTGGTGTGGTCGGTTGGCTTTTGCCCAATAAGAAGACAAGGTGGGCCCTTGGGGGCGGGGGTGTTTTGAGATTGAACCAATCAATCGTGTGTGGAAAGTGTGGCTACGTGAAAAAATGGTTCCCTAGTGGTAAACTGGATGGCACTTTTGAATGCCCCCAACCCAATGTTTATTTTTTATGGGATTTCAGAACCCTTTAGTTATGCAACACATGGCATGATACCTTAGGTTTTCCCAAAAGTGTGATAATAAAAGCCATGCAATCGTTCCACTTATACAGCCGTAAAACAATTGGCTTCTTATGGAATTGTTGTATTCATCTTGGCATAAGTTATCATGAGAAACACTTTTAAACACAATGCGTGAAACATGAGTGATTCCGCCAATATTAACTGTAGCCTGAACTTTGGGAAGATTTTGCGACTCATGTTTGCCAATGAGATGATGGAAAAAAATGAATTGTTGCAAAATAAAAAAATTGTTGCTAGAATGGTAGGAGAAATTTTCAAACAAAGTGGTGTTTCCATGCACGTTCTTGCCAAAAGAGTGAAGATTAAAAAAATAATTATATATATATATGCACAATTTTTGGTCATGCATTTGGATTTTGCAAAACTTGCAAATAAAATTTATCAAATATTCTAATTGTGCCAAATCTAATATATCTCAAGGAAAAAAAATTGAAAAATCGATATTTAGCACCTCAAATTCTTCAATATTTAGATTTGAAATTTGAGACAAGATTCTTCCAAAAAACATAAAGACCCAATGGGGTTTCCTGAATTTTACAAAAAACAAGAAAAAGTTAAAAGGAATCTTACATTTAATTAAAAGCATATTTTGCTCTTCTGTTGCTACTCCTTGGTGCACGAGGGCTCGGGCAGCCCGGCCCGGTTCTTGTAATAAAAACTAGACCGCGTGTGGTCGCGGACCCCAAGCTACCTGGGCCGCTGGATCAAGCGTGTTCAGCACGTGCCCACGTTCTGACCCTCCATTGGTCAAGTGAAGTATAGAGTCGGCTCTACCAACCATTAATCTTCTGATCGATGCACTGGCCACGTAGTCCCATGTGGACCGTTGGATGCATGATTCTTCTTTCTCAAATTCCGCTTGGCATTGATGTTGAATCGAAAAGAAAGGGATCTTTTGAATTCGATTTTCTCTTTTTTGTGGAACTGACCGAACAGGTCGGGCAGGGTGGGGTGGAGTTCGGAAAAATGAAAAATAAAATAAAATTACACTGCTAATGTGTAGTGTTGTGTTGTGTAGGTAGTAGAGGGCCCTGTGTTCAGCTGCTTTTGTTATTAGGATTCAAAACCCGGGTCCTCAGAAAATCAAAGAATCAGTACACATAAACAATGGTCCACACACCCGCCGGTTCTTTTCCGGTTCTTTCGTGAAAACTGTTGTTTCTTGAAGGTTTTTGAATAAATGTGACTGGTGATGATTTTGTTAGGGTTATTTTTTCTTCCTTTAAAATTTTAAAAAAAAAAAAAAAA
>Ga0209611_10002654_pt1 | contig 31452 bp, 26 predicted proteins | sample S1TSphgellanicum_3_FD_187693 | JGI IMG/M metagenome (GOLD analysis project Ga0209611, IMG submission 187693) | Host-associated microbial communities from peat moss isolated from Minnesota, USA - S1T2_Fc - Sphagnum magellanicum MG (SPAdes) (version 2) | ecosystem: Host-associated > Plants > Peat... | reverse complement strand
AATAAAAAACAAATAAAAATAAAAAAATAAAAAAGTTAAAAGTTTCTAAAAAAAATTAAAACGCTAACCAAGTTTAAAGAAACCGGGGGACTTCACAGTGGCCGAAGGTCATGGGCACCCACTAGTTCATATTAACATTATTAATAAACACATTATTAAGTTTTTGATTTTGAACTTGAGTTACCTTTTAAAATTATTTTATTTATAAAATATTTCAATTTAGAACAATATGATGTAGTTGAGAAAGACTATGAACTTAAATTGCTTTTAAAAAATGTTAATTGATATAAAAAAGAGTATTAACTTTTTTTAAAGTTACAAAATTTTAGCGATGTTTTATGTGATTTTTTTTCAAAAATAATTTACTATATTTGATAAATATTGTAACTTTTGAAAAGGATTGTGGTTAAGTACACTAATAGTAAATCAACAAATGTTTTATTTTCTTCCAAAAATAAAATTTATAACTTACGATTTTCTAATCAAAACTCAAATTTCAAGTTTAATTCAAGTTACAATGTTTTAAAATGTTAACTTTAGGAAACAATGTGTGACATGTGAATTGGGAGTGCAAGTGCGAAATTGTTTTTTAGAAGTGCCAAGTGTGTGCAACAAACTTGCAAGTGCAAATGCAAAAAAACTTGAAGAAAAATAAGGAGTTCCATTGAATACTTAAGTTGTGGTAGCAAAATTGAGGATGGCAACTAGTAGAACAAACAACAAAACCAAAACACAAAATGAAAACAATAGATGCAAATCAAATCTAAGCAATTTGCAAATCAAAGTGCAAAGACTAATCTATAAACCAAAAAAAAATATGTAGAGAGAAATGAGGGGAAATCAAAAAAACAAGTAGAAGTAGATTGATAAATTTCTAAGGTGAAAATTTGGGGAGACTAGAAAGAATAATTCAGGCATTGGACCGCCAAGAATTTTTTAAATTTTGTGAGCAAATAAACTCATTTGAGAAGTCCATAGGGTGTGAAGTGGACTTGGCAATTTGACAAAATAACAATGTGGAGTTGGCAATTTGGGAATGTTGTGGACCTTTGCAAGATTGACTTGAAAATTGGGCAATCTCAACCTTGCCTGGTTTGGCAAAGTGGAGTTGGTAAACTTGAAGAATCAACACGAGCATTGTGGACTTGGCAATTGGCACATTGAAGTTTGCCACAAATGGGAAAAGTGAACTTGGCAAAATAGCAATGTGGAATTGGCAAACAAGAAAAGTGAATTTGGCAAAATATGTGAGTAGTATTTGGTATTCCATGGTAGTCCCGACTGGATTTTTTATTTATTTTGGCAAAGACTCTAGTTGAAAGGGCAATGACTAAAGAAACTATAGCAAAGCTGAAAGTGAATATCTTAAATTAGTCAAAAGTTAAACCAAAAAACATGTTGGTTTTACATAGAAAATAAAAATGATAGTTCAACTCAAGTATAAGCAAATAATGTGAATATACTGATATTGCTTATCGATATATAAAACAATGATGTTAAATAAATTCAAATGAACACATTAAAATAGGCAATTATGGAGTGGTTAGACAATTATGCATTATAAAGAACCATTGATTAAGACTTTAAACCAAGAGTTATGAATTTTCATAAATACAATTAGTTAGAATAGGGTTAGGGTGAACAATTACAATTAAGGTTTAGGGGTTATTTTTTGGATTATGGCAACCATTTGCCTGTCAAATGGCCTGCCAACTCACATTTATTAAAACAAAAATGAGGTCAATGTTATGGCATTGTTTTCCTTTCTTTATAGGATGCCCAAGGAAATGTTTTGACTTCAAATTTCATGTTTTTCTTTTGGTATCCTTTTGTGAATGATATGGATTTGAAGCCATTCCAATGGGATGAAAGTCCATCCATGAAAAAATTCACGAGATCCCAAGATGGAATAAAGTTCATCCAAGAAATACAATCTATGTTTTAATTTTGTGCATGAAGTGTAATTTATGCACAATTTTAGTTTTTGCATTAAAATCATCCAAATTCCATGAATGAACATGCATAAAATAGTAGTTGTGAATTTTCAAGGAAAGGATGGATGAAAATTCACCCATGAAGTCGAGGTTGCTAGAGGGGACATCCATTGGCTATGGACATTTATGGGTGTTGTGGCCTTCAACAATGAGACAAACTTCAATGTGGAGTTGGCAACTTGGGAATGTGGAGTTGGCAATGTTGACTTGAGGATTGGGCAATGTCAAACTCGCAAATTGGCAAAGTGAACTTGGCAAATAGAAAATGTCAATTTGGGCAATTTGGATTTAATAGTTTGGCAAAAGTGGAGTTTGCAAAGAGGAAAAGTGAACTTGGCAAAATATTCAAGCATTCAATATTTAACTTGGTGAAAACAACTTTTTCGTTGCATGATGGGACAATCAAGGCCCTAGATTGATTTGTTGTTTGGGATAGGTAGGGCAAATCTAAAAAATGTAAAAAAAAATTGGAAATTGAGAATTTTGTCCTAATAATGAAATGGCAATTTGATGTTCCAATTGTTCAACCGGTCAATGAATGGTTTCCTTCTTTGTACATCCAATGGTTTCTAGATTTTAAAATCCCAAAATGATTGTAGCTGTTTTGGTATTTTAGGAGAGTTGGCGGAATGAACAAGTTGCATTTATTCAACCCCCCAAAGTACTTGCAGAAATTTCCTAGTGTATTTGGAGGGCACCTATACCCATGAACATCCCTCTAAGTAAAGAGGATGCGTCTTATGCTTATTGATAGTTGTATTGTACCTCCTACTTTTAAGTTAAGTAGATATTAGATCCCTTGTGCTCCTAAATAATAAGTGTAAGATCATTCATATTCATATTGCTTCATGGTCTACATATATTTAGGCTTATCATAAATTTCCTTTTGTGCTTTTAACTATCGTACCTCTCGTTTTGGTGCATGAGTGTGGAGGTTCCATTACAATCCATCTGTGTACATTGGATTTGTTGTGTATTGTGAAAATTGTTGAGCTTGACAATGAAGTTTTTTGGTTTAGAAAATGGATTAAAAACACTTACAAACATTTCCCCCCTCTCTATCACACGCCCAAATTTCCATGGGGTTTTGTATTGATTGCCTTATTATAGGAGATAACTTAGTTGTGACCTAAAGATGTGTCTAGTGTTGTTAGTGTGAACAAGGTCCAAATGGAATTTTGGATGAAAGAATAACTTAGCGGATGAAAAGCCTTAAGGTTTTGGATTAGCGGAAGGTGCCAAAACAAAAGATAGTTGAACATCATGAAGCGTGAAAGGTGTTGTTATTCTACATTTGTTGTTTTTTCTATTTTTGTTGTGATTTGTTGTTTGCAAGTAATGTGGTTTGTTTTCTTTCTTCATGGTGGTGATGGCGCTCGATGTTGATCTGACAAAAATCTTGCGTTGTGTGGTGTTGGTAATGGAGGGAGTGCGAGCATGGTAGTATATGAGCAGGCTCCCAACTGATGAAAAGCTAAGTTCCTAGATTTGATAAAAGCAATGTGTTATTTGATTGGGGTTTTTGGTCTGTGATTTAGTAAGTGTTGAGGTTTTGAGATGACATTGTTTAGACAATTGAAGTTTGCAAGGGAAAAACGCCCTAAAATCCAAGAAGTTTTTTTTGAGTAGAAAGGATCGTAATTCCACTACACCATTTCCTTCTATTTTGTGTGGGTTGAAGAATATTATATAGAATAGGGAACAATTGAAGAAGATGATGAACAAACAAAAGGTTTCAAGAATGGTTGGATTGTGGCATTTTTGGTGGGAAAGAGAGATGATGCATTTTTGGGACTAAATATTGATTTGGGGTGTAAGAAGGAGTACATTTCAATGGGAGCTCTGAAGAGAATCACTGTGACTTGAACCTATAGGGGATCATTGGTATACATGTAGTTGATGGTTGGGGTTATTGTTGTTTCTTTGTAAAACTTCTCGAAACCTAGTGGGAGGGTGGAAAGGATTTATGTGCTTGGGATACGAGTTGAGAGTTTCAAAATGCCATAATCCAACCAATGGGCTCAGGAGAGTGAGACCGGAGTGAGCTAATTCTTCATGTTCCATAATTTCTGTTTTATAGCTACTATTTAGTTCATTATATGACTGGTTGTAACTTGTTATTTGAAATTTCATAGAAGTTTGTTGTTGGTTGTCTGGTGGTTGTTGATTTGGAATTGCCCCCATTTTTGGTGACATGGTTTACAAATTATCAACACAAATGCATCCATGGGGCATATAAATGATGTTATGTAATCTTTTGATTTTTAAAATGTGTGTTATAGAAATTACGCCTTGTGTGAAAGAAGACATGAGTGAACATTTCACACATATGTTTCATTAACAAGTTGGTGGTTTCTAGTCGATGTTGACAAAGACCAAATGTGATCAATTAACAAGGTTTCAACACTCCCCTTCAGCTTTGTTGTTGAACCTTAACGTTTGATGAAACCCTAGTAAACTTCATTAAGCACAATGCTCAACAAAGGGGGAAAAGAAGGACAAAGAGAAAGGACCCAAGTTTAAGCCAAAAGCATGTGCAAACCCAAAGCATGTCATGAGGGCAAAGGAACTAATTATGTTCTAAAGCCCCCACTAGTCACAAGAAGCATATCGTAGAAAGAAAAGGAAGGGAACTTGAAAAAGTAGTAACCCTAGAAGAACCTTCACCTAACAATTTGTTTTAATTGGGTTTTAAATTTGTTCACTAAATGTTTTGATAATGGTTCAATGGCTTGCCCTTTGCATTGTGTAGGCATTCCAAACCTATTTGAGGATTATAATGTATTGTTTGCCTAGATAGTTAGGTATTGGGGGTTTATTTGTTTGAATCCAAACATGGAACCAACATTCAACATATTTTTATTTGATGGCATGCACTTCTTGTTGTGTAGGGGTTCTAATGGTTTTAAGACACTTAAGTTTGTGGTTGCCTTTGGTTAGGTGACCAAAAAAACTAAGGGTTGAACCCCTTGTCTTGGTTGCTTTAATTGTAAGAATTAGGTGGTCTTCTCTACACATTGATTTTCATTTTACAAGTTGGTTGATTGTATCCTTCATGTTAAATTAATGCATCTAAAGTTTGTCCTTAGAGTTTCAATTTGTTTTGCTTTGTAAAGGTAAACTATAGCATCACCTCATTTGATTTATGGACTTTATGGTTTTTGATTGCTAATAAATCTCCGGTGTAGCTTTTTATTAAGAGAGGAAGAAAACCAGTTCATCTAAATGGAGTTCTTTCCCAAAAGATTTTGAGGATGTGGGCTTTAGGTGGGCCAACAACAATTATTAAGCAAAAAAAAATGTGCCATAGACTGAAGAGATTTTTGGATGGCTGTAAGTGTTTCTTTATAAAAAAAACTTTGAGAGTGTTACTCAATGATATAATCTTGCTATATGTGTACTTTGCTTGTGAGCTTTTTTTCAGCCTTGACAATATGGTCATGATTCATAGCAATTCGCAATTGTGAGCTCCATGACATTGTGATTGGAAAATTCTCTAGGTAGAACTAGGAATATATGTTGCGACTTCAAGGTGATAAGTTGTTAATGAATTGTGCTAATTAATCGGGGCAGACATATTCATTGCCAATTAGGCATATAAACATCTAGGGTGCGCAACAATTAGGGGGTTTTCATGTCATGACTACATAAGCTTGTTAACGATAAAATTGTATGAAGGAAAATAGAGAATATTTTGGCCCATTCAAGGACTATTTTATTTTTGACATGAAATCTTCCAAATTAATTAATTATTGGACAGCCGTGTGTTGAAGCTGTCCCCATTTCACTACAGCCCACCCTGATAAGTCACTAGTTGGTCTGGTATGTGCTTTTAGTAACTTGTTGGGCAAATACCCTAGTTACAAGGTATAAGCTCTAAGAACCATGGTTATGAACCCTAAGAACTACCCTGAAGACAACAGGGTGGGGGGCTTTTATGTAAATAGTGGAGCACAGCCCACATTTTAAAGTGAAGATTAAGACAAAGGAAATGCTACCACCATATAAAAGCTCACTTTAAGGGAAGTCTTTTTATGATAGGTAGTTGGAACTGAGTGCTACTTAGAAGCCCCTTCTCCATAGTAGGTAGGTAACTATCCTTTCTTCCTTTGGTGGGTGGCTTCATAAAAGTCTACTTTGAACAGGCTCTACTTTCTGTTTTGATGACCTTGTGAATGGCTTGATGAACACGAGATCAAGCAGCAAAAGAACTGCAGATGTGCTTTTATTCCTATGAAGTTCAAAGTTCTTCCTTTGGTAGGCGGTTTCATAAAAGTCTACTTTGAACAGGCAATACATGTTCTATTTTAATATTCTTGTTGGTGGCTGGCTGCATAGGAGTTGGACCAGCAAAAGAACTGCAGATGGGCTTTTATTTGGTAGCTCAATTTGTTCCACAGAAACCAAAGTGGGTGTGCGCATTACATGCCTAGTCACAGTTCTTCCCAGCATAGTTGGGGTTGACTATAATGGAGGAAGATCTAGCTCTAGTGCAATCTGAACCCTGAGCACCACATGACCCAACAATAACATAAACAGAAAATGTTATGGAGGGAGAGAGAAACAGGTACCTGACTTCCAGTGATATGAGAAAAGAACAGAATCCAAAGGGAAAACTGTACACCACTTCACTCTCAAAGTTGAAAAGTGTTTGAGCAAAGGTTGCCCACACTCTCAGCAGTGGTCAGAATCACTTGAGCACTTCACTGCCTTGTTGCACTTTTAGGTCAATCACAAAAGGAGAATACTCTGCACCCCTTTCCTTTATTTTCTCAGTAGAATGAAACAACACTGAGGAGAGGTAGCTTTGAAGGCCCCTTGAGGAAATTCCTGTAACAGAACATCTCTGTTGCTTTCGGGTCCCCTGCCCACGGAAAAGCCATTTTAAGGGCATGAGTGATTCTAATATTGAAGTTTTGTCTGCAAGAAGTTCCAAGTTCCCACTAAACACACAAGTTCAATGTCATTCATGGCTTTGCTTTGACCCCTAAAGGACGCCCGGGCTGCAAATGTCCCCAAGCACTCAGCTTAGAAAACTTACAGCCACCTGCATAAGTCAAGGCACTTACACCAAGTCTGGTTAGGCATTTTGGGGAGGCTTGGCAGCCAAGTTGCAATTTTTTTCCCAGGCCTAAAAGCCTAGGGGAGCTGCCCAAAATGAGAGGTCAATGCTGGGCCTGCAGCCCAAAATTGCTGCCTTGACCTTGAAAGGTTAATGGCTTCACAAGTTTCATCTAGATCCACCTCAGTTCCATGCAAAACCTAGTATCCAACTCACAGGTAACATCCAAGATTTGATAGGAAATTCCTCCAGAGGCCACAGTGAATGTTCCATATTTGCTCATCCTTGAGAGTCAATCTATCAGAAACCCAGACAAGATTTCTCTGCAATTCAAAAACTTGGGCGTATCACAAAGCCTGCCATCCACCATGTTCTTTCACACAAACCTTTGAGGTCTCTGTAAACGAGTGTCATTAAGAAAGCAGTCACCTGGGACTGCTCTGAAGGCTGCTTTTCATGCCAAATTGCTCACCCTTAACTGACTGTATAACTGCCTAGGATCTATCAGACCACATGTACAGTCTTGAATTGGAGAAAGAAAGAACCATATTCCACTGTTAGTCATTAGTCACTTCAGAAGAAAATGATGACATACAAAATAGCAAAAGACAATCAAAGATGGACATATCCACACACACACCTCACACCTACAAAACTGTTGGAACCAAATTCATACAATGGGCAGATGCAATAGGGAATGACAAGAATTTGAGGCAACCTTGCAATGCATTATCTGTGTGGAACATACGGAAAAAGTTTGAATTCACTTTGTGGGATTTGTTGCCCTGGACATGAAATCTTTGCAAGCCAAGGCCATACTCCTCACACACAGCTGACTCCCAACTGCCCTACATGAAACTCTCAATACATAGAGGGGCCCTTAAGGGCACTCACCTTGAAAAGGAAACCTGCTAATGTGACTCACCTTTCATATGCTTCTCTATAAAAATATCAACCAGAGACCGTATCTGCAGATCCACAAGTGTCCCCTGTCAGTTTAGATCATGAACTGAATTCAGACAGCTACCATCAAACCTCACCATTACCAGACTACAGAATGATGAGAAAGAAAGAGAGACCCTTGTGCTGAGCCTGCTCAACTGATTGCTGAGCATGTTGGCTCATGAAAATCATGCTACAAATCAGGTTATACTAAAATCTGTTCCTGATCCAAAACAAGACAAAAAGTCTGTACCTTGTTCTTCCGTTTGCAGTTCAGAAACTCAGAGACTTCCACTGCATGATCCTTTGCTGTGTTGCGCTCCATTACCTGCAACCATTTCCTTGAGAGATGACACAAGCTTCCTAATATGAAGCTGGGAGGAATTGAGAGAAAACACTCTCAACAATAACTGATCTTCATATACACAGTGACTGATTATTTTTATTCCAAAGGGTCAATGGTTGACAGGAAATAGGGTTTCAACTACAAAAGCTCACCTTAGCCGTGGTCTTCTTCACAATGGCTTTGAAGTCATCTTTTTGTATCTTTCTGGTCTTGTACAGGGGAGTGAGTAATTGGACCACATAGTCTGACACAGCCCTTTTCAGTGCCTCTCCAGCCCTCTGCTCGCCCAGACTTAAAGTGCCCACAGATCCATGGCCAGGGTGAGTTCTCACCTCATGTTGAAGCCTACCATTGGCCTCTTCCCTTCCATCCACAACCTCTTTGTTCGCTGAAATTGACTCATGTGTCTGATTACCAGGCATTTCTTGTCCTTGTACTATATCATTTGCACATATTTCCTTCCCCTCAGATGCTCTAATTTCACTACCCCTCCCATCAGCTGTCTCCGCCATGGGCTCCAAAACCTCAGAAGACTGAACATCTGTCTCATCCCTACTTGTAACATCTTGACATTGACCTGCAGGGGAGCAATTCTGAGTAGATGAAATAGGCATAAGCTTTGAGGAAGGCAGGAACTTGCTTGGGCTTGCTTCAGTTTCACATGAGCGGGCGCTATTTTGATGGAGGACACCATCATCACCTCCTGCACAGGGGGGGGGAAAAATCATTAAAAGCAATCTACAACATAAGGCAGAAGTAACTCCAATAATTCCACTCTATGTATAAAGATCACCAGAGAAATTGAACCATTATACACAAGCTGTGACCCAAGTTTCTGTCACAGTTCCAGAAGCAAACAGGAAAACTCAGTCGTCATGTTGGCTACTGCTCAAGAGAAAACTCCACATAAACAGTTTGAAGATACCATCAAGTCAGTTCCAGCAAAACTAAATTTACCATGACAGGAACAAGTGTGGTCATAACCTTATGAGAATGATTCAGAAAATATCAAACTGTCACCTTCTTCACAAATAGCAGTGACTAGCTGCACATGACTGTCTACCAACTAGGACCTGTGTAACCAGCTAAGGTCTTTCCTGCCCAGCATCTGATTTATCTGAGACTTTGCCTATTCAAACTCAGCCAAACATCCTATGAAGAAGAGACTAGAAGAGCATTCATCAAACTGAAAAGAGGACATAGACATCCTGGTTTAGAAAAATTCCACACATTCAGTCAGCCATTGAAAAGAGAATTTACAACATATTTACATTCTAATCCTCCTCACCAGTTGAATGTTTTGAGGTGGTGGATGTTGGCAGCTTTTCAGGAGCTGCCAGCCATCTCTTCTTCCACTCCATTGTCTCGTCCTTCTCTCGCTTTGCAAACTTGTGGAATGACATGATTTTGGGGAGATCTGGAAGTGAATTTCGCCGTGCTTCTACACTTGCGTATGCCTGAGTTCACATATCAAAAGCATCAAATTAGGTCAGACATGAAGGCAACATGTATTTACTGGAAGGAAAAGAGGCAGGTGCTGTGGCTAATGAGGTGGTTGTTGTCAGAAGTTTCTTTACCTCTGCAGCTGCCTGTGCTGCTTCTGCTGCAGCTATTGCCACGAGTTCTACATCTGACAGAACTTCAACATCAAGGCCTCTTCCACAGGCTTCCACAGCAGGGCTATGATTGTTGGCCTGGGATTCCTCATTTCTTGGTTCATCACCACCTGACACCTGTGCCACACCAACACATCTCATCTTTTTAACCCTTAACTGCTAGCTTTCCCTCTCTCATTTGTGAAAGAAATAAAAGTGGAAAAGACAATTGCTACGCATATCTAATGATTCAAAAGATCTGCAAATCACAATGTAAGCTCCTCAATAGTTTCTCTAAAACATCAATAGAGCATCATGAGGATTACAGTAATCTTACCTTGCTCTGACCAGCAGAAAGGGAGTCACTAGATGGCGATGCTAAATGGGTAGAAGGCCAGGTCTTTGAATCTCCGATGGTAGGTGTCTTTTGATTGTCTCTTGAGCTTGCCTTGGCAGTGCCAACTGTGGCATTTGGTGAGCTACTGGCTGGCTTCTTGGTGGGTTTGATCAAACCATGGGTTGCTTTCTCTTTACGGAAAACTTCAATCCAAAGTTTGACCAACTGCCCTGCAACTGCGCGTATATCACGGCTTGTGTGAACACAGACCTTTTCCTTCACTGTTCGCCCAACACCTGCAACATACAGGAGATCAATTGCAGATTTTCAGCATAATGGATATGTCTGCAGATAACGCAAACATTGCACATAATTTTGTGCCAACATCCTGTTTCTGAAAGGGCAAGCCCTGAGCTCTCATGGAGAACAAAGAATGGTTTAATTAGTTCTGCCCAAAATACAAGGAATAAGCAAAGTAGAATACATAATTCTTTGCAGCTTCTAAGCTTGAAGAAAGATCTTGGTAGGAAGTGAAAATTATTCACTACTCCAGAGTGGGTCAATGGACAGCACAGAAACAGCAGGACTTGGAAGGAAAGCCAACAGACCAAAACTCAGGAAGGAAAGCCCATAACCACATGGCCATAGGTGATGGGTACCAGATTGTCGGATAGAAAGCAGGTCAGTAGCCACAACAAGAAGCAGGCGCACACAGTGCCGGAGAAGCTGTGTTCCATCTTTCCCCATCGAGTCCTGTGAAGCTCACCCATGCCACTCCGTGTCACATTATAGAGCAGAAGCAAGAGGATTTCAGGTTGTTGATTTAGGGGCTGTTCAGCACAGGAGTTTCATGACATGGACATGGGAGAATCCTCACACCCAATCCACCAGAAAACTATTGACAAGAACTGATTTGAGCTTGCACCCAGGAGCACAAAATGTAAACCCATTTGTTAGAAAACAGTTACTATGATACACATTTATAATTGCCCACACATGAAGAGTTGCCAGCCAGGGCCCAGTCAGAAAAGAAAAGCACATTTTGTGATCCTTAAACAAAAACATACCAGAATCCAGTTATTGAGGACAGTGAGACCAGACTTTGTGCCAGCAAAGCCCTTCAGAGAAGTTACAGGCAGTTGAAGCATCTCTTTGATCAGCAAAAGACGTCCAGCTGTGGTCTTGGCATTCCCAAACATGTCTTTCACTAAATCTGCACGGCTCAGTGGGCCTTGCTCACCCTCACCCAGAACTGTGTCCCCCCTTAGTACATTCGAAAGCTCACCTGCTGCTAGCCTTTTGACCATATCCCGAACCTGAAGCATTCATACAACTTCATCATACACCTCACAGAGATGCTATTCACACTGCAGAAACTAAATGATGGCATACACCAATAATTGGACAGTTTTCACCACAACTACTATGATAATGCACTAGTTGCACGATAGCCTATACAAATAGTGACTTATTTCAGCTTCAAAAGCTGACATTGCAGTCAAAAAAAGAGGCACAAAAGATGAGAGATTTTCTTGTCATTAAGTGTTGTACCTCATTTCTCTCACTATCTGACTGGCGCTGAGCAGCTGCTAAAGCTTCAGCCTCGGCAGTTGTATCTCCACGATTCTCAAGAATGTCCACAATCCTAACTGCCTCCCGAAGCCCACTCATCATGGCACCCCCAACTGTATCTGGGTGCTCCTTACAAGTTGCCTCCCCAGCAAAGAAAACACAGTTATCCACAGGCCTCGCAAGAATATCATAATCTTCACCCGATGCCCCCAAAGCCACATAAGAGTAGGCTCCTCGACTGAAGGGATCCAAGCCCCAATTGGTTACAACAGATGCTATTGGGTTGGGAACTGCAGTCTCCCCAAAGAGCTTCCTCAATATGATAAGGGCATGCTCGATAAGATCAGAACTCTCTTGATGCTCAACCTCATATGCTGCTTTTCCAACCACAAGGGCTAACAAAATCGGAGCACCACTGGTTCTCTTCAAATTCCAAAACATAAAGCATCGACCTCTTAATTCTGTGCACTCAGCAGCTGCACCAAAATAGTCAACAGTTTCATCCCAGAATGGGACAGTGAACTCCATGACAACTTTATTCAGAAGTCCAAACCCAAGACGCTTGATGGAGGCAAGTTTCCAGTCAGGAAGTTGGGGTTCAAAGCGGATGGTTTCTGCCTTCAAACAGCCCAACGGAACAGTGACTAAAACCGCATCACCTTCAAATTCATCCCCACATGAAGTCACAACCTTTACCTCCCGCCTCACCTCTCCTTTGATCTTCCCCTCTTTTACACTATAGGCAATTTCTGTTACAGTTTGACTGAGGCGGATGTCCAAACCCTCACCTAATGCCTCAATTGCAGTACTGTATCCTTCCTTGATCATGCAATGAGGACCACCAAATCCACCATAAACATCATCCTGGTTCCAATATGGGAGAGAGACCTCCTTCAATTCTGCAGCACAACCATATTCTAAATTTGCAAAATGCCAGTCCATAATCCTGCGCTCTAACTGGCTTAAGTTCTGTCCATCTAGGCATTTGAGTGCTCCCAGAAAACCATTATTCAGTAAGACATCTGCAGGCCTGCTCAAATCCTCATTGGTAACCTCTTCTTCCACCAGTGAATCACATGATGGGTTAATTGCAGAAAGTGTCCTGTCAATGACATCACTTGTTGACGGAATTGCTGCATTCTCATCAATCGTAAGGGTCTGAAGTGAAAGAAATGTTTCAGAAGGTGTTTCCTCGTTGACTATTGCAGGGAGTGATAAAGAAGAAGATTGAACTGGAACACTGGATCGTCGCCTTTTCAAAGATTGCTCTAGGCCTTCTTCAAGGGACATCCTCATTGCCGTGTCACCATTTTGAGCCACCAAAGTGACTGTATCATCCAACAGGCTGTTATACTCTGCCTCTAGGGCAGCATCTATATCTGCTGGAACTTTCTGTCCAGTCACAGAATCATATAGTGGGCAATCTCCCCGTAGTGTTGTGAGTGCTAGACCAAGTTGCTTGCACAAAAGCGCGGATGGGTCAGCCCTCCTTTCTGTTGCTACGTCTGCCTCCACCCCTGATACTCAAAACATGACATCAACTTCATATTAGGTTAATGACTCATTCAACAGTATGAGTAATGAGCATCTCATGAGCCCCAGTGCTAACAATACAAAGGGAGAGAGTGAGCAAACCTGTAATAATGCTGGCACCCAAATCAACAGGTGCTGAAAATGTTGAACGGTCAGTATACACACGACCACCCACACGATCACGTGCCTCCAGAACAGTGACACGGAAACCCATCCGTTGCATATGTCTAGCAGCAGATAAACCAGCAGGCCCTGCCCCCACAATAATCACATGCTTTGCTGCCACATGATCCCCATTCATGCTACGATCTCTTTCTAGTTGTGTTGCTGCGCGTAAGGCGACTAAACCCTCTACGGTTGTATCACACTTATGTAGATTTTGCAACACTTCCGCACTCTTGAATTCATCAAGTTCATCCCTACTCAAAGGGGCTTCCATTGGGTCCATAAGCTCCGATTTAGGAGCAACCTTGATTTCCTTCTTGTGATTGAGCCCTGGGCGTTTCCGAGTAAAAACTTGGTCAAGAGTGGCCATATCATCAATCTCAGTTTCCTCCATGGGTTCTTCAACTTTCACCACCAGCTCCAAGACTGCTTCCTGGTTGGGCAGAGTGAGTGACGTCTTGGAATGGTCATTTTCATCTTTATTGATGTGTGAAAAACTTGTTTCCACACCCACATTCAGAGTCACATCAATGTCCATGGGGACAGTCTCCCTATCACTTGAAGTATTCTTCAGTGAGTCAGCGAGCTTGCCCTCAACCCCTTCACCTGTTCCTATCATGTTCCTGTCAAAGCTTCCAGCTCTTTGCAGATTCAAACAATCATTATCAACCTCCTCTTTAGTGGTTGCTACACCCGGTTCTCCTCGTATTTGTCCTGTTGAAGAATGCTGTCCAATGTCAATTACATACAGTTGTGGTTTGGGGATCTATGAAGGGTGTCACAAAGTCAGCACAAGCCTAGATAAGTGTTGACCCACACAGAAACTGCAAGAATCTTCTTCATCAACAATAACAACTGAATGCCAAAGGAGAGAATACAACTGACCAAGTATCAAAGCCACCTCCTCCGCAGCCTCCATCTCTGCTCCTTCAAACATCAACTCTCGTTCACCATCTTCACTTTGGCTGCCACCAAAAGGACCCTGGCCTTCTTCTGGTGTTGCTCTCTTTAGTCGCTTAGTTGGCACACCTATATTGATGTACCCCTGGTATTCAAGCAGACAATAATACTTGAAAGACTGAAGAAGTTAAACAAGATATATCCAAGAAGTGCGATGAATGTGAAAGAGCATTGAATAAGTAACTAAGCTTGCACCCATTGACAGATTGAAACCTAAAACACAAGTTTCTGCTAAGCAACCAAAAAGAAGGGAAACGTACATGGTAATCCAAGAACTTGTGGATCTCACGTATGAGAGAAGCCCGAGGGGGTTCATCATTTGTAGGTGAAGACAATACACCACAGTCAGTGACCATCAGCAAATGCTTCACATTCCTTTCCCATAACCCCAGGACCAGGTTCCTGTAACCACCAGCATTTGACGCCATTTCAAAATCCGAACTACAAAAAATAACCCACTTTATGGGTACCGCAAACCCCAGAAGCTACAACAACCCCAACCAGATTACCTTTGGTTATGTCCAGTATGATGCACCATGGGTCCAAAATACTGTCATAAACAGAAAGACTAGCAGCACCCTGTGACTTTAGCTTCTCCCATATTCACAACAATAAACTTATCCCAAACCTTTGATATTGTGCACCAGCAATATCCAAGAAGTGTTCTAGTTTTAGTGGTGACTGTTGTCACTGTCTTAGCAAGAATACATAGTAGGATATGTTCCATAGTCACCCTGAAGTGTAGAAATGCACAGGCAACATAATCTTGCTTATACATCTGTGATATAGTCGAATCCATCAAACTTTGTGTTAGCAATCCTTGCTTTGATTGAAGAAAGAAAGACAGAAACATGCAACATGCAACATGTCTACCAAGCAACATACTAGATAGGTAAATTAGTCTGGAACCTGCACTCAAGATACTCTTGAAGGCCACCCCGCCGCCTCAAGGCATCTTTAAAGCAGATCCGTTCGGCAGCATTAGGAGCTCGAGCTCGAAGCCCAGCAGCTACAGCAGCCGCCTCCCCTGGTAGCACCTGACCTTGAGACAGGCTTATCAAGCCAGCCCTACTGCGTCCCCTACTCAATCTGTCTTTCTCAGGGTGCCAGTTCCAATCAGCAGGAGCCTCTGCCTCCCCCATAATAACATCCCACTCCATGTCTCCCTCGTATGCCATATCTTCATGCCTGCCACTCAAATGTGCAAAATAATTGAAGCAATATCAAACCACGCCATTCCATTTGGTAAACATGCTGTAGGCAAAGAGGGAGCAAGTACTCAAAACATAACTGCAATCTGCACCTTGCAGACTCCCATCCTTAACAACAACATATGATGTCTTGATATTTCCCAAAAGATTTTAGACGATACATTGACCAGAAGTAGCCTTCTGTATGTTTGCCTAGTTTAAAGCTTGAGATCATACCTCCGCTTCTTAACTTGACGAGAGGCACGCCGACCTTCTGAAATCTTCCTGGAACTTCTTTCATTAATTGTGTTTGGAGTGGTTTTCAAAACAGCCATAGCCATAGCTCCTTCAATGGCCACCCCTACTCCATTTGAATGAAGATGTGTAGAAACCCCATTTGTGTACTCTGGCCTGTTTTTTAGATCTGATTTATGTTGCTCCAGACCAGCAGGTGACACAGAAGAGTTCTGCTGGAGTTCCCTTGTTGAAGCTTTTAAATCCATAGTTCCCCTTTTGAGTGGAGCTGACAGCAAGCAATTCTCTTTATAGTCTTTCAGATCCCTTAGCACCTTCGAATCGGTGGTGCTTTCAGGATTTTCAGGCTTGATTAGGGTTTGAAGATCAGCAGCAGAAGAAGCCAGTGACACAGATAACAACTCATCACAACTAGAGCCTTGAAGAAGCTTGGGAGCCTTGAGAACTTGACTTGCATTCATGGAACTGTACCCTCCTCCATCCAACTGTCTGTCAGACTTATCCACATCTTCTTTCACCAAGGATAAGGTCATTATTCCACTGTTTCCTCCATCACCTTCTTCCTTGCTGGCAGCCACCAATTTGGACAGATCCATTGCCACTGCTGATGCCGCTTCATGCAGCACATCCAGAGTCTCTAAAACTTTATCACTTGAAGTTTCCCGAGAAATGGAGATTCCATTACGCAACTTGGAAGCATGTAGATTGCTGCTGCCAGTGGTGGTGGTGTCTTCACCAGCAACAGCAACAACACCACTAGGACAGACCGGCTTGGAATAAGAGTCTAGTAAATGATGCGAGTCCAGGGTAACTCGCGAGATGGTCGATGGGACAGAGATGAAATTCTCTGGTGCCATCTGAAGTATCTGGACCTGTGTGTCCTTCTCCTCCATTAGGTCCCCAGATCATACTACCCTACTACTACTCTCCATGCCATAGAAAAACCTCCATGCAGCTGCTGCCATTGAAACTCCATAGCCAATCAAACCTTACTGGACTAAATTTACCCGTTCCTTGCATCCCAACCAGTCTCCTGCAGCTTTGGCAAAAGACCCTTCAATCCTTGCACACTTCCCCTACGCAATAGAAATATCATAACCTTCATTCTCATCCCCCCCACCCGCCTGCCCTACTGTCCACTAGCTGTGTCCCCTCCTCGGAATCCTCTCCTTTTTCTTCATTCTCTTCAGCTGCAGCAGCCTCCACAGCTCAGTTTCTCACCCAACCTGCCTCGAATTCGTAACCAAATCCTCAGAAAATCAACAAGAGAGAGGGGAGAGAGAAAAAGGAACCACACAAACGATGAGAAGAAAAGAGAAAACAGGAGAGAGATCGGTACACATACCTCTCACAAGGGGAGACAGGAACAAGAGAGACAGGAACAGAAGAAAGAGCGACTGCTTCCTCCCCCACCCACCGCTGAGCCTCGGGACGAGAGAATTTTTTTTTTAGGGATTTAGGTTTAGAGAGAGAGAGAGAGAGAGAACAAAAGGCAGAAGTAGCAACAGCAACTGGCAGGCAAACGAACTGGGTATACTGAAAACGGATTTGGGAGAACCTGGTTTCAATAGAGAGCTCACGAAATGCACATTTCTTTGGCGATGAAGAGGAGAAACATGTTCAGAATAGGGTCGAGCTTGCGCGTGCCATCGCTGAGGAGGGAGAGGAGCGGCCACCAGGAGCAGCAGCAGCAGCGCCATGCGCGTGCCTGGTAAGGGGAGGCGCTTGCTGGCTGGCTGGTTCTTCCATTCTTCGTGGATGACTGTCATCCACCTCCACAACTAGTCCGGGCTCCATCCACCGTTTTACTGATGAATGATTTTCATCCTCTCCTTTCATCGATTTTCTTCAATAAATAAAAGGCAGACAAATAAATAACACACAAATATTTATGAAAGATACTTATTTCTCTTTTAAATGTTAAAATCGATTCGCCCATGAACTCTACTTAAATAATATTTAAATTAAAAAATCGAACTAGACTTGTCACCCCATCCTCTTTCAAATTATGAAATAGAAATAATAATATATTGAATTTTTCCTTACCAACATGTTGAAGTCATTCTTATACATTCAAAACAGTAGCATCCTTGTATGAGTCACAAGATTGATGTAACTTCAAACACATACAAAAATCAAATTGTTCATAACCAAAAATACAACATGATTGTCAAGAGAAAGGATTGGGTTCATCTTTATGTAGCGTAACAATGAGAGGAAATGTGTTGCTAATAGGAAGCCCAATAAGCATTCCAAAACATCTTCATGAAGTTTAAGACCAAATTGCAATGATATTTTACAATGATAGTGAAATTATTTGTGTAAAAAAAAAAATGCGCAATATTTGAAAATTATGACAACATATTAATATAGGCTTACAAGGACCCAATGCCCATTGCATGGTTCATTTGTGATAAGGATGTGTCTTTATCACTATTAGCTAACATACAAAATTGGTCATTGGGTAGTGTTAGGAAACTAGTTTTGCTTCTTGTGCATGTGTCAACCCAAGTGGTCATGGACTCAGTGCACAACTATGTGAATGCAAATTTGTAACCATAATCGTCAGCCAAGCTACAATGCACATCATTATATGAACTAATGATTTGCAAATGCAACAAGGTGGAAGCTAAGGGCTTTGGATTCATCAATTACAAGTTTGTGAAACCACATCAAGTCCAACAATTAGAAGGGTTTTCTTTCTTAATTTTGTACACCTAAAATGGGTAAGAGATGATCAAACATGGTGATTGGATGGTGTTTGACATTTTTGCAAAAACAAACAAAGTTGAAATGATTGTGCAAAGTAATAACAAACATTTATGGCACCTTAACTATTTGCATATTTGGTAACACATCATGTTTCAAAATGTGCTTGAAAAGCCTATTGTTTTATAATTAATACAAGAATGGTTAGTGAAAGCTAAGGTCACAATTGACTAAAGTGTGAGATTGAGGATTCAAGGTGTGACCAACATCATTCAAGGTACGAGGATATGTTCAAGTCACATTCTTGACTATTTTTCCATGAATTTAATCTTTTACATTGCTAACCTCATTTCTAAAAATGGTTCATGCTTATAGACATTAGAACATGATGCAATCTTCCTTTGAAACAAACACCCTTCTTCCAAGTAGGTCTTTTAGTCGCATATTTTGAAACATCAAGATGGAAAAAACATGTGACCATCCATGGTTCCACATTACTTATATGTCAAAGGGAACATAATTTCCTTCATCACTCTTCCATGCAATGATTCCCACCAATTTTGATCCATTACCTTCTCCTTGTTTTCAAAGGTATTTTGCATTGCATGATTTGTAAGAATCTCCTTTGAGTCTTTTAGGGTGTTTGCAAGCTAAAATGGAATAGTTGTGTGTTCATTAATGAATCCATACCAATGTTTTTTAAAAAGGTATATGACTATCCACAAAAGGATAGCCATTGGATTTACTAGGTCGACTTAATTTAGATCATTCTTTTATTAGACATTAATGATTTAGCACATGCTTCAAATTGTAAAGTGTTGATTATAATGTGGATCCTCAACACTCTTCTTACACTCAAAATGTCAATCACATGATTAGGTTCACATCACTTTATATTTTTGTGTTGAAACTTAAAGTGTATTAAAGGCATCATGGCATGGCAGGGCCCACTTTCAAATGTTTGCAAATCTAATAACTTGACACAGAAAGTAAAGCATGAGGGTGAGACACATTTGAAAGGCAAAATAGGCTTGGTTTTGTCACTCCCTTGTATGCTCCTATACCTAAGCTTCGAGATGGTAGTCCGATGTCCAAAAAGAACTTTATAAAAAAATATGACTTTTATTATGAAGGTTTAAGTCCAAAGTGTGTCGAAGTGTCAAGGGACATTTCTTTGGAGGACATTGATAAGATTTTTGGTCTTATTGTGAATAAGAACAAATACAATTATGAGTTCATAAAGGACCCTCTATTTATTAAGAAAATAAAAACTTTCCACCCTTGTATGCTAGCATCAAGGTTGATATTTTAGGAATGGTGAGAGGACTAGCTTGCAAGAAGATGGGGAAACAAATGAATTGGGGTATGTATGCCAAATGGACCAACAATGAATATCAACATCACAAATCAAGGTCATCCTTTGAGCAAATTGATGTCATTAACTCTAATGAAGAAGGGATTGAAAGGCTCTAGACAAAAGAGGTGCATGGTCACTTAGTAGTCAAATGCACAAGTATAGCACCCCCATAGTTTATTCCATGATTTTTTTATTACAATGTCAACTTGATCACTTTCAAGGCATCAAAGCCTTGATAGTTGCTTGGGATTTTTAGCAAGTCTCTTAGTTTTGTTTTTGTTGATCTTGCACTTCATTTGTCTATAAATAGCTTTTCAATGATGTTAAACAACATCTACTTAATTTCGATGATTGCTTTCACTATGCATTGTGTGTTTTGGCTTACCTTAAAAACCTTGTGTTTTTACATTTTTGAACCCAAATAGCTTCAAATTAGTGGACTTGATTCATTTGAACATCAAATGCCACATCATCAAAACTTTGGAAGTGTTTCAGTGAATCGATGGTTTTTTAATTCAATCATTCCAAAAAATTTATATGTGAGTGTAGTTTATTATTTAAAGTTTGTTAATAGTTTTTTTGTGATGGTTGGTGTTGTTGTTGAAGAACTAGAACACCACATTGCAATGGCAAAAGCTCAATTCAAAATGGCGAATGAAAGCTTGGCCATTGCCAAAACAAAAAAAGATGCCTCTATTGTGGCTGCACAAAAGGTGTGCAACCAAATGGAAGATTAAAACAATCATTTACTAGAGGTAAAAGCAACCCTACAACCCTAAATTGCAAAAATGGATAACAACCTTGAGGAAATAAAAAACTAAGAATAACAAATTAACACACAAAAATGGGTTATGATTTCATTCAAAGGCTTTACAAAAGAGGGCGTCTCTACTTATGAAAAGTTAAATAAGGCTTTAGATAGTGTAGGTGGGGCTTTGTATGCCTTAGAAAAGAATTATCAATCACCCAAAGAACTGACAATGTTACATAATCCATCTTTAGCAAATTCAAAAAGGATTGGTTAATTCAACTTATATTCCCTTTTGATCAACTACTTTAAAAATTATCAATGAACCAACTTGTTTATGGGTTGAGAATTGCTCTTTTTGCATATTAGGGTTTAAGGATGTGTGGGCTAGACAAATTACATCTTGTAAACATATTTACCATGGTTGGCGCACATTTGTCCACTTTAGTGAATCCACAAAGTGCATTGATGCTTTGTGTGGGGAAGAAATGCATGAAGGTTAGTGCACTACAACAAAAGGTGTCCTTGTATGAAGTGATTTCACTATATTTTGGGTGAATTCATTGGTCTTAATAAATGGGAACTAATTGGAAAGCAATGAATTCACTGGTCTAATGAATGGGGACTAGTGAAATTGCACCCACATTTTGTAGTGGTGGAGGAAATGTGTAGGAATCATTAAGCCCATGAGTGGAACAATGTTAGAGCCCCCAAAAAACCTACCATCAAAGAGACATGGTGAAGTCATGGACAAAATACATATATAAAAACTTGACACTTGCATTACTACCATATGGTTTTCTATATATAAGCAGCTAGTTGTAAAAATGCATTTTAATGGTACATTTCATAGTTCCCCACTTCTGGGTATTGAATTTCCATCCCAAGTTAACAATGAAGATCATGTGAAGTTCTTGGTTGTTTACTATAAGTCTTTAATTGTGCTAGTCTAATTACATTCAAATATAATTATAACTTGCTTTGTTATCTTGAATTTGTGTACAATAAGTGATAGCTTATGTAAAGTATGAGACATGCATACTACTTACCTATCCATGCAAGTTATGATTTGTGTTATTGTGCGAGAGATTCATGTACACATGAATTAATCTTATGATGGAGAATACTTACTACTTCTTTATAATTATATGGTTTGTGTAGTTGTGTGCAAGATTCACACACATCATGTGAATTTAGTGATGGATGAATCCTTACAATTTTAAATTATGTTCATTTGTGTGAGCCCCATGTACATGAATGACTTCAGAGTACTTGGTAATCCTTATGTGTACTACATGTGGGTTTAAATTTATGTAGTTGTTTACATTTTGTGTACATTAAGGTGTATTTTATGGCAAAATATTGGTAGAGTTTATATAGTTTTGAGTTATGTACATTTATGTGAGCCTCGTGTACACGAGAGACTTTAAAATGTTTGGTAATCCCTATGTGTCCCTATGTGTATATGTGGGTTTAAATTTATGTAGTTGTTTACACTTTATCAACTTTTAAGGTGTCTTTTATGTGGTAGAGTATTGGTTGAATCCTTACAATTATGAGTTATGTACATTGGTGTGAGCCCCATGTACATGAAAGACTTCAAAATGCTTGGTAATTTCCCTATGTGTATATGCAAATCTAAATTTATGTAGTTGTTTACACTTTGAATACATTAAGTTGTCTTTTATGTGGCATAATATTTAGATATATGTAAAACTTGGAAACTTGACTTTATGTACACATTATGAATTTCATGTGGTTTATAAACAATTGGATAGTTTTTTAAATGTTTATGCAACATTTTCAATACCTTGGGTCTATTACTTTTAGATTTATGCACTTGGGAGTCCTTTAGAAGTGTCATAGATTTGAAAATATAATAGATTGTTTCATATATGTGCTACACTTTCAATTCCTTGTGTGTGTGTTGATTTTTGTATAAATGTTAATATAGATGTATGGTTGTCTAATATGTTTATAAGTGCAAGGAGGTTGAAACTTGAACCTATATCCATCAGTTTGTCAAAAGCCCAACCCTTTGCATTTAAAGGTCCTCATTCCCAAGTAGTTCCAGGAAGGCCCAAGACATCAACCCCAATGTGGGTAGGATATATATGAAGCAAAAAACCACTCCACATGTGATGGAAGCTGAGGTCACTAGTCTTTTGAAAGACAAATACTAGGATATATTAACAATTGCTACGAAAACACATGATCAAGATGAAGAGCAAGAAGATCAACTAGTGGTTAAACCACCACTAGCAAGGAAGGAATTGTGTATGGAAGATGCAAATGACAATGATGAAGATGAATCTTATGGTAGTGACAATTTTTGGGGCAGAGGATGTTGAGGTTGAAGAAGACCATGGTGCATCAAGTGAAGATGATGAAGATCCTTTGCCAAACCAAAAAAAAAAAAAACTTCCAACCAAGTGGATGGATGTGGCAAGGACAATGATGACTTCCAAAAACCATTACCAAAAAATAAAAAGTATAATTCAAAGGGCCATTACATTAAGTTTAAAGAATTTAATGTGAACAAGAAGTCATCTAAGCCCAAAGAACACCAATTGCAGAAAGAGTTTCAATTGCCAAGACAACGCACCAAGTAGCTTTTAGGTTTACAAAAAAGCCATAAATAGCTAGGAATAAGTGAATGCATGTATAAACATTGTCAGGTCTAGTATATAATTATGTGGATGCAATTATAGACTAAAAATGTATTGTATTTTATATGTATGTTTCATGGATTTTTTGTTATGGTTTAAACTGTTAATGTAAACATACATTTGTTGCATATGTATTTTGTAAAGCTTGAAAACATGGCTTAGGTAAAAGGGACATTCCAAGCTTCCTTTGTTGGTTTCTACATGAAAGGTTTTGTTTGTTCCACTTTCTATAGGAGTTTTTTACTAGCTAACTCTTTGGAAGGGGATTCCTAACCAGTGTCAAATGGCTAATCCATTGAAGCATTAGCATCTTAATGGACTACCATAGAAGGTGATTCCTTTCCTTGTCAAGTTTATGCTATTTATGGAGTTAATATTATAATTTAGATTGCAACTATGACTTAATTATATTTAACTTTCAAGTAATATGGGGAATTTTTGATGTTTGCAAAATCTTAGCATGGTGGCACATGACAAGTCTCTGTTGTGCTAGGGATGTTCTTCCAAGGATCTATAGTCGTAGGCTGCTCATTCGTGGTGTTGGTGGTGCACCGAGCTCTCTCTTGGTAGTGCATAAGCTAATAAATGGGGAAGCAACTGTAGTTGATGCCAAAAAATCAACACATATGAAAGAAGTTTATTCTATATAGATTAGTTTATATTGAATGTTTGTGGTTGTTGAGTGTAAAGTATCATAGGGTCTATACAAAAAGGTAAAAATTTCCACCATGTTTTTTTTGGTAGGCATGTGTGTGTTCAAAATGATGAACTAAAGATGTTGGATATGTGATGATAGATCACCTACATGACCAAGGGCTCTAATGAGGAGTTGGATTCAAGTAGGGGATCAACAATATCACAAACAACCCCATGGGTTTGTGAGCACATTGTCATACCTTGTTTTAATTTAATCTGTCACATGTTTTAAGTTGAAAAAATATAATTATGTACATAAGGATTTTTAACATTTAAATTAGTTCATACACCAATGCAATTAATTATAAATTTTCAAATGCCAAAGTTGTCAACATTTCATGTCTATTGCATGATTAATTCCCCATTTCTAGTATTCTACAAGTGACAATGGGGTTATAATAAAAACATTTGAATATATTTTGATTTCTGATGATCAGCTGTTAAATGACTAATTGAGTGTTTTGTTGAGGAAGATTCTTAAAAGCCTATAGTTTGGAAATTATAGCTAGATGCCTAATAGCTCAATGTAATCCACTTGAAATGAGTTTCAAACTTACACAGATCTTAATAGAAGATAAGGTTTAATAACATTCCCAATTTTTCTTTAGATGTAGGTTGCAACATATGTGCATAGATCTTAATATAATGAATGGTGTAATATCATAGAGTCTCCCAAATTATTTTAGAAACAAGGTGCAACAAATGTGGAAGGAATGAAATTGCTATGTAAAAGTTTTGAACAAAACTTGAATGAATAAATTATTTTTGAATTTGTGATAAATTTATGAATTCACATGTATAAAAATAATACAAATCCAATTAGCAAGAAACTTGAAAATTTTGTTTGTAACCAAAGCCTTGACATCCTTATGAAGATGATACAACTCTTAAATCATTTTTCTATATTTTGGGTTACATAATTAAAACCAAGAAATAAGTATATGAATATGTACACTTTAAACCTTTTTTCTCTCCCTTCCAGCTTTGAAAAACTCATCATTTTTTTCTCCAAATTCTAATGTTCAAAATTTTGAATTAAATAAAACATTAATTAAGTGGTCTTCATAGTTTCCAATTGACCATTCAGATTAATTTCATACAAATGTGTGGCTTCAACTCTATAATAGAAAGCATATGAACAACTATGGATTAATATAATTACAAAAATTATTGACCATTATATGGACTTGCCAACACATCAAAAGCTTATGGACACTTGTGGACTTACTAGTATAAGAAGATGGACACCTATGGATTTGTGTAAGAATATGGACATTTACAAACTTGCCATAGCACAGACAATAGATGATGACACTTATGGACTTGTTAGTATAAGAATTGGACATAATTGGATAGTTATTTATTGTCAATTTGCATTGTTTCATACAACCATGTGAACAAACTAAAACAATATGTATGTTACTTTAGATTTGAAAAAAATGTTGCAAATTGAACCAAAATAGGTCAGTTTTACTCCATGATACATTAATATGTATATTTTGTAAGATTTTACCACTAATTAAAGTGCTTGTAAATAATGGATATCTACATGTAAATTCATAAACTAAAAACATGAATTTGCCCAGTTGTGTAGGGGAATAGCCCACTTCAATATTCAAATAAAATTTATTCAATTTCTCACAAAGTGACAGTGACAAAAAATGTTTGGTTCAACCACTTTTTCAACTGCCTCATAATTCCCACAACTATAATGACCCACTACAAATATTCCTCCGTCACATAGCTTACATAAAACACATCCAGATCTACATAATATTGGGTGTGAAAATGTCCTTCAACAAGATTCACAACACTTCAAGTGACTAGTATTACTTTTCACACATTTGTTTAATTCTCATGTAGATAATGTTCCATTTTGCATAATAACTTAATATTGTGCAAGATCTAAAAGACTAACAAAACCATTCCCACCTTCAAAAGTAAGCCATGTTGGACAAACCAAGGTGATGAACCACACTATTTATGTTTTAAAAAATTAAACATTAAATCTAGATCACTGATGGTGTGGAGGAAAACTAGAAATTGACAAACATGACTTGGCATTTTCTTTTTCAGATTTCAATTCAAGCTCTAGTTATATTTTAGGGTTTTCACACTTCTTGGGTTCAAAGCTAGCATGTAGGAAACACTAGTAGAAACCCCCCTTTTTTTAACCAAAAGTTTTCAACTACATGACATTTGCAACTGTGTTTCAATTGGATTTTTTAAAATTTTAAATAGAATTATGGCAATTTCCAATTAAGTTGATTTGTTTACTATATTGGTATATAATTGAAAGCGTTTTTTAATTGTGTGGTCATTTGCCGAATATTCTCGGCATTAACAATGTCTCCAATTTGAACTTCCAACTATGTTGGTAAACAATGTGAAATGTGTTTCAACTAAGGGTCATTTTTGAAATATTCTTGGCATCTAAGGTTCTTTAGTTGGCACATAGTCAAGACATTGACTAGTGTTCAACTATTTTGGATGATAAAATGTATTAAAAAATGGATGATAAAATATACTAAAGGATGGATGAAATATAGTCTTATTTGCAACTATCTCTTTCAACTAGGTTAAACAACTAATAGACAATTTTAATTTTATACATATAACATTGTAATATTTATTTAAAATTATGATAAAATTAAAATTACATGTAAATTTTATTTGTATAAATGAATGGTTTTTTTTTTGTGCATATAAATATTAAACTTTAATCTCAAAATAAAGTTTAAGATTTAAAAAATATATATGTTAGTACTAATGTTTATGTTCAATACACATGCAATTTATTATTTCTATGTAGATTATTACAACATATCAAGTAATGATACATGATTAATAATATTGTGCAACTATAATGTTTATTCATTTTTATACACATGATATCTTAATATTTGTTTAAAATTATGATAAAAACTCATTAAACACTAATGTACCCTATGTCATTGGCCCAAGTTTGAATGCATTCAATTGAATTTTCATTCCAAACCCCTTTTTGTTTGAATTTCCAACAACAATATGTACCCACCAAAAATTCAATAATATTGTTCACATTTTAGGTCTCAAAATTATGAAATCAACTTTATTAAATTGAACTTGGTGAAGGCTTTCCAACAATAGTAAGAACGCCCCCAAGTTCCAATATAGTTTTCAATCTTGGTTTTTCAAAAAATTCAATGAAAAAATGGTTCAATAATCAATAGATTCCACACTGTAGTTCCAAACATTCTTAATCAAGTTCTTGCACCCCTATTCATTGAGAACTTTTTGATGACAAATTTCATAACATAACCTAAGACACCGTGGTTTGGGAGATATCATTATGACAAAACAAACAAAGTACCTTCCTACATGGATAAATAAGGTAACATGTGTTGTTGGCCCCAAATGTGAATGCATTCAACTCATTTTCCCTTCTAAACCCAATTTGTTGTAATTTGTTTGAATTTTCAACAACAAAATTCATTCAAAATTCAATATCTTCCACACCTTAAATATGAAAATTATGAAATAAATTTCATTAAATCTAACTCAGTGATTACTTTCCAACAACACCAAATACACCTTTGGATTTGAGTAAATTTTTTATTTATGATTTTATTAATTTTTATTAAGAAAATGGTTCAATAATCAATACCTTTGTATTGTAGCTCCAAAACATTTCAACCCAAATCAGTGCACCCCTATTCATTGTTAGGTTTTCAAATATCAATAACATTATATGAAGTAATTTGGTTTAGGAAATTTCAACATGATAGAATAAAACAAAACAAATTATTTACCTTCATTAATAGATTAAATTATGTGTAAATTATCTTTGTATAAAATGAATAGTTATGTATGATGCAAATTTTTTTCTGCACAAAATTAATAAAATTTGATTGAAGAAAATTTAAGGAAATTTGAAAATATAAATTTGTAATAATTTTGATGTTCAATACACCTAATTATTATTTATATGTAAATTGGATTTTAGTTTACAACATATCAAACAATGATACATAATTAAATTTTTTATGGAACTTTAATGTTTATTGATTTTTATAGACATGATATCTCAATATTTTCTTAAATTGCAATAAAACTTCATTAAACATTAAATTACATGTAAATTTTATTTGTGGAAATGAATGTTTATGTATGATGCAAAAACAATTTGTCCATATAAATACTAAATTTTAATTTCAAAAAACAATTTAAAGAAATTTTGAAATACGAGTTTGTAATAATGTAAGTTCAATATATGTAATATTTTTTTGTAAATCAAAATTTAATTTACAAAAAATCAAGTAATGATACATAATTCATAATTTTTTGGAACTTTAATGTTTATTCATTTTTATATGTATGATGTCTTAATTTATTTTTTAATTGCAATATATACTCATTAATTATTAAGGAACACACAAATTTTTTTGTATACATGAATGATTACATGTATGATGAACCTTTTTGTGCATATAAATATTACACTTTAATTTGAAAATAGATTTTACAGAAATTATGAAATGTAAATCAACTTAATGTTCAATACATGCATAATTTATAATTTCTATGTAAATCCAATTTTAGTTCACAACATATCAAGTAAGGATATTTAGGGTTTTTACTTTTTAATATGTTCAATACATGTGTAATTTATTATTCCACGTAGATTCAATTTTAGTTTACAACATATCATGTAATGATACATAATTAATATTTTTATTTTTATTCTAATTTTTGCTACTAGTTCCAATAAAATTTTCATTTATTATATTTATTATATTTATGATTAAATTATTATTTTTGAATAATTAGTATATATATTTAATAAATTATCATATAATTTCAAAAATATTGTTATTTAACACTACTATATTTTTAAATATTTTTCTTATTTAATATTGATTATACTAGGTCATTTAATAGTTCCAAAAAATTAGATAAAATACAAATTAAAAAAGTTAAATAACTAGCTTAACTTAATTACTGGCCACAATATTATTATTAATGTTATTGTTGTAATTGTAGTCAATCATTAATTATCACAACATTATAATGATTACTATAATTTAAATATACCTATAAAATTTATTATTGAATATTTATATTTGAGTTAATTTTTTGTTTTATGAAATGTTAACAATAATTTATAATGAATTTCGAATTTTAAAAAATATTTAGTGACAATTCATTATTTAATAGATAAATACATTTAATTGCTGATTTTTTATTTAAAAAAAACTAATCACCATATTATTTAATAAATGATGATAATATGTTTGATTTTTTAATTATACAATTATATAATTAAAAACAATTGATGAATAATTACTATAAATAATTAAGGTAAATAGCTAAACTGAGGCTAGGTAGATTATTAATTTAGGTCCATGCCTAATTAAGCTTAAACTAGCTTGTACAACTAGATTATAACTATTTGAGTTGCAATCAAGTTGCAATTAGGTTACAACTAGGGTAGACAAAAAATGGTATTCTATCACCAAATACTTTCAAGTTTTCCTTCATTTCAACACCAAATTGAACATTTTTTATGTCATTGGAAGCGCAAAACAAAGAGCTATAAATGTTCTATGAACCTCAAAAACAAAGGAACAAAGTAGAGAACGCATGAAAAAAAAGGGTGATAATTTGTTTGAAATTTTGTCTTTAGACCCCTTTACTTCTAGCAACTATATCTTGCTCATTTTTCATTCATTTTAAACGATTTCAAAGGTTACAAATGCACTATTTCAAAATATATAAAACTTGTTTAAAGTGAAAAGTCAAAAAAACAATAATTGAAAAGTTGAAGTTTCAAAATCATACTAAACACTTATGAAAAAATCCAAAGCACAACCCCCTTCACTTTGAAAGGGCATATCTTGCTCACTTTCCATTAGATTGTAATGTTTTTTTATAGATTTGGATATGCCAGGTGGAGGATTACAAAATTGTTTTAAGTTTCAAAAGGAACAAACCATGGATAAGAGAGTTATAATGATCCAATAACGTTAAGTGTTCGGTGATAGGTGTGTTTTCCCTAGGTTGCAACTAAAACTTTTATCCCATATTGTTTTGTTTCCATTCCATGAATCCAAACTATATAAAGGAGTGCACTAAGATCATTGGAGAACACAATAAACATGAAAATTTAATAGCCATTTAGGATGAGCCAATCAATAAGGTTCAACCTTAAAGGTTAAACCAAATGAAATAGGACTTCATTTATTAATTGTCATGTGGTTTAGGTCCAGGCCTAACATAGGTGCCTAGATCTAACCTTAATTTAAGCCTAGATTAAATGGCCTATGTTTAGGTTTAACCTAGGTGCCTAGGTTTATACCTAACCTATTCTTAGGCACCACGTGGCTTAAACTATTGATGTGGATGTGCCACATGTCATTTAACTATTTTTGACCCCAAAATTTGTGAGCATGCCACATGTCATTTAATTATGTGTTGATCCCACATTTTATGAATGTGCCACATGTCACCAAACCACTAGCCAAATGTTCAATTTTCATAATTACAACATAGTCGAAATGTTCAACTTACATAGTTGCAATCTAGTTGAAATTGTAATTATATTTTTGGTTTATGTCATGCTTAGTTAGTGGATGAAGTTCATCCATTAGTTGAATGCAGTTGACAACATCCCTCAACTATATTGGTAGAACAATTTTCAACTAAATCAATAAGTAGTGGCACATAGTGGATGTTGTTGTGGTGTTGACATGTGGCATACACTTTCAACTATAATTTCACTCTCAACTTGTACTTTTCGACATTACTAGTTAGTAGTTGCAAAAAACATTTCCCAATTGTAAAAAATAAATTGCAATTAGATGTGTAATTTTTGACTTGGTTTATAGTTGAACAGTAGTTGAAAATGTAGTTACAAAAGGGGGGGTTTTCTACTAGTGAAAACATGTTATTGAATGCCATGCTTTTAACCACAAAGGAATAGCTCACATAATACCTCCTTGCCCCTGAACCAAAAAAATACAATTCTAACATTATTTTTTTTATCATTATTCACTTCATGAGGAATGCACCTAGGTCTAACAAATTGTAAAAATCTGATCACACTCTAAGAAAACAAAGAAAATTTGAAGTACATCACAAACTTGCCCCCTCTTTGTATGAGTGCTTTTACAACACCTTAACAATATGTTCAACGTTCAATGTTGATACAATCATTGATATGATGTTAAAATGACATTGTAACATGTCCTGAAATGACATTGATATAATACTAAAACATTTAACATCTTATCAATATTAAATCAATGAAAAAAATATGACCAACATTGGCACAACATACATTA
>Ga0209611_10002653_pt1 | contig 31459 bp, 20 predicted proteins | sample S1TSphgellanicum_3_FD_187693 | JGI IMG/M metagenome (GOLD analysis project Ga0209611, IMG submission 187693) | Host-associated microbial communities from peat moss isolated from Minnesota, USA - S1T2_Fc - Sphagnum magellanicum MG (SPAdes) (version 2) | ecosystem: Host-associated > Plants > Peat... | reverse complement strand
GGATATTTTGGGACTAGTATGGTTCAGGGTTATAAAAGGATATAGTCTAGGGAACAACCATTCAGCAGATCAACACCAGTTGATGGATCAATAAAGCTTGTCTTGTCTTGTAATTCTTCACTTGTTTGTAGTCGGTCCATAACAGTAATAGTGTAGCTAAAGTCAACTAATGGAGTTCATCAAAATGAAATGTCAAAAAAAAATAAGGAGTCAAAGACAAAACCAACTCAAAACAACCCATGCATCACATTTCTAACTATATTGGTGCAAGGGAGACTGCTTTCCATGTGACATTCACAAATTCTCTTTGACTTAGAACAATACCCATCATCTAGAAACAAGATGACGTCATGGGTGTTCCTCACCTCCCAAATTTTTGCACACTAGCAATGTGTCAACATCTTCCAAAGCTAGAACAAATTGTTCCCAAATGTCATATGTTAAAACTTGTGGCTTGAACATCTCCTTTGCATCAAGCAATGGAAATTTGGATGCTTCAACATCACCTTTGACTACTTGGTGAGCAAGCCAAAGAAAGCTAGTATTTGCAAAGTCCTTCCATGTCTTTGACACAAGCCTTGCATCCCACAACAAATTCAACAATGGGAAGTCATCGAGATCCTACACAAGAAGTGGTTATATCATGCAAATGAAAACATCATTGGGCATTGCAGGAATGAAGAAGCCCCATGAATAATGTCTTCATGTGGTTGTTGCTTGAGTGATATCTACATGGTGTCAATTAGCAAGCATTTGTGTCTCATGCTTCCAATACATCTAGCCCTCTTATTGTTGGCCATTTGCGATCATTATGGATGCAAAATCAATCTTACTTCTACTCTAGCCTAGAATTGAAAATGAAAATTGGGAAGGTACTTCACAAGATCAAACATGCAAGAAATTGAAATGTAGTTCTCCTCCACATGTAGATTCAAAAGCTCACATTGAGCCATAGGTGGTAAACTCTTGTCATAGAATTGCCAAACCGTCATAAGAATGGGTCATTATGGACATTTGAATTAACATTTGGTGGGTATTTCATGCGACAAGGCATATGTCATAACTTAGAGTGTGGCAGGTTCTATCACAAACCTAAGCCATCAACTCTTTTTGGTGAATTACAAAAATCCCTAATGAAACACCTCTAATGGTGTATATGGGTTGTTCAATCTGAGATTTCTTTTGGGCAATCAATTCCAAATGCCAAGTCATAACTTCCGTTCAACACACATAAACCACAAGTGGGTGCAAGAGGTTAGTTAGAATAGATTTTCCCATGATTTGGTGCGTAGAAGACTAGGGACTCACTCTCGACCAATTAATTTAAAAGGATTAATGCATAATGGGCAAATTGGACCTATGGACTATTATTATGGTGGGGGTGGGTTATTAAAGACATACTTTGTAAATTACAGCAAACCCTAACTTGATTAAACTCATCAATTGGTAGACCCTTTAAGTGTATAGCATTGTCATGTTCGTATGCATGGCCTCATACATGATGATCGGTTATGGGCATGCCAGTCATGCCTTTTAGGGTTAATGTACGTTCTTAAGGTTAATGTATGTTATTATGTTACTGTATGCTATTAAGTGTTTTAGGGTTATGGCTTGTTTAGGGTTTCAACTTGTTGATGGTCGTATAAAAGGCCAAATTCTTCCTTTCTCTTGATAATTTTTCTAGAATTCCTTTGTCAGGGAGAGTTTCCTCCATAGTCAGATTAGATTTCTAGATGCTCATGGCGGCTATTACACGGCCATCGTTTACATACGTTACATTTTCTTTCCTTCTTTTCAATTTAATTATAGAAAAACTGATTTTTGTCACTTAATGTTGAGAATTGCAGATTTTTCTTAGCTTTGAGTTTCTTAGGTTTTTTTTGCTTGCTGGTTTCTTGTGTTCTTAAATTGCTACTACTTTTTCTTTTTTTTTCTAATCTTGTACTACAGCTACAACAGGAACAATAACAACCATAACTAGTAGCAGCGTAAGCAAGGGAAAAGGGACACTGAAAACAAGCTACATGTTGTGAAGTTTTGAGTTCCGGAGTTTCAAAGGGAGGAAGGAGTGAGCAACTCCAAAGCTTGTTTTATTACCAGCTTTACGTCTTGGAAACACACACACACACACACATAAGGTTTGATTGCAGTACAAGATCTGCACTAGGTGATGTAACCTCACATACACTTGCTTTCCTTGTACATGGGTTTTGAGGTTAGCATCTGGGCTATGTACTCCTGTGTGTTTTTGAACTTGCAGTCATGTAATGAGTAGCCCTTGTAGCAACTTTGGAAGAAGAAGAAAAGAATAAAAAAAAAACACGAAGCAAAAGAAAAAAAATTTATCTTCTCTTTTGCACACCATCACTGCAAAGCTCACGGACGCGGATCTCTTTGCAGCACTGTTGTTGATGCAGTCGTTGTCCGTCATGATTCCGTCCATCGCCATTCATCCCCGTCGATGCATCGTATTCTTTAAACCGTATGTTGTGTTAAAACTTTGTAACTAATGTTCTCTATTGCTACAAAATTTTGGGGCATGGGACAACACCATGTCCTCGGATGATGAGAGCATTACTATTCAGCCAGAACCAAAGTATTAGTCATAAAGTAACACACAATCATTTGAGCCGATTTCTTTGAGCTCACAATCTTCACGACAGTACCATCAAGCATTTACAGCACCACTGTCATTTAATACAATTCCTACCAAGAATTCAAGTTTAGGTTACACTACATCAATGATACATTAGAGTCCATTTAGAGGGGTTAATTAATGGGGTACTCCTGCTATTGCACTAGCTTTCACACCATCATCGTATATTCTGTTGTAAGCCGTGACTTTTACACCCATATACACCATGGAGGTCAACAGTTCCTCTAAGAGAATTGAGAAGTTCAGCGGAAGGCCAAGTACCATTTCTTTGAAAGAATTCAAAGCAACTTTCTCAACTATGGTTTGTGAATTGGAACTCAAGTATGGCGTTAATTACACCAAGGCGTTCGCATTCAAAGCACTAGCCCTTTATGGGCACTATGAGGCATTGGATGTCTATGAGCAACATTCTCTCAGGATTTTGGGCATCACCCAAATTCCCAATCTAGCTCATGACACAACCATCGCCACTGCCTCTCAAGCTGCACTACAAGCTGCCATTACACATCATGGGATTGTGCCCAATATTCTAGATTCGGTACCTACTTTAGTAAACCTTTCTCCTTAACAACTCATTGTTGCTACTGCAAACATTCCTCCCACCATCGATGCACCAACTTTTGTTGATCCAGTGGGGGAATTCTTTCGAATTCTTGAGTTGGAATTTTCGGTTAAGAGTTTTGAAAAAAATTTGTAGCTTCTCTTGGCAGAAGGATGAAACCTTCAAGATGCTCTACATGAGGCTTTTCGAGCTTAAAGAGGATACTCAGAACATCATAGACCTAGAAGTTGCCCATCAGTATCTTCGTTCGTTGGAAGGTACTTTAACACTCCATGTGCAGGTTTTGCAATAGGTTTTTGCAAAATTTGGAAACTCATACATTTTGCTAGATGTGTATAACATTTTTAAAAAGTTGGAACTGGCTCATGCACATTGTGAGGCCAATACTATGAGGCCTCCATCACGTTCAAGGCCTTAACCTCCACTAGCTGTGCCAACCAGACCATCGTATTCTTTTTCAAAGGCTAAAGCAATGCATTGGGTTGCACCCATCCTATTTTCTTACAACTACTATGGCAATCCTGCCCACAAAGCTAGTGAGTGCAACATTCCTTCTGAAGATCTCTTTTGTGATTATTGTGGGAAAGAGGGACATTAAGAAGTTGTTTGGTTTGCCACATTCCCAGAACGGAAGCGATTCTGATTACCACAACAAAATCTGCTAGCATCTTCCGCTACCCCTCAACCAAAAGACAAGGAAACTCACCTTCCATTTAAGCTTTCTCCACCAAGGGTAATTTTAGTAAGAATGCTAAAAAGAAGGAACACAATGTTGACAAGAGGGAGGTGCTTCAAGCCCATGTCGCTTAAGTTCAAATTCTGCAAAATGAACTCGATTCATTGAAGGCCCAACTTGCTAATCTAAAAGGCAAGTCTTCCCAACCAACTAGTCATGCTTAACTTGTACAAGGTTTAGGATCACGGGAGGGACCTCCTAGGTCGTTTTATGGCCTTTCACACAATGCCATGGTTGGGGAGTATGTTCTTTCTAGTGCACACAATTATAGTCTCATTAGAATTTGCCACTTCTTTTTGCCCTTCCTACTTTGCGGCACAAAAACCTAATGTGGCACCTAGAGTTTCTACCACTAGGTAGGTAATTCAGACTGATGGACTCGCATCTGGTTCGAGTCCTATTACTAGGGCTAAAGGAGCTCGAGCAGTCATGCCACAATCTTTTCGTCCTCTCAACACAGAAGAATAACACACCTTATTAGCAAAGGGGGAGGAGACTAATACACCACAAGCTGCTAGGGCATCAAATTCTCGTGTCCCAAGAGTACATGTACATCAAGAAAACACACAATTTTCCATTGATCAACTTATGGAATACCAACTTCAAATGCATGAAATGGCGCAAAAGCTTGTGAGTTTACTATTGTTTAGTTTTCAAGATTTGAAGCTAAGCACCAGGGGCATAATTACAATATTAAAAAATACGCTAAACATTACATCAGGTTCTCTACCAATCCTTGATCCACATGCTATAAAGGTCCCATCCAACACCTTGGGGAAACATTCAATTGGCTCATGTGTTATAGATGGCATTCGTAATCTGGTCACTAGTTTTAGCAGGGCTAAATTAGTGGGCTCTCCTACCTCTGATTCTACATTCACATATCAAAAGGGAGTTAAAAACACCTCACTTGTGGATTTGTTATTTAGCAAAGGCGTTGTGAATAACCATTCTCTCCATAAAATCTCTCATTCATTTCCGAAGGTGGTGCCTGATGAAAGAACTTCCATCACCACTGGAGATGCCATTGTTGACAATATTGAGTCAACAATCCAGGTGGGAGGACATACACCCAAAATGGTACTTCTTGATACAAGTGCCCAACCAGTGATTCTTGGAGTTCAATTTGCCAAAAAGATGGGCATGCTTGATTCCAAACTACGGAAATCTATGTGGCAAATTTGCACCACTAGTGGGAACGTAGAGGAGGTACTTAAGGAGGGTTCTAATTTGATTGCACTTAATTTCAATGAAAGTACAAATCAAGAGCTTTGCCTATAGGTCAAATGTTTAGTCACCAATACCACCAATTATGATGTGCTCATTGGGCAAGAGGCCCTGTTTCCACCAAGTTTCATAATTGACAACTGGTTCGAGCATGTGTATTACCGAGTGGATTGGGAGATTGATGGCCACCACCTGAGATACATACCCCTTGATTTACATGGGAATCATAGTCCTATGGTTCACCATTGTATGCTCAAGGAAGCACACACCATTGCCTACATCCAACAAGCTAGCCATGAATGGATAGAGGGAAATGAAGAGGAGATAGCTTACGCCCAAGCTATTGAAAGCTTGAAGGTGGTTCCTATGGACATTCAACATGGACCAGAGGTTTTACAGAGGTTCAAAGCAGTTCATGAGCCCTTCGTCAAAACTTTGTCTAATTTTGAGAACATGGAGAGCCATGGCGAACTGATTAAACCAGTATTTTGTCAGCTAATCACTTGGACACTGCCTAAGGAGGGGATTACATTACTAGAGTTCTTTGGTGGTATTGGTACAAGTCTTGAAGCCCTACTACAATCAAGGATGGTGGTTCGGAGGTATTTTTACATAGACATTAATCCTATTGCAAGGCAAATGGCGACACCAAGAATGATGGAACTCATAATTAGATTTCCACAACAGTTTGCAACCATCGCATGGAAGGTTAGTTTCACTTTCTTGCCCTCTGACATACAACTAATTCAGAAGAAACATATGGAATTACTCGGCCCCATGGACCTCATCATTTTAGGTTGGGTGTGTTAAGGATTTTCAGCGACTGGATTTGGAGAAGGTTTAATGACACAAGATCTGGTCTCTTCACAGACATGGTACGATTAATCACCTTGGCTCAATCCATTTCTCCTACGTTTGGTTATGTAATTGAAAACATTTTTTTTCAGCTTGACCAAAAGGAGAAAATTCGAGAACACTACACACTAGTCAAACATTACCTTGGAAAGCCACTCCTACTCGATTCGGCACAATGTGGTTCCTATGCGCACCAGCTGCGCAATTGGTGGACCAACCTTGCACCACTTTCAATTCTACAGTTAGTTTTGAGATACACCATCAGAAACCCCAACCTGCAACTTTCTCACATATTGGATGATCAAAGTTCCTACTAACTAATTACAAGGCAAAAGAAACCTCCTTTGTTTCCTACGAACACAATAGGAAAACCAAGAGGTGTTTGGCCCACCTTCGTTTCCCTCCCAAGAGCACACGCCTTTCAGGGAGATGGACCAAGCTTGGTGTATCATCGTGCTTCAACCACTTGGGATGAACCAAGCCCACAAGAAAGAGAAAGGTCTATGGGGTTCCAAACAGGCATTACTAGTCACACCAAGGTGATTAGATTTAAGCGTAACATTCTACTGGGGAGAGGCATGGACATGAACTCCTTTACATGGTTATTAGTAACCTATGTACTCTTTCAAATGTACACAACACTAACACTAATTCAATCAACTTGCAATTCTCGCAATGCGACTACATAGCACCCCGACCAAGTACACTTGCCTATTTTCAACACTCTACATTTCACTCTTAGTGTTGGGGGGGAGGAGGTACCATGTAATTTGATTCAAATTATTTATGATACACCTGGAGGTACATTAGCTTTTGGAGAAACAATTACAACCTTCTACAAATCTACGCAATTGGATAGTGGAGAACCCAATACACCATGTTTTTCAAACACACTTTCCAACTCCATTCCATGCGTTTTCAACTACTCTTTCGTTATGGGGAACCAACTCACCAAGAAGGAGAGAGACCAAATATAGATTTGTTAATTAAGTATGAGAATGTGTTCGCATTTTCAATGAAAGACTTAGGTAGGTGTAAGACCATCTAGCTTTCTATAGACCTTATAGATAAGACACCCATCTATCGGAAGAAGCATAAATTGAGCAAACATGAGTGGGAACTGGTAGATGAAAAATGCAAAGAGCTCCATGAAATTGGTCTCATTCAACCATCAAGTTTTAATTTCGCATCTACTACAATAATGCCAACAAAAAAAGATTCACCTAGATTATGGACTGAGAAAAGGATGTGCGAGGATTATACGCCTTTGAACTTGGTGACACCTTACGACAGGTACCCCATGCCCATCCCTAAAGAACTATTTGATAGCATTGGAGATTCAAACATCTTCACAATTGTGGATCTGAGGTAAAACTTCAACCAAATTATATTCATTGCGAAGGATCACAAGAAAACGACATTCCATGGAAGCAACAAGTTGTGGGAATGGCATGTGATGCCTTTTGGATTGAAGAATGCACCTATCTTCTTTCAACAAGTCATGGACTAAGTTCTCAAAGGGGCAGATTTCTTGAAGTGCTACATAAATGACGTCCTAGTGCATAACAAGGGATTCATGTAGCACTTGGCTCATCTTGAGGAGTTATTCAAGAAGCTCCACGAAATCAATATGAAGATCCATCCTAAAAAATGTGATTTTGTTGTCACCTCAGTAGTCTAACTTGGACGCAGAATTTTGCCAAATGGTATAATGGTTCATTGGGCCAAAGTAGTAGCCATTTTGGAGATGCCTAATCCTATTGATGTTCACACTTTGAAGGGCTTCATTAGACTATGTAATTACTACAGGATTTATGTCCAAGACTTTAATACTATTGCTCATCCTCTTTATGCATTATTAAAGAAGGATGTTGTTTGGACATGGAGTGAAGAGGCTTAAGAAACTTTCAACACACTCAAGGAAAAGCTTTCAGAGTTCCCCATTCTGAGAAGACCTGATTTCATCAAGGTCTTCATTCTACACACTGATTAGAGTGCTATTAGTTTGGTGTTATTCTTAGCCAACTTGATGAAGAAGGCAAGGAATATGTTATCGGCTATGCATCCCGAAGCAACAACAAGGCTGAGAGCAACTACTTTTCATACAAGGGGGAATGTCTTGCTGTTGTATGGGCTGTCATACATTTCAGGCCCTATCCTTATGGCACCAAGTTCATTTTGTATACCGACCACCAACCTATCAAGTGGTTGATGACCAATGACAAGCTTATTGGTAAGTTAGCTTGTTGCACGTTTATATTTCAGGAGTATGAGTTCCATATTATTCATCAACCTGGTATTACACATAAGAACGCAAATACCATGTCGTGGAAACCCCTCACTACCTTTGAAGATTTTTCAAAAGCCAAGCAAAACTTCGACCAAATTCCAGCAATACATGTATCTTATGCATCTAATTATCTTGCATTATTGCAATGTAACCTAATTGAACATCCCATTGTGGATATATGGGAGGACTTGGACACTCTGAGGTTTCCTCAACATGGGGAATACCTTCCCCAAGTTACATCAAGTCAACAAGATCGCATACAACAGCAGTCCAAATGCTACTCATGGAGCGACAATCACCTCGTTCGATGCTTACTAGAAGGCGATAAAGTGGTTCGTCCACCACATGAACGGCCTGGTCTTATTCAAAAGGTACAATCGGAGCTTGGATGCTTTGGAGTTAAGCATACTTATAGCCTTCTCACTCCTCATTACCATTGGAAATGTATGTATGCTCAAGTCCAAAACATCATTACTAGGTGTGAACAATGTGATAAATTGAGAACTTTTTTTTCCTTTCGATAACTCACACTTTCTCCACCCCCTATTCAAGGCATGTTTTATTGTTGGTCATGTGATTAGCTGGAAAATTACCACAGACCTCTAGGGGTAATGTTTACATCATGATTATGATTGAACATTTTTCAAAGTGGGTTGAACTTGTTCTGCTGTTGGATAAGTCATCACACAGCACCAGCCAAGTTTTCTTACAACAAGTCCTAAGTAGGTTTGGGGCTTGTGCTAAATGCCTTATTGATCAAGGATCAAAATCTAGAGGAAAGTTCCAAGACCTACTTGATCATGCTCTCATTGACCATCACCAAACTTCAAGGGATCATCCCCAAGCTGATGGCCTTGTAAAGAAGATGGTTCAAACATGCAAGAAGGGACTTCGGAAGATTTGCTTCACTAGGAACAAAGAGGATTGGGACTTGGCCTTACCTTACATCGCCATGGGTTATAGGATGTCCAAACACGCCTCTTTGTCTCATTTCTCTCCTTACTTTTTACTTTTTGGGAGACATCCCGTTCCACCCTCTTCCATTACTGCTCAAATGGACCAAGTTGTGGACTTGGACTCCCCAACCACTTGGGCTAGGGTCATCACAGAGAGGGTTGCTCTATTCAGGAGGGTTATGCCCATGGCCATGGAAAATTTGTCCAATACATAACATCAAAACTCCTTACGGTATACACACACACACGAGGTGACAATTACAAACCTAAGGTGAGATAATTGATGTTGGTGAGTTTGTGTATCTCTAGTAGCAACCTAATGATACTCTAGACACTTCTTATGGTCGCACTATCTTGAGGATTAAAACGATCAAGCCTTCAAGTGTGTTGGAGTTGTAAGGAGCTAACGGACACACAATTCGGGATCACTCCAAAATTGTGCGCCTTGCCACATGCCGAACTTGGATCCTACCATCATCACGTCGACTTGGATTCCTCCACTTGACTATCCATGTCAGGTATGTTAGAAGATAGATGATGCTAATCAAATGTTGCTTTGTGATAATTGTAATGGTGGATACCATCTATTGTGCTTCAAGCCAAAGCTCACTCAAGTTCCCGCCAGCCTTTGGTATCATTCATCATGTTCTCCTACAGCACCTTGATTTCTATTTAGACCATCCCACGTTTTTCCCGGCTCAGGTTAGGGGGGGGGGATACATGAAAATTTCATCTCGGCCTCCTTTTGTGCATATATATATATCTATGTGTATGTGTATGTGTGTGTATGTGTGTGTGTGTGTGTGTGTGCATCTTTTTTTGGTTGATTAGTTTTTACCTTTGACTCGTTTTAGTCTTTTTGTTCAGTAGAATTTACTATGGATTTACACGTTTACGACACCGAACATCACGACATTACATGTCACGACAACTGTCATGCCTATATGCATGGCCTCATACATGATGGTCGATTATGGGCATGCCAATCATGTCTTTTAGGGTTAATGTACACTCTTAAGGTTACTGTACGCTATTAGGTGTTTTAGGGTTATGGCTTGTTTAAGGTTTTAACTTATTGACAGTTGTATAAAAGGCCAAGCTCTTCCTTTCTCTTGTTAGTTTTTCTAAAATTATTTTGTTAGGGAAAGTTTCTTCCATAATCAGACTGGAATTCTAAATGCTCACGTCGGCTATTACATGGCCACTGTTTACATACACTACGTTTTTTTTCCTTCTTTTCAATTTATTTATACATGAGAATTTCATTTTAACCTCCTCTTGTGTATTGTATATATATGTGCATGCATCTTTTTTTGGTTGATTAGTTTTAGTCTTTTTGTTTAGTAGAGTTTATTATGGATTTATGCCCTTACGACATTGAATGTCATGACACTACACGTCACGACAACATAGCTTCTTAAAGTAAACCCTTGAAATTGTACAACATCCACCATATTGCCAAGTTGCAAACCAACATTTCTTTTCATGTGAAAGATTGCCAACTTTCTATAGATGGTTTTTAATGCACATTCTCAACATTGCAAAATGATTTAATTAAAAACAACAACTTAATGAAAATTGATGTTGTATCATAACATTATAGTGGTATCATGATGCACAATTGTCGGGGACATTGTAGTTACTTTACAAGAATATCAAGTTACAGTTCTGGAATGGTGGGTTTTACTTTCTTTAAACTTTTGTGGCATCTACAAAGCCATGAACAACCATCACAAAAGAGAACCCAAGAATTTCGACATCCGTATGCATATACCCACTCCTAACAAATATGCAAAGAAATCACAATACATTTGCTTTAACAATTCATGGAAATGGGTGTAAAGCTACAATTTTGATCAAACTTTGAAATAAATGCAATACAAACAAAATGAAGGTTCAACTACTAACTTTGGTTGGGAACTCACTTGTTATGTCATGGATACATGGAAGTTTATGCCAAGATCCTATTGCAAATGTTGTTGAAAAACAGTTTTGCAAAACATAACGAATAGAAAAAAGGTGGAGAAAAGCCCTTAGCACAAATTGGGAAGAAGCATTTCATGAAAAAACGAGCTTCAACCCTAAAACACCCACACAAAAGGCTATAAGGAATGTTATTGAAATTTCAATTAATTTTAATTTTTAAAGCTCCAAAAATTGATTTTGAAATGATTTGATTGGTTATTAATTAATCACCCAACATGAAGAATATATATAACTTATCCATTATTATTATTAGCCCCTTTTTATTAGCGAAATATAGTTGTAAAATGAAACAAGAAATTATATATATATATTTTTAAAGGTTTCAATCACCAATAATGACCCCCACAAAAAGGAAATATTCACCAAATTTTGACATTTGGTATTCAATAAGTAGTTAAAAGCAAAAAAGGATGATTAAAAATAGGTGGTGCATATCTAGTCTAAAGCTAGATTTGGCTACATCCATTAAGGAAGGTAGCCATTTTCTATACATATTCCTATGGATGATCACCACTTTGTCTATATAAAAAAGTTCATAAATGAAATGTTTTATTATTATATTAATTTTAAAAAATACATATGGGTTATAATTTATAGCCATATTTGGCTAAATCTTTTGGCCAAATATGGTTGCCAATTTGTCTACAAATACCTACAAATTGTCACCATTTTTGTGTTTAAAATAAAACATGCATTAAAACAATGGCAAAAAATGTACAACAAATGATTCAGTGGACCATGGATGATTTAGTTGGGTTTTCTCACCAAATGAAGTTTGATGTAGCTTCATATTCATCTAGAATCCTTAAATTTCATCTACCTTATTCATCTACTAGAAGATGGTGGCACAAGCAATGACTCTACACAAAATTTGCAAGTTAAATGTGTTCATTATTATTGAGCCAAACTTTGAAATGGTGCCCAACAATGGCACTTTTGTGTACTTGTGTTGAATTCAAGTCGCAAACATTGCCCACAACAACTCAGTTTTACAATCATTGAACCTACCTATTGATATCATCCCAGGTAAACTTGGGCTTTGTTTTCTAGATGGTTTTTCATTCTTGCTTGTGAAGCTTTTTGAATTTAGCAGGGTGCATTAAGGATTTAGTTCAACAAGGTGTCGTTATATTGTGGGGAATAATTTGCAACAAATTATTTCTATTTTATTTTATTGCATCAATTGTGTCTACATAGGGATTATATCCACGTTGCAAGCTTGAAAAAGGTTGTGGTGGCAAAGAAGCTTCACAATAGTGAGGAGTTGCAACAAAACTTGCACATGACACAACAAGGAGTTGTTGAGCGTTGAAATCGGACAAGAGGCTTCATTGCCAAGCACTAACCAACAATTTAGCTCACACAGGTCAAAGTATGTGGTGGGGGACAAGGCCTCTTTGAGTTCCTCAAAAGCAAATGACCTTCATTTTGATTATAAGAAAATAAGTGGTCGACCCATTTGGTGCATGGGAGGAAAAGGAAAGGTACAAATTTTTCCAATTTTTTAGTGTTAAGTAAGATTGAGAGGATTATGTGCGCTTTCATATACTTGGTGCGTCAACTTTTTCACACCTTTTTTTTAAAAGCATATTCACTTTCTTGCTCATAAAAAATCTTAGTATAGCTCTCATGCTAGAACATTCAAGAAGTTCAAATTTTGATTATTGTTATTCTTTAGGCATTGTCACCTTTTTAGAACCATTGATGTACATGGATATATTCATTGATTTTTTCTCAAAATGCTACACAATTATCCAAGTCTAAAATGTTGTTGCAACCCTAGAATGGTCATTTCATTTCTCTACCAGTTTGTTGGCAAGCTTTGCCATATAGCCCAATAGTATGTTTTAAGAACAAATGGCCCATTAGGTTATTATCTTTTTGCTATAAATTTACTTGGATGGTTTAGATTGTTTTAGTGTATTTAAGTGATGGGAGTCCTCATAAACCCTTATAGGAATCTTCAAAGGTTCATCATTGAACCTTTCTTTGTTCACTTGTGTTCACTTCACAACATGTCCATAACAAGGTCAATGAAACATGACCTTGTTATCATTTTCTCTCTCTTGCATATGGCCCAATAAAACATTGATGATCATGAAGCATGATTCTTGATAATCATATGTTGTCCAAACATTGTCATTTTTTTTAATACAATGTTGTGGATAGCGTTGTAGGTGTTTGTTGCTTGAGGTTGCATTGATGAAACTTATAATTTATTTGATGGATGCTTCATAAATCCAAATGATAAATCTTGGGTTTTTGTTGATTTCATAGAAGTTTATGTTGACCTGCAATTGTTGAGTTGACATGAACTACTTAGGTTGGGTGCCAATGATGCTTCATACCACCTAAATCATATGGTATCAATTTTGAAGTTTGATAATAGTGGGTATGATGGTTGTTTATTGCCAACCTGCATTTCATGAATTTGGGTGACATGGCGGTTTAATGCACAATCATATTTATTGCATTGTTATATGTACATTGGGTGTGCATAGACACCATTGGTGGTATGGGGCTACTTTAATAGGTTTTTGGTTCCTACATGTGCCATCTATAGCACCTAGCTATGTTGGCTCAAGTTCTTCTTATGCATCCTTCACATTGTTTTTGGAAATTGAGTGAATGGTGAGACTCTTCTTCACTGATGTCTGCTCTTAACTATGGACCTTAAGACTAGTTTGTTTCTCATGGACAAACATTGTATTTAGTACATCTCAAAGTGATTTGGTCAAGAAACCCACCAAATTCCCATGGGAGATTATGGATTGGGATGGATTTAAGAAATGTTGTGCATTCCATTCAAAATGCTTCTCAAGATCACAAGGCTTCATCCTCATTGACACACATCCCACCTTATTAATGTCTTTTTCCAGATTTTGGGTACCTTCCATAGCTAATGTAGGGGCATTTTTTTGGTCATAGTAGCAACAACTTGGCCTGACCATCATTCCTTCTAATGCACTAAGCCTAGTATGCCAATTGGTGGCTTCACTCCCACTTGGTGTGCATGGTTTTACTCCTACATGTTTATCAATTGAACATGCATGTATTCAAGGTGGAAATATGTTAACATTGTAACAAAAAACTAGTAATTACAAGTACCAAAAGGGTCCCTAGTTTTACTGCCATAATACATTTGATAATGGGGTGTAATATTTACTCATGAAATCATTATTAATTGATCTACCCTTCCATGTAATTACCTCGCATATTGCCAAGTTTGAAATGGAAAGCTCTATTCAAAGCTAGGAGATCAATTACCAACATAAAAAAAAATGAAATTCTAACATTTTCTTGACATGTTCATAGAAGGAGTTGAACTGAGCTTTGTAGCACCTTTCTTTTTTAACATATTTATATTCAATTTAGCTAAAGTCAATGGCCGGCCTAGTTCATTCTCCTACCATGGGACATTTTTACAACCTCCCTTAGTTCATAACTACTTTATAAGAGGGTTTATTTAGGTAGATGCAAGGTAAGGTGGCTCATAACCTTGAGGATAAAAACTCCATATTTGACAAGTTTGACTGGGTTAAGTACTAACCAAACCAAAAAAACCCCTTGATTTTGATTTGTTTTTCAAAAATAAATGCATACCCTATTGGAGGCCCCTATTCTATGATTATTTCAAAAAAACTAGCTTAGAAAATCCCAATTTGAGTTAGTTATGGATTTTATGAATTTTAAGGACTTTCATGTTATTTAAAAATCCGTAACAAATTTTTTATAAATCATATGATGTCAATATTTTCAGACTTGTGTTTTTAAAAGAAAGACTCATCATATTCCAATTTCTTATATAACATACTATGAATATTTCAATCGTCCACATACAAAAATTGTTACTAGTCAACAAGTTCAAAACTTCAACTTCCAAAGTCCATAACATTTTTATCTTAATGAGTTATGCAAAAAAAAATTATATCTTCATTTTTATAATGAAGTCAAAAATTTAAACTCAAGTTTCTAAAATCAAATTGAAATATATGTGCATAGTAATGAAGCTTCCAATCACAACACACATGTAGAATTTAACTTGTGACACAAAAAGTGAGCCACTTTACCTTGCATCTACCTTTCAACCTTGTGACACATTGTAGCAAAATGGCTCTAAACCTACCAATATAGATGAAAAAAATTGCTCCAACACTTGGATTATGTAGAGAAAACAACTTGATCTAGAAACGTAACTTATTGAAACCTAGGTTAGAAATGTCTAAGGAATATTACAGCTAGGGACTCACCAACTGTCCTACTACACCCACTTTTCCACCATAGTCAGAGTGGCTTGGAGTGTTGACAAGTTCCTTCATAGCACGATTCTTGGTTGCCTCCTTTTGTTTTGCCTCCAAAGCATAAGGCGTTTCATGCCTTCCCAATGTTCCTCTAAACAGTGAGTACGCCTTGCTGCACTTGCCTCATTAAGAAACTTGAGACCATGCTTTTTATTCTTGATACACACATTCACTTGTGCTTTGAATTTTCGGTACAATAAATCATACCCAACATATTCCCAATTTTCCTCTAATTTATTTTTCACCACATTCATCAACACATGGGGCTAGGCATTGATGTCGTTTATGCTAGGATCTAAGATACTACAATAACCACACAACATCTTAACCCATATATTTCTATTTGGGGGGAGGGGAGGGTTAGGTTTTCTAGAGGAATCACATGTGACAAAATAGGGTTTCAGCCCATTAGCCTTTCGGACAATAGCTTGCTTGCATGCTTTAGCAACTATGTCCTTTGTGCCTTGCATTGTATAGCCAAACACTCTTTCTTTGACAACCCATGAGTAATTACCTCATGTGCCTAGTTACATGGCCAAATCTATGCATATGTTACATTACTTGTAGTTGGACAGGTGATTCTGTTTTAATGAATCCAAGCAACTTGGGCATGCCACCCATTGCCAACTGTCCATGCTGCTAGAACTTTTCATCATTTTGCATCGACATTCCTCCATATTGTCCCACTGAACATAATCTTAATGATGCCAATGTTTGGAATGCTTACATAACTTGTTGAAATTGTAATGGATTCCATTGCCTCATCATCACGAAGTTTGGAGACCTACACGAACTGCCTTGCATTCCACCCACCACAATACCCAAGCTACTAGGCACAACACAATTGGTCGAAGGTGGCATCAAACCTGCAACCCTAACATTCAATCCATTATTGGGTATTGCATCCAATGTTGATGTCCCTTGAGTCATGATGGCAATAGATAAATATGCAGGGGCTAAATTCAATTTAGAAAGGACAGTGGTTGAAACACTCATCTTAGGGGCTATATCAAGTTTAGTTTAGCACATGGTTGCTTTGGACCATGGCATTATCAAGTCTAAGGTCTAACTCGACACCAACTGACGACTCCAACCCATCATTGCTTGCCTCAAAGTCATTGAGGGTTGTGTCCCAGAGAGCATCAACATCATGCTCCTTTGAAGGCCCAGTGGGTACTGTTGCCATTTTCTTCTTAAAGGTATGTGATTTCAACTTCCAAGGATGTGGGAGTTCACCTTTCTGCAAATATACATGGGAAGATCACATGTCCAATTACACACATGAAACAAGAACAGTCAATAGGTACATTAATTCCCCGTCCATCGGATTTGATAAATACTTCTTGAAATGTGCTAAACAAAAGAAGGACAGGGTGCACGAGAATCAAACACATCTAGTTTATATGGATCTTTGTTGCAAGAAAAATAAAAGATAGTCTTACTGGGAAATAAAAACTAAAGGTTGGGTCAATATACAAAAAAATCCAAGCAAGTTAAAAGCAACCAAGTGACGAATTTCAGGATATTGCAAAGTATGTAGTGGATGAGGACCTCAAAATGAACTCCAAAAAGTTATGGGTTTAACATAGTAAGTACATTAAACCATGCTTGAAAAGGGTTTCCTTGAGAAGGTGTCGTTTAAAAAAAAAATCTAACAAAAGCCAACATGATTATAAAGTTCACTCAAGTACACATAGAATGGCCTCCCTGCCCTAGCTCCAAAATAGTCTATACATTTTCACTATGTCCTATCTCCAACATAATATATGCATTTTCACTATTCAAGATCAGGCACATAAGGCTCCCTTCCTTTTAAGCCTCCTTCCTTCTTCAAGTTGCAAGTTAAAATATAGACAAAGACTATAGACTAAAACGTAGAAAGAATAAAAAATAAACCACATTTCATGCAACCACCATCTAAGCCATTACAAGTAAAGGCAAGGCATATACAAAACCAATGTATATATATACACCAAAGAATTGACCTTGGTGGTATATGTATAAACTTCTCCAGTTGTGACAGGGGATGCAAGAGGCAACCCATCTTGAAGTGTGGGAGCTAATACTCCACACAAAGTATCTCTTTGCATCTTGTCCCCAAAACATATTAGCATGTTGCACATATATCTGAAACTGGTTTTCAGAAACAGCTCAGATTTCTTGCCAGATCCTTGTTACTGGTATGCAAAATGGATTCTCTGAAACACAGGCTGGTAGTTTTAAAGTGGTGAAGAGATTGGCACATTTACTTTTCAACATTAGATTAACATATTATAGATAATTGTGGTTTGCCACAGCAAATTGGATGTATCCACGTTACAACCATCTCTCAACATTTGGGAGTTAAGGTCTCAGCTAATTCTAGGCTTTGATACCACAAAGACAAAAGCATCAGACAATATTAAGACAAGTCTGAGGTATTATGGATTGTAGAGAAAACCCTACAATAAGACTTTAAAGGTAGTTATGTCAGTTCTCGCCAAACCCAAAAGAAAAACAACACACGCAAGTGTGGTCATAACCTTGTTAGTCTCATTCACAAAGTCTCAGCCCATCACTTTCATCATGAATGTCTGTGACTCACTGCCATTACTTCCCAGCAACTTCCATCAGATAGTGGGTGTAGATAAGTATATAATAATTTGCTCAAATTTTCAGGCAATGGGATGACTCAGTCAGCCATAATCTTAGGATTCTATGTGGAAGTGACAGAATATTGCATACCAATTACAGGCCACACATAACCAAAAATCAAAACCAAGGCACTTGAATCTAGGAAGAAAATAACATACCTTGAGAGAAGGGATATAACATAAGTTTGTAAACCCTGCACAACACAATTGTCCACTAATAAAGTTCAGAATGTGAGACATGGGAACTACAAGGTCCAATTCCAAGCTCAGAGATCAATTCAGTAATTCAGGAACTGGAAAGAGGGATGCAAAAAAACCTCAAAATTGCCAATGTAGAACATGATGACCATGAGAATCAAGAACCAATTTGACATGAAGTAGTAAAGAAAGATCAAAAACATAGATGCCAGCACCAAAAAGAGCACTGTTGATACTAGATTGATGTCCAGTGTATCCTTTTCCTCAACATCTAGCTCTATTGAATAAGCATCTGCCCCCTCATGCACCTCCCAGAAACATAAGTTTTGATGGTGAAAAGTTGATTGAACCAAAAAAATTTAGGCCCTTACCAATTTCTAATAAAATGTTTTTTCATATTCTTCACAGCCTCATGCCCATGCTTTCAGAACCAGTGGACTGCGCTTCAATTGCAACCAGAAACCAATCCATTAACCCACATGAAACTAATGTCAAAATTGGAAGTTAGGGAGATAAGATCGAATGGAGCTGTACCTTGAGGCGTCAATAATATTCTTGAGCTACCTCCTTAGCTGTCCAAGCAGACCAGATTGAGGCCCCTAGGATAGTGCCCACAGCCATGACCCAAAGAAACACCTCTGATATGTCTACCACTGGTCACCTTGGTGAGAAGAGCAACACCCTAATTGCTAATCAAAGATAAATAAACACAGTAGATTCAGCTCAACACTGTATGGTCGGAGCAAGATCTGATCATAAATCTCAAATCCTCATCCATAGAACATTGAAGTAGGTGTTGTTTGACAATGTCAGGTGGGATAGTTAAATCAACAGTTAGAACGCATATCAGTTCAACATGTTGTTTTGGAACCAATTCTGCTATACTGAAATCTAGTATGTCGACTAGTTTAAAAACCAGTTTAATATGAGTAGGTATTATTATGGTGATTATTGAAAATAGGTCTAACTTTGTGGCAAACATCACATCCTCTTATTCATCCAATATTCCAAAATGGAAATCATAACATACTAAGACTTCTGGTCTTTTGATTTGAACATTGAGTTTCTCGGTAACATGTATGGTTCTTATTGTACCTATTCCATGTATAATAACGATATTAGTTCCCTAATCATGGGATATTTTAGCATCTCTCAACCATGGGCATCTTAGCAACATTAAGTAATTATAATCTAAAACATTATTATTGACAACAATAAATGTAACTAATAGGGAATACCATGAACAAATATTTTCAAATCCCTAATAAAACCAAGTGGTTTGGCTATAATTTGATTTGCAACACGCAAATTGTAAGGCATGGGATTAAGCTTTGATAGACCTAATTGTACTCTGTTTTCAGTGATGATATTAATTCTAGAACCTCCATTAATTAATAGATCATCAATAAAAAATTTAACAACATGGACATGAATTACTACCATCTGATGGTCAATGGCAACTATTGCACATGCAAGTTCAAGTTGTATCGGTTGAATAGACTTAACTAATTTGAAAATGCATCTTTTGATGTTTGGCACAATCATCAAAAGTTGTTTCAAGTTGATTACATACTTAGTCTCCAAAACTTGAATGTGGATTTTTTTAGAATCTCCTCCAAAGTCTTTTTTGGTAATGTCGTTTGTGTAGTCAACTAAACAAGTTACTTACCAATAATCGATTGACTTATTGGTTTTGGTAAACTAGCCCAATTTGAATGAAGTGGTTTGTTTAACTCAACATGTGCTTGTGATATTGAATCACTCCCTTGTAGCTCCCTAATAACATGGACAAATAATCACACATCTGTTTTTCAATTTGCTATTCAACTTCAGCTTTTGCTTTCACTAATTCACATTCTTTAAGCATGTATTATTTTGGAACTTGGCTACGTGTCGTTACAACAACTACATTAATTAGTACGTTATTAGGTTTAGAGGTTTTTGCTACTATAGTGGCAATAGTGGTTGGTTTAATTTGAAACTTGTTTAAAATTTTTGTCTTTTTAAAATAATCAAGTGCATGGTGTTCAGAGCTAAAACAAATAAAACAAGGATATCTCAAGGGTATTCTAGTTGATTTGATAGGTTTTGGAGTAACTTTGACTATCGGTTCAACAACTTTGGTGGGAATAACATGTACTAAAGGTGCTTTTCTTTTCCTATTGTGACAAGTTTCTTTGACATGACTTGTTTTACCACAATTTGAACAAGTAAGTTATTGTTTAACAATAGTATAAATGACTATAGGTTATGCAACCAGTTTGGACTTTGGGTGAATTATCAAAATGTTGTAATTTGCTATAATCGGTCCACTTTCTTCACATATCACTACAATTTCCTTATGCTTAATAATGGTATTTCTTGTGATACTTGTTATTGTTAATTTAAGGTATGGTTGCAAACTTGCTTTGAAAATAGTAGTAAGGAACACATCAATAACCTTTACTTGCAAATAGTGAGCAAGTTTTAACAAACGCTCATAATAGACCTCTATTCGGTCATTGATTTATTGGAGGTTCTTAAACTGCATATAGATTTTTTCATCATTTTTTATAGTTCAAAAACATTTGCAAAATGTTTGTTCCAATTCCTCAAAAGTGCAATTGGGATGATCTTGTACAAAGTTTTCACCCCACTCCGAAATATTGTGTTGTAAAATGAAACCAAATGGTTGATGATATTAACTTCCACAATCTCCCTATTAGCTCTTATTGTTTTTTTTGAAAACTCTGATGTGAACATCAAGATCAATATCCTTCATGTATGTTAAATATTGAAATTTTTGATATGGTAATTTACTAGTTGGTTCAAATCGAACTACAATCAATGGGTACCATGGTGGCATGAACATTTTTGTGCCGATCATCCATAAAATCCAACAAGTAAATCAGGCAGCGATCCTCCAAGTGGGTTTTAATCAAATGATCCTCCATTAGGGAAACCTTTTGGCAGTTTTCCACTCGGTTGTGGATGTGAATTAACCTTTATTTACTACTGAAATAAGACATCATTACCATGGATAGGTAATCCATTAGTAGCATGTATGTTAACATGTAGAATTGATGTCATTATTTGTTGAACAAATACACTTCTGGGAATTAGAATTGGTTGTTTTAATCTAGAAGTTGGTGTTCTGACAAGATGTTAAGTTTCCTCCAGTTGTTCAATAGGTGCACCCACTACAAGGAATTTGCAAATATACAATTGGATTTATGATTTATTTTTAGTTATAATTACCACATGGGACTTGCTATAGTGCCTAGTTGTTTTAAACAAGTCACATAAACTTATAGTTGCTAAAGACAATACATGGCACCAAATTACAAAAGCAGTCACATAAAAATGTGATTTACATGAACTTTTCATCCATCCAAATCAACTTACGTGGCATCATCATTTTGCGATTGATTTTATGACTAAAAAATGTAGTTGCATTATTCATATTTGTTTAAATATTTATTATTTAAATAATAAAAAATATTGTTATTATATATATTTTTAATTTCATTAAATTCAACATGTACCATGTTGACACGTGTCATTACATAGCCTAGGTTTTTAAAACTAATTTAAATTGTTAGGTAGGCCACCTATTATGCCTACTTAAGGTTACCTAGTAGGCACCTAACATATGTTGGTTATGTAGGTAAACTATATTTGATCAACATTCCAGTGTTAACCACAACCCATGCCATTTTTAAAGATTGATCCTTGAACCCCAAGGATGGAGATCAACTCCTTTATCACCAAACCACCTCGCTTGTTGTGGAAAAGAAGTAACATGCATTTTATTTAACCTATTTGATTTCAAACATTATACAAAAATCATCTTTGAACTTTGATATCTTATTTCGATTTTGTCCAAATGACAAGATTAAACTTTAAACTTTAAATTTTTTTTCCTTTAAAAAATATAAATCAATGTGAAAAGAAAAATATTTGAATTTCATAATTCAATACAGTTTCAAAGACCATTCAATGGAAAAAATAAATTCAATCAAATGATTTATAAATGGATAATACAATAAAAAATACATATCTTAAACCTTTATTTGATTCTAAAAATTATATTATACAAAAAAATTGATATATCATATTTTACCAATAGAATTTAATTAAAATGTGTGATATATAATTTATTCACATATAATATTTATAAATGAATTATAAATAGAATATAATTGGAATACAATATAATTTATTTTATTAATTATATTTCTTATATAAAATATTAATATAAATAATCAACTTTAATTTTTAAATATTGATTAATGCCATATAATTAATTGATTTTATGGAACTATAAATTTTATTATGTTTACACATATAATATCTTAAGTTTTACTTAAAATTATGACTAAAAAATTTATGAAAAAATGAATTATATTTTTTCACATCTCAAACATCTATTTGATTTAAGAAATTATATTATACAATTTTGTTTATAATAGATCATACTTGTACCAACAAAATTTAATTTAAATGTATGATATGAAATGGGCCATAAATTAGGTTGCCTACATAATATAGTAATTAATTAAAAAATATATCGCATGTGTCAACACGATAAAATACTTATTACCTATCCTACTTACTGCATATTTAATACATTAATTGCATAACATACCTAATTATTTAATTACATTTATTACCTAAACCCTAACCTATTTAATAAATAAATTACATAGCCTAATAATTAAATAATTAATACAAAAAAATTATCGCATATCAATAATATGATAAAATACCTACTACTTAACCCTATTTCTACCATTAATTGCCATGGGTCCTTTGAAATTTTCACAAACCCACCAAACTTCACTACACATTTAATGGTTAATTCATTGAAATTTTTTAAGGGAAAACAATTAGACCACTAAATCCAACAATTCATTGGCCAATTTTTTTTTTCACATTTGATTACATGTGCATTTACGATTAAAATTTATAGTCGCAATTTTATCCCAAAATATTTTTTTCTTTTTGCAACTTGTTATGAAAAATAATTAGAATTGCCCTAATAACTCAAATTTTTTTCTTAATCATTTTTTAAAATAGTAATTTATAAGAATGTACAGATTCCTTGCAAATTTTATGTTTCATCTTGAAAAATGATGATAATTTGAAATCATACCAAAAAATATTAATATTTTAAATTTGAATTTAATGTAATATAAAATACAACTTTATTCAATACATCATGTACATTATACCCCATATATATGTGGTAAAGCATTCTTGAAGTCTTGAAGTTCCGAATTTTCAAGTGTACATATTTTGAATTTTCAAAGTTTTAGAACTCCACATTTTTGAAATCATGAATGTTTTTTTAATGTGTCTAATATGTTGTTATCATCTCATTTTTTTACCATCAATTTAATTCTATTATATGAGTCCTTTGAAAGTTCTTTGTAAAAATGTCTTTTTTTAATGACGAAAATTTTCATTTTCAAAAGTCCTTGATTAAATCAAAACTTAAAATTGGATCAAATGGATTTTTAATTTGATTTCTTAAAATTCATGTGTCAAAAAGGAATAATGTGCCATGATTACCATAGTTTCAAATGGAATAATAATAATAATAATAATTTCTAAATTTTTATGACAAAATGTGACATCCAATGCCCTTTGTGGCTCCTTTGATTGTGTTTTGACCCTTTTGTTAATATACTCTACTTGCCCATTACCTTGAGGGTAATATGTGGTGGAGGTAATGTGATGGAAAAAAAAGTGATTCACCAAATGTGAAAATGGTGTTGTTGATGACATACACTCCCTAATTTGAGACCAGGGTAGAGGCACCCAAATCTAGTCAAGATGCAATCATATAGAAATTTGGCCATCACTACCACCATATTGGAATGTAAGCCCCTTGCCTTTACACCTTGGTTGCATAATCAATCACAACAAGGATGTACTTATTTTGTATGTGCCTTCCCATTGGTTTGACATGTCAAATGAAATCCAAACTCCATTACATGATTGGGTTTAGTTGAAAAAATGCCACGTGGTATCCAATGGCCCTTGAACCATTTTCCAAATCACAAAAATTACTACATTTTCATCTATTTTGGGATGCCACAAAAAATGAATGATATAAGTGTATTTTCATTTTCATTTTCATCCAAATTGACATTAGTCGCAAGTATAAGTTGCATATGCAGTTGCAAACCACTTTTTAGTCGTTTATGCAACTACCAATCATCTTTACCAAGTGCCATGGAAGATAATCGTATTTAAAGTCTCAAAAATGGTTGATTTACATAGAAGTCGCAAACTCATGGTTGGATTATACAAGATTCCTTGTAGTGACCAATTATGGTTGGGTGGTATTGGTTACATATTTCTCCTTTTTTCCAAAAATCAATGAATGTAATCCTTTGATTCTAAAATAATACATAGAGTACATGTTAAGATCCATGGGTACAAAAGGTGGAATTGTATTATACCACATTGGATATGATGGATATGACATAGCTTTAGGTTGTTTTGCTATTAATGGTGTAACATGTTGATGCTAACCTAAATGTTGATTAATTGGTGTTGGGTGAATAACCAAACCCAATTGTAATCGGATTTGTGACACGAATACACCAACATGTATTGTTAAGTGTGTTCATTGCAATAGGTGGTAGAGAAGTTATGAGTTTTTTTTTCAATAATCGTTTCAATTTATCATCCATAAAGGAACAATTCTTGAATTCATGTCCAACATGTTGATAATATGCACAGGTTATTGTAACTTCAATAATGGGTTGTGGGGTTGTAATCGGTATACTTTTCTGAACAGGTGGTTGTTCAATGGTTCCCATAACAAATACATTTAGCCAAACACCTAAAGTGACAAGTTGTGTTTGTCGGATAGCAACATGTATTATGACCATCTCCTCTGGTTCTACATGTTGTTGAAAACTAAATTAGTGTGAATGTCTTCACTCTAAGTTGCATAGTTGTTCCAACTGATTTAAAAGTTGATTACACTCCAATTTTGAATATGTTGCAATTGGATTCAAAATAGGAACTGGTTCAGATGTGTAATACCCACCAACTAATGTTGATAAGGATGGTACAATAGTTATGGGAATGTAATAATCGGGTGTTATAGGCTGCCACCCCTATGCTACAAAAGTTATTTCATCAACATGTCAAACATGTGTAATGTTTTGTCCACTTCATTGTGCATTTGACCTCCATTGTTGGGATGACTGCCGGGGTGTCAAAAATCAATTGGTTGAAAGTACTTGGTTCCCCTCTTTCCTCATATTTTGCTAATATTTGATGAAAAGGTAAATCTTTCATAACCAGTTGTTGAGGTTCATTGTTGGGAACATCAATTAGTTGAATTTTTTTAGCTTGAGAACATAATTATTCTTGTGACTGAATTGCTTCATGAATGGGTTACTGTGGTATTCATAATTTTAATTGACTTTTAAGGCCCCGTGTGACTACTCTTGACATCTTTTATATTGATTTTAAATAATCATTGACTCAAGTTCTTTTGATCAACATGTACAAAAAACTATTTAAAAACTACTAAAGTTACTACAAATCCAAATTTAAAATTTCAAAACAAAAGAATCGTTGAAAACTAAAAAATGTAGCGCAATTATTTACAATTTTGTTCCACTATGTGGTCACCAAAATGTTAAGAATTTTTTTTATTATTCTTAAATTAAGGATTTCTTTTCTTCTTGTTTTTGTTCTAATTCTGGTTTTAAATAATATCAACAAGTGAGTTGCTTTAGATTTGTATATTGTGAAAATATAAAACACAAACATGTAACTATTCTTCATAAATGAAAAAAAAAAACTAAAATCAATATTCCATGGCAAGTTGAAAATAAAATCCCAAAATCCAAAGTAAACTTGTTCATAAAACCAAAAAAAAAGTAAATAAGTAATTTCAAAATTAAAAGGAAATAAGTTCAAAAAGTTTTTTAAAGTTAAAAAAGAAGTTCCAAAAGAAGTAGTTTCTCATTATCTTCTAGTCTTTTTATTTATACTAAACATGACATTGTTTCAAATTAAACAATCATTACCTAATATAACAGTAATAAAACTCAAACTTAAACTACAACAATTATTGGCCATAGGATCAAAATAACTTATTATTGTCAATAATTGGTTACTATAATAGACCGGTTATTGATTCATTTAATCCACCGATTACCCTAACACATGTTACCAGTTATTTTAACAAATTGATTAAATTAAGGTCCTATTATTTAATAATAATTGAATTGAGTCTCAAAATCATATTGCCTCACTGGTTACCAATTGGTAACAACCATTTATTATGTCCATACAAAAAAATTGTGTTAACATGTTCAAAACATCCCATGTGTCACATGATCCCCCTAGGTTAAGTGACCTACCTACCTAGGTTACATAGAATAGGTAATGACATGTGTTAACCATTTATTGAATGAAAAATAACAAAATACACTTATTATTATTATTATTATTATATTTTCCTTACCTACATATGTATTAATTGTTTCGTGAATCATGAATGTGAATATTGCATTTTGGGAACAAATTGTGTTTAGGGGGCTTCGACGAACACACTGTACTTGGGGGGGGGGGGGGGGGGGGGCTACGTGCAAGTATTGCATAAGGTCATTTGATTATTTGTGTTCCAACTACCTGCATATGCCCTTTCAAATATTGTATTACTTGTAATCTCCAAACTAATAATATATTAATTTATTGATTACTATTAAATTAATGTTGGTAATAATTGTATTGAATAATACTGACTAATCATAATATTCACACTATTACACTTATTAATATTATTATATTCATTTAAAAAATTATTATTATATTAAAAATTAAAATAACCATTAATAATTATCTTATTAATATTAATTTTTCGTCCATATTTTATTTAATTAAAAAATTACCCACTTTTAATACTGAGTTTTATTAATATAATATTGCTAGAAATTATGTTGAACTAATTATAATGAATAATGGTAAATAATGATACTATTAAAATTATTCTTTTCATTAGTAATTAATTTAACATACTAACTTATTATTACTAGGTATTATTAAAATTCTATGATAATAAAAATATTTTTAAAATTGGGAGAAATATAAATGAATAATCTTTTTAAAATTATGGTTATTTAAATTTGTAAATTAATAATCTAAATTTTTTCCATTATTATTATGGATATTAATGTTACTATTTGTAGTTAATATGTAGCCTATGTTAAGATACGTATAAATCAACCATTGTTATTTAAGCATGTAGGTGTATAGAAACATATTAACACAATCAATAATATTTATTAATTATTAATAGTTATATATTATAATATTTTCATCATTTTCATTACTAATAGTTATTTGACCTACAATGAATTCTACTTAATAATATAATATTACTAGTACCATATTATTATCCTTTTTATATTGTGTCAAGGCCACATAACCTTTGGCTTAAACTAAACGACACCTTTGAAATGGAATACTTACATATAATCTTCTTAATGCATATTGGAAAAAAAATGCCCCAATCGTAATACTTACATCAAGAGAGCTAACCCACTTTATGAGTTAACTATAATACCTACATATAATGTTCCCAACACACTAAAAATTTATTCCAACAACAATAGTTACGTTGTGTCATTTAAAATTTCATTACAACCTTCCCTTTCTTTAAATTCTTGGGTATTGTTATTGTTATATTGGTGATTATATTTAAACAATAATGGGCCCACAATTGGGATATTCTCCATTAGTTATATTTTTGTTTGAAATTGTGGGGTTGATGTTACAATAAAGCACATGCCAAAGCATAAATAATGGATTGTGAAACACAAAATAATATTGTTAGCATTGGGCACACAATAATATTATAAACCTTTAGCATCAAATGATCAAACAAACAATTTACATGAATATGATGCCTATTGGATGTTAAAATTAATATTTACACACAAGATCTTTTCTTACAAACATTTATGTGTGTGAACATTGTTTCATGCTAATCCTTCAACCTATGAATTGAATACCTTAAACCATCATCTACACAATCTAACAACATTCCCATATGCAATGATTCATTCGATTTTATGAAATGAACGTTTTGGATTTCTAATGCCACAACTTTCATGATTGAAGTGGCATGATCACAAGTGCAACCCTCCCTTGTGTGCATTCTTTGGCAATCTCCTACATTGTGTGATGTAAATGAACTAGTGCTCCCTCCAAAGGAAGACTTGAAATTTCCAATTCATCAAAAGCCCTAACTTCATCTATAGGAAGCACAACCTCTTCCATGGTTCCAATCAAACCATGTTGATGACCCCTTCATCACCATTAGCTTCATCATCATCTTTGGAATTTGATCATTCAGAATATATTTGGGATTCGTAAACATGGCTCCCAAACCTCTATGATTAGATCCCATGTTCCACCATAATTAATGACATCCTCTTGGGTAACATTGGTGACCATGAGAATAATAACAATTTGGTGTTTGTCAAGATTTCTTCGTAATGCCCATCAAATGTGCAACCTAAGCATTCTATAAATGGGTATTTCATTTTGTATTCCACATTGGCATGAGATCGACTCTTTACAATCCAAATAACCATCTCTTTCAAAAGATGGTTGGGATATATGTGTGAGTGGGATCAATGTTGCCTTTTCCACACTCATTCTCACAATATGTTCCATAACCTTGTTTTTTATGAATCCCCTTTTCTTCATTTTAGATGTGTGCATGTGATGTCGTGCAATTGTTGTTATTAATCTCCAAACCAACCAATCAATTCAACAACCCTTTAAAACCCTTTGTCTCAAGTGAAAACCAATGCTTTAAGGTGCCATGGTAAGACTCAATGCTCACTTGTGTATCTTGCTTGGAATGTGGAACATGTCAAAGGCTAATCATCCACAACTTTAAAACACAATGTATAATGCAATATTAATTAGATCAATGGTCTAGTTGATAAAACATGATCATATCCATTTAAATGGATATAAATTATGAAACTATCACTAAATAAACATGTTTTGAAAGATTGAAATTGAAAATGAACACATACCAAATTGGTAATAATAGGTCCAAAAGTAATTTGTCCAAGAATCACTAGGATTATGTTCATAATTTTGTAGAACTTTCATTTTCCTTTGTTCTTTGAAAGTCTCAATGTTTTCCTTAGGCTCAATGGAAATATACATCACATCATGTAGATCATGAAGGATTATTTGTTGGACTTCAACATCTTTGATATTTTCCATTGCACATAAGCACCATGCCTTTAATACATGCCATGCACAAAGGGAGATAAGAATGTTATATATAGCCCAAACAATCCTAAGCATTAACACACAAATCACACCAACTTTTAGCATTAACTAAATATGTAAGTACATTGTAAGCTTTATAAGAATGAAAAAGACGTTGGACAAGGAAAACTTTTGAAATTCACTAAACTTAATTATGAAGAAAGAAGTGAAGTAGGATTCATATTCACCATAATGCCCATAATTCTAGAAAGGTATCATCAATAATGAAACAACTTGGTATCTAATTAGGCATGATTAACAACAACTTTGCTTTCAAAGGTTGGAGTTATTTAATTAAATCATCTATAATTTGTCAACTTGTAATGATCCATGTTAGAAACACTTTAGTGTGATGAACATCAAAGCCCATTAAGGTGAACAAATGATATTTCACATCATTTGTGTGAAATGTGGCATCCATGGAAATTGTTCCATTATGGCCATATGCAAGCATGGATTAACATTGCATTGTTGTTTGGATGCCTAAAGTGAATGGGACTTGAATTCCATTAGTTTTGTCGACTTCTTGAAGATAAAATATGTGCTCTTAATGATGCAAAACCCAAGACCAAACTAAAATGACTAGGTTTTTGTGCAACCACCAACTCCCTCTTTTGTGTTTCAAATCCAAATACATAATATCTTGTTGTGAAATGAAAGTCATCCCTTGTCATAGTTTTTTAGGCATTCATACATTCCCACCATATTGTTTGTGCTTGTCATAAATTTGTTCGATAGTGCACCTTAAACTCAATTGAATGCAAATGTGATCTTTCAAAGATTGTGAAATTCGAAATGCATATTGTGAAAAACAAGTTGTTGCATGAACCTAAAGCTTAAACATAGAGCCTAAAGTTGGAACTTGGGATGGTAAAATGCCTTTCCCCCTACACATGCAAGTAAAACCCAAGAATTTAATCACAAAATGAATGTCATACATGTAAACTTAGAAGCAAACATGGGGATGAATGTAAACATTCATCTTCATTATGGACATGAATGATTTTTTTTCATTCATCTAATGTATGGATGAAAAACAATTATTGAATTTACATGTTTTTAATATATAAAACTTCCATCAAAATTATGGATGAATGTTTTATTTTATAATTAAGTTATTATCAATGATTTTTTTCTTTTAGTTTTAATTAAGTAGAGTTTCATGAAACAAAATTTAATTTTATACAATATAACATTTGTTGAATAATATAATGTAAATTCCAATATAAATATATTTGATGGATATGGTTTAAAATGCCATTATTTTCAATATGTCTTAGTTATATTAATATTATCATGCTAACATCCACCCTGTGGTCATTGTTTTGAAAAAAATAATAATAGGTTTTTTTTTTTAAAGGGTAACCCAATGTTGTTGATGACAATGGTTTTTTTTTTTCCCCTCTCCAAAGGTGCCGCAAATTCCTTCAAACCTATTTATAAGTATTGTGGAAAACAATGGGGGATTTTTTTTCATTATTCTTCGAAGGTGCCATAATTTTCATCAAATCTAACTAATGTTGTTGACAATGGTGAGTTTCGAATGCTTTAGATTTCTTTAAACTACTTATTTTCATTGATGACAATGGGTTTTTGAGATAAATTAAAATTCAACTTTAAGCACCTTAATTAGCTTCTTTCAAACAACTTATTATCATAGATGACAATGGGGTTATTTTTAATAATTATTTATTTTCAAGGTGCCTTAGTTTTTCACAAATACATATATAATATTGTTGACAAAAACGG
>Ga0209611_10002652_pt1 | contig 31461 bp, 25 predicted proteins | sample S1TSphgellanicum_3_FD_187693 | JGI IMG/M metagenome (GOLD analysis project Ga0209611, IMG submission 187693) | Host-associated microbial communities from peat moss isolated from Minnesota, USA - S1T2_Fc - Sphagnum magellanicum MG (SPAdes) (version 2) | ecosystem: Host-associated > Plants > Peat... | reverse complement strand
CTAGTCAATGTTGATTCATGTGAAAAAATATTGTGAAAATTGTGGGCCAAGTTTACAATTCACAATTTGCATGGCAAGTTTCAAAACCATGAGCTAATGCAAGTGTAATTACAATAAAAATAATCACCTCAAGGGCAACCAATCATTTTTTAACATGTTTACAAGTCTCATAAAGTAAAATAATGTTGAAAACTTGTAAAACTTGTACAATATTCTTTCCAATATATCAATTTGAAATTTGGATAAGTTTGAAAATAATTTTGTATGAAACTTATAAAAAATGTTATATCTACATATAATGAGCTAGATCAAAATCTTTAAAGGTGTATAAGCTTGATGAAAAAAAATTTCTTTTGGTATATATTTATATATATCTTATATTTTGATTTCCCATCAAATTGAATGAATAAAAAATTCTCAAATATTTAAAAATATGATAACTTAGAACACCATAAATCTAAAACTATCAATATTGTGTATGGTGAAATAGAAGGATCCAAACTAACTTGAAAAACATTTAAAATAAAATGTATAATATGACACTTTTTTGGTACACCTTAAAAGATTTTGATTTAGCCATTACGAAGTACATACACCCCTTGCTAACTGTAGCCAACCTAGCAACTTTGCAAAATTGGCAAGAAAAAAGAAATATTGGTCCCTATGGAACCAAAAGTTTTGCATAAGATCATAGGGGGTTTAGTTCAAGATCCTCAATATATGACATGGGTTGTACTGTGTAATAAATAACATGTAAATGTTGCATTTACACATGTAAGACCTTGATTATAATAAATTCCCGAGTTAATTATGAGTTTGGTTTCGAGTTAAGACATTTTGGACCTTGAATCTCAATCACCAAATTCCTAAGTTATATGAGTTTGTTTTCAAGTTACAACATTTTGTGTTTCAAATTTTCAAAGGTCCAAAAAACATAATTGATTGGGGCATGCAAACTCACCAAAAGTTCAGGATCATCAAAGTGCAAATTCTCAGGATAGAGCAAATTTACAATGAAAAACAGCCCATTTTGGGCAAGTCTGACATTTAAGGGTTAAATAATGTGAACTTAAAAACTAGGCTTTCATTGGGAGGATGTTAAATCAACAATGCATCCTCATTCAGTACGAAAGTACTATCTGTTTCTTTTTTCCTTGACTGCCTAATTTGCCATACACAAATTGGTGTTGCCCAAACATAAATTTTGTGTCGTATTATACACACTTTGGGTGTGTAATGGACACTAAGAGGCATATTATGCCAGTTAGTGCCTCTTACTGTCTATGACATGCCCCAAGGACTCAAAGTTTGTGTCTGGGCATCATCAATCTTTTCCTCAAAAAGAATGGATTGGGCCAAGGGCAGGCTAGAATAAAAGAAGAAGACAATACTTTTGTACTGTGTGCAATAAGGACCCATTGGTGATTTAAGGTCCTCCCATTCATGAAAAGTGTGAGATTTATTGATTGTAACAAGAGGCCTACCAAAAGTTCTAGCCCTCCTTAACTTTAATCCCTTTAAAAACAAGCTTCCATTTTTGAATGAATAGAATATATTTCTAGACAAAAGAAGAAGACAAGAGAGAAGGGAGCACTAGTGGGGGATAATTTGGGTATTATAAATTTGGACAAATGAAAGTGGAGAATGATCATAGGGTGGACCCAATTGAGAAGGAAATCAACAATGGAAAAGCATGGGAAACGCATCATGATTTGCCATCATTGGAGTAACCATGGAGAGAGCAAAGAGTAAGAACTATGAACTCTAGGGTGGACCCTAGTGAGAAGCATACCCATTGTGGAAATCGTGAGAACACAACATGGATTGCCATCATTGGAGTAGATACAAGAAGGAAGAGTATGTACAATATGGTGGATGAAATTCTGAAACATACCCATTGTGGAAAGGATGAGAACACAACAAGAATTGCCCTCCATGGGGAGAAGGAAGACTATGAACCATAGGGTGGAGCCAAGTGAAAAGCATACCCATTGTGCAAGGCATGAGAACACAGCATGGATTGCCATCATTGGAGTAGATATGAGAAGGAAGAGTATGGACAATAGGGTGGATGAAATTCAGAAGCATACCCATTGTGGAAAGGAGGAGAACACAACATAATTTGCCATCCATTGGGTAGCCATGGGAAGAAGGAAAACTATGAACCATAGGGTGGACCCAAGTGAAAAGCATACCATCATGGAAAGCATAAGAACATTACATGAATTGCCAACACTGGTGTAGCTATGGAGAGAAGGAAGGGTATGAAACCATGTGTGGACCAGAATGGAAAGAATAGCCATTCATAGTGGGAAGCATGAAAACATCACACAAATTGTTTTTTTTTCTTTTGAGGAGCCATCGGAAGAAGAGTATGCACCATCTCATGGTCCCAAGTAATAAGCATAGAGATAATGGAAAGTGTAGGGTAAAGCCCAAGGAGGTGGGCTTTACAAGAATTGGGCCCATGCTTGGGTAGCTTTATGTGAATAAGGGCCCCACAAGGCAAAGCCAAGCATGGGCCAAATTCTCGTAAAGCCTGCCCCCCATGGCTTTACATGGTGTAAAAACCAACTTTTTATTATTAAAAAATTCTCATGATACCCAATGAAATGACAATGGGCTTTTCAGAAACATAATGCCCATGAAGGTGGGCAATTATGTTTTCAAAAAGCCTGCCAACGAATCATGTTGCCTGATAAGGCTACCCACAACACTAAAAAGAAATTGGACAAGTTTTTGTGCATGAGAAAACCTCAAGAATTCTTATCAATGGAGTGGGCCATAGCAAGAAGGGAGCTAAGGTCATTGCGAGTAGGGATCTAAACTTTCTCAGCATGACCTTAAAAGTCCATCTATGGTTAGTAGTGTGTACCTACATTGCCTTACTTGCCAAAAATTTTGCATAGCCAAAATGTCATGCACAAAGCTTGGCATTTATACTTTATAAAGTCAAGAACAAGGCAACATTTCTTGTTTTATTTTCTTGTTTTCTCGCCTTTTCAGGCTTTGAAAACCCCAACTTATGGACCAGATTGAAAACAATGGATTTAGCTGTTCATTGGTGGCCTCCACTTAATAAATAGGACATTGAACATCCTAATAAATGAGTACAAATGATCTTTCCATTAGCTTTCACCACTACTTAGAAAGTTTCCAAAGAGACTATCTATCAATATATATGAAGTAGTTGATTACAAGACTATCTATCAATATGTATGTGTATGATGTGAGTGGTGTTTCCCCTGGTTCGTTAAGGCCTCATATAGAATGGCTATGAGTCTCATTCCCATGAGTTTATGCAACCCTAAGAGTGTCCTTCATTTGATGATGCATAGCGTATAATTACACTTGTTTTTAATTTTGTGAGGTGTGAATGTATTTTGCCTTAAGATAGGTAGGGTGCTCTTAGGAAGGGCTATTAGTCCAGGCCACAAATAGTTGCAGCCAATATTAGGAATAGAATTTTCATGCAACCAATGAGAAGTCACGGCATGAAGTGAAGGGGCCTCCCTTTTTGATGAGAAGGCCTTGAGCGGCCCTTCAAGAAATACTGGATGCTCATGAGGTCTCACATCCCCCTCCTTATTTCAGACCTTTTAGCCAGTCCATCTTGATGCACATTACTATGGGCTGCAAGGGGGGTCACCTTGTTATGTCTATCACTCAATTCTATGGGTCTGTTTTGTGTCTTTATAGAAGCTTGCAACAAGTCTATGTTTTCTCAACATAGACAAACAATATTCTGGGGTTTATGTGAATGTTGGATGCGGGTTAGTTGTGCATCCAACTGCTAAGCTAAGCTAAGGTTTCTTGCTGTAAGTTGGAGAATCCATTTGTAAGATGCCAGGATTTTCCAAAACAGCCTTGTTATTAGGGGTCATAATTGTTGCATCATCGTAATGGTTTCTAAGGTTGCTGGGTCAATTGCAGGGTAAAGTCAGTAGGTCCCAACTGATTACTGCATTGGCCTATGCATCTTTTAAGAGGTGCACAAGAGAAGAAGAAAGGTCATGTACATGCGATTTAGACCTTGAAGGCTGTGTTGTGAAAACCCTAGTGCACACTTAACATTCTAAATTTTGTCAATGTGCGTCATGGCAGGAAAGCACATGTGAGTGAAAGACTTCTTGTATTACAGTTTGTATATTTCAGAGGCATTTAGGAAGGACTGTAAGTTACTCCTCGGCGCATTTTGGCTTAAAATAGCAATAAATGACAGTGTTACAAGCTTAGTCAGATTAGCTCATTGAGCAATGTGGAGAGCATCAAGTCTTCACTGTCCACTGTAGACATGGTTGTCTTCGCTCATCCTCTTTGTGTCTGGATTTTGAGAAGAAAGAGGTAGCAATGTTATGAAGTCATTGATGCTAGACCCAATTGGAAGGTGTCTCAGAGAATACATGCAAGTTAGTGATTGGATAATGTGAAATCAATGACAGAATAATACTTCACTGTCATCAGAGCTGATTGCTGCACAAATCCTTAAAGTAAGAAATTATGGAATTATGTGTATTTGTTCAAGTTTTGTCTGATTCCATGACTAACAACAGTGACCCAACCATCACCAATGGCAAGGCAAGTGATTGAATCTTCTGATTAGATTGCTGAAATGTGGCATAGGTTTTGGGTGCAGATTTTGTAGAGTGCTTTGTTGGAGTGCAGTGTGCATATATATTGCATACTTACTACTCATACCTTGCGAACTCTGAATGGTGGAGTGGTGGAGAATGTATTCACCCAGGCAGACCTTCAAGCAAACTGAACAATGATGGTACCAAGAAATTCTACAACAGACTGTGACTGCAATTCTGCAAAAGTTTGAAATTTCTTGTATTCCATTGAAGCATTCATTTTAAATCCTGCACGTATTCTGGACAACAGAGTATATGCAATTGTAGTGGCATAAAACAGGGGTGGATGATTTTGAGCTGCTGACCAGAATAACTTCTTATTTATGCTGGGGAGTATGATCATATGTGGTTCTGGCTCGGTGAGTTAAGTGGTTAGCTAGATACTTGTACCTTTGATCTCTCTGACCTTAGGGTTGGAAACCTGGATGAATCTGTCCAAATGCTTAGGGTATTTTGCAAGCAGCTAGAATATTAATTAAACAGGATGCAGCTAACTATGCTTAGCTCAGTACATTGTGCTTAGCAGGCCTTGCAGCTGGGAAAGTTTGATGTTAATTGAGGACATTGTTGGGAGGATTGGGCTGGGTCCAGAGGTTATGCTAACAGCCCCAACTGTACATATGCTCCCTTTGGTGCTTCAGCTTTCAAACAGGTACCAGCTAACAGCCAGTCACTCTAACCTTTTTCATTTGTGGTTTGTGCAGGGGACAACAAAATTTTATACTCTCTTCTCAATGATATCAATGGGACCCCCAAAGGCTAATGTAGGATCACATTCCCTAGCAATGTCTATTTACATACATCTTCACCTATGTAGTTTGGCATGGTAGAGCGTGAAGACTCAAAAGAGGCAAAAAGAGTCTTGTTCACCGTGTTGCAGAGAGACCATAATATGATGATGGTGTGGGATCCATCCATGGCAAAGTCACCAGTTTTGGGAATCATTGTGAATATTGCATATATATATGGCACCATTGGCTGTAGATCCTCTGGTCTTGGGCTTATAGCTGTTGTGGCCAGCTGGTGATCAAGAATCTGGTAACAATATGACTGACCTAAACTTGTTCATGTACAATCTGCAACTACTTGTGAGTTCTTTATGGAAACATGAGGATGTTTCAAAAATACACTGTTGAATGGTTGTTCTGTTGGAACTGCAGAGTGTTCTGTTGGGTGGAATAGGAGCATGTTGTTGGGATGCAGGCTTGCTAGTGAGGTTGAAAGTGGTGAAGAGCATGGACTATTATTGGCCTAGCACAGGAGTTTCCACTAATAATCAATAAGAGGATATATATAACCTCTTCCAATGGTCTCCCAAGAGGATCTGCCTACCCTGCTCAAGTAACAACTTGTGGGTGCACCATGCAATGTATATATTATTGTCTGGTTTTTCGATAGCACTGACTTCCGAGGGGTCACCCACCAATAGGAGCCCATGAAGTCAATAGGGATTCATGGGCACTATGCACTGCTATTTCATGATGGCAATGATGGACCTAATACTTTGTGAGTGTATAGTATAAGGTCATGGCCCTGCATTCATGCTTGTCATGATAGTTTTGGTTTTGTTGGAATGGACAAAATTTTTACCTTCAAAATGTATCTTGGGGTTTATCTGCAATCTCATATAGAGATCTATATGATGGCAATTGGTCAGTGAGGGTGGAACTCAGAACCTGAATTTAGAATGTTATTCATGATATGGTATGTTGGATGGTGTGAGTCGTACTATGATGTGGATGGGAATGCATGGTGGAAGAGGCTGTGTACGTACCATTGCGTGTACACTAGGAACCCTAATATGACTCTCTAGAGCTCATGCCAAGCTTAAATTGAGAAACCAGGTACAATGGGCTGTTGTATTGGAAAATCTTGTATGGATTTTTTCTGAGTATGTCTCTTAAAATTTCGAGAGAGTCAAATGGTTGGAAAGCACAGCTTGTGTGTTGGTTAAGCCTTGTAGACTTTGTTGAATTAAGGCAAATGGTTGGAAAGCACAGCTTGTGTGTTGGTTAAGCCTTGTAGGCTTTGTTGAATTGAGGCAAATGGTTGGAAAGCACAGTTTGTGTGTTGGTTAAGCCTTGTAGGCTTTGTTGAATTGAAGCAATTGGTGGATCATAGGAGAAGCATAAACTTCATTGTTGATGGTGTTGCAGAGATATCAATATGATGATGCTGGGGGGATCCATCTGTAGCAAAGTCACAGCTTTTGCAAGCCATAATGAACAATGCACCATACCCTAAACTCATGACTGGCAGTGGATCCTCTGGTGTGGGACTTACAGCTGTTGTCGCTAGTGATTAAGAAACTAGTAGTACTATGACTGGGGTTAAATTGTCTACATACAATGTGCATGGATTTATGAGATCTCTTTGCAAAAGGAGGCAATATTGAAGTTTAACTGCTAAATGCAGACTTATCAGCAAGTAGTTGTTAAACAATCAGGCATTGTGCAAGAAGACATGAAAGCCATGTGAGGTCTACAAAGTGGAACAGGTGTTGCTGAAGTGATGATGGAGTATGTGGGAAAAGTCAAGTTATCTAAGCTGAACCAACTTTGAAGTGAGCCTGGGCAACAGAAAGAGTGGCTTACTGCTTTGCAGACCTAAATTACCTCAATCTACCCTTCCTTGCCCCCTCTTCCCTCTTCTACTGTCAAGAAGCATGCAATCATGTTAGTCTCTTACAAGGAGATTCTAATGTTATGTCATGGTGTGGTTAAACTCTAGGTATTTGACTTGATATGTGGTGTAGCAAACCACAAGCCAGATGTGACTATCTACCAGACTGTGATTAATCTGCTTGGAAAAGCTCAGAGGATGGCTGTTGCCGAGTCTCTGTTTGAAGGTACGGTGAAGGAGGGTCTAGAGTTAGGATAAAATGAATATGCTTCTTTGATTGTTGGCTACATCAGGACTGGCTCTTTGCAAAGAGGGATTGCCATGCTTGAGAAAATGAAGGAATGGGTATGCATTCATCAATTTCTACATACACTACGCTCATTGATGGCTTTGCAGGAGCTGCAGCAGGTAATTTCTCTCCTTGGACCTCTTATATAGACTTGAAGAATTTGCTAGGATGTGGAGAGTCCAATGACTATCATGCAGGATGTGAAATTGCACATGTGCTGATGGATCAGATGAGGCAGTAGCATGTTGCTCTTGACGAAGTCACCTACACAACCAAGATTGCAATCTATAGTCACAAGGGGTGGCACAAAAAAGCTATTGAAACCTTTAAGCAAATGCAACTCTGTGGGTGTATTCCAAAGAAGAGCACATACAATATAGTCTCCTATTCTTACAGTAGATTCTGTGTATTACTTTCTTTTCATGTAGTATTTACAGTCCACCTAAGAAACATTTCTTTCAATGGCATAATTGTCAGCTGATGAAAATGCACAACTTTGCATCAAGCCATTACACCTAGGGGCATGCTGGATGGGACTCCAGGAAATGTGAAGGACCTGTTGGATGCACACTGCCTAATGATGGAGCAGCAGGTTGAACAATATTCAGTGACAGTCAACATTGTTTCCAACATGTTGACCCAGCTTGGTCGCATCCAAGAAGTTGGTAGGTGGGGCGACAAGTCTAGTTTCCCACATGAGGCAGTGTTTTCCTTTGTTGTGTGTCCTTTTGGTTTTGTGGTTGATAATACTCCATTTTGATGTTATGTTTGCTTGTTCATGTTGGCTTTTCAGGGCTATTGACTCAGATAGGAGTTATTGAGTATGGGCTTGATGCTGGGAGTGATGAGCACCTAATTGAAATTACAAATCAAAATATTGGAACCAAACAGTCAGAAAATGACCACCCTTGCAGGGACAAGAGCCATAGCATTCAAGGATGGGCTTGCACACATAGCACATGTATTTTCATAAATTTGAATACATTGTTAATGCAATTGAACATTGGTCTTGAACTTGTTGTGTTGAATCTAATGTTTCTTCTGCATGCACGTGATGACTGAAGATGTGATTGTGGTGATACAGCTATAAGAAGACTTGTGGTGTGCTAGGAGAGCTTCAAATAATTGAACCTTCCATCCCACTTCAGGTGTATATATTCTGCTATCCTCAAGAATGTCGGTGTTTGTGAACTGAAACAAGCCATTAAGGACCTGACCTTGCCAAAACTTTGGCTTTATAGGTGGTCCCTGGGGGCTCCTTTTTTGGAAGTGGAAATGTTAGTCCTGCAACTGCTGCCAATGTGCTGACTGCTTCCTTGATTGCCCCCCCACTGTGGCCGAATATGCACCAAAGAAATTTGTGCCAGAGAAACTTGTCGTACAAAAAGAAGATACACAAGCAAACCTTTTGTGTGTATGCTTCATCATTTACAACTTATTGCTGGTTGAATTTTGAATGGGATTGCTTGTTCCTTCCAGGGTCAGTTGGTGACCTGTGAGAGATAAGGGATTCAAACAGAAGTAGTTGTGTTGGGCTGGTATGTCACAAAATAACCATATATCTCTGTCTTTGAAACCCTTAACCACTTGGAAAAGGTTGTGGGGTTCATTTTTGTGAACTGCAGGCAATATCAACATTTTCTGGAACTGGATAGTCAAATGCAGCAAGGCAGCATGCATCCAGGTAGGTAGCTAGACTGTTCTCCTTCTGGGTGATGAATATATGTGAGCCAGCATGGTTGCACTTGAAGAGGGTATGTGTGTTCATGAACAAACCATTTGAAGTGGTTGTGAGTATGGTGTATTCGTGAGCAAATAGACAACATGCTGATAGAGAATGTAGTCAAGATGCTCTTGCAAAACCATTCCTCCAAAGCTAGTAAAATTCTTATTGTGTTGTGTAATAGCAAAGCTAGATAGAGAAAAGGGGGTTAGACAAGGAGTTAGTCTTTAAGACAAACATGTTGGGAGTAACACAAGCTTCCAATGTGAGCCCCCTCTAATCTGTGTTTATTGCACTATGGAAATCTTGAGGTAAAAGGTGATAGCCTTCCCATGCTCATTTGGAGCAATGAGTTGTATAGTCTTCTGGTGACAGTTAATGGCTAGGTATGGGGCAAAGCTACTAGCACCCACTTTCATTGTTTAGGTCCATGGAAAATTCTTTGGAAGGTTTAGTTATGTATAACACAATTGCTTTTAATTTTTTCACAAATAAAATGCTTGTTTATAAAAAAAATCAAGGTTCCACAATGATCTTTATTTTGTAAGAATCTTTTGATTTTTTTCAAATTGTGAATCAACATCCCTTGTTGAGTTGTATGGCCTTACAGACCTTTTGATCAATCTTGATCAAGCTTTTTATAAGTCAATTGACCTTCATGAGTTGTCCACCCTCAATCTAAAAATATATATTGCCATAACCACATGGCCAAAGTCATTCAGTTCATCTTTTTATTGGTTTATTGCCTTCTTGATCTTTGAAGATTGTTTTGTACCATATTTAGACAAAAAATAAGACATAGAACATGTAGACTTGAAGGTCTTGTTCCTACCATCCCTTACATTACATTTCAAAGCACCATTATTGCTTATTATTTATATCATTCTTATAGCAACAACTTTACATCTTTGGTAATCCTCTTTTTGTAAGAATCTTTTGATGTTTTTTTTAATGGGAGTTGTCCACCCACAATCTTCAAAAACATATTGTCATAACCAGAACTCAAGTTGTTGAACTTGCTTTCTTGTTGTATTATTTTTATGATCATTGATAATTACCTAGTTTCCATTTTGAGACATAATATAAGACATAAAAGCTCCAGACTTAGAGGTCTTGCCAATGTCATTTGTTGGTTTATTTTTCAGTGCACTATATTTGATTGATTTTATCATTGCTTGAGTAGTAGTTGTATATTCATGTTCACCATCATCCTACCCTCTCCAAAGCAAATGCATATAGTTCAAATGCATGTCATTAAAAATATGTTATGTTCTATGAATTTGGGTTTGCATTTTTTTAGTGTTTTTAAGATTCATATGGCCTTAGTATTTTTGCCAATACGATCAACTTGGTTGGAAGGACGAAGGATAGGGAGAAAATACACAACCCAACGTTTAGACAGCAAACTTACCGACGTTACCAAAAATCATAATAGAAAAAAAAAAGTTTGTTTTGCTAGGGAGGCTAAACCTTGGTGATAAAAAATTGAAAGTCCAATGTTGAGATAAGGTGTTCAGTCCATTATTAGAATTAATGTAAGCATTTTGATTAAGAGGGTCATTTGACTTCAACCCAAAAACCCGGATGTTGCCTTACACTCATCATGAGACAACACCTAAAAGAGATATTAAACCCTAGTTATTTGAACCCTAATTCACAAATGGGTGGTTTAGAATACATAACCACTAAATGTGGTTAGAATGAAAGTTCAAACTAACATTTGGAAATATAGATAAGCCCTTGTTGAAAATATTTAACATGTGTCATATCATGAATGGAATAACTTTTGTGGTTGTTTTGAATGTTGGGATTAGACACTTGCTTCGAAAGCTTGGACAAATTTTCACTAATGGAAAAATACATGAACAAGATTCTAAACTTTTTTGTTTCAATATGTTGTGTGAAAAGGTTCTTTTGGAGCAAAACTAACCCACATAGAACCCAACATACCTTGTGGTAAAAATCAATGGTTTATTAAGGCAATTTTATACCTTGTGCAAAATAGAAAAAATCAACATGTACATTGTGAAAACCACTTAAATAATAATTTCCAATTTTAGAATATAGTTTCAAGAATAGAAATGTTTAATGCCAATGCCAAAAGACTTCTCGCTCACTAAAAATAGGACCATTGGATCCTATTGTCTTATACCTATGTGCACAATATGTCATTTTTAACATTCGTCACATAATAATAATTATGAAATTCTAAGACCCCGCCTCTTGAAGCAACATTTATTCATTTGATATCTTGTTTTTCCATAGACCCAACATTTGACATCATGTTTTTCCACATAACCCAACACGATGATGAGAACAAAAAAATAGTTTCATACACCCCATCAAACAGTGAAATAAATAAATAAACTCAAATTGGATTGTGATCAATTACTCCACCAAAGAATGGTTGAACCAAAACTAAAAAAAACATTAGTCACATAACATTAGAAGACCATTGAAACCAATAGAAACGCTTGAAACATGTCAAGCTAATGCCTTCTTAAGGCTCGCCCATTTTGGTGATTTTAAAACCTTTAAAAATTTACTATCTAATCTATAGTACCAAATGCGAAGAGTCAATAGTGGTACAACAACCCATTAGGAGGTGTGTGAGAAAAAAATGTATGTATAAAATGTGTAGCTTGGAAACAATAATGGATTTTCACACCAAATCTTTGACACAAATATATTTTTTTAATCATCATTAAAATAAATATGAATGTAGTGTGGAATTTTGGTTCATACCATTGATTTCCTCTCCACAAACAAACCTAACCTCAATCATGTGAAAATTTACTCTCAATTCAAAAATTTATAACTATTGTGAAAATTTATATAAAATAGCTTGGACAGTCAATATTGATGTCGTCACATTGTGAAATGCCATCAAGATCAACCACCAACCTTTGACCCACCAACTTGCAAAAAATTTAAGTTCTTATAGTCTAATAACCATCACATTATGTAAATGTAATTTCATCATGCACATCTTTCCTACATGTATAACTTACAATACTAATATTAAGAAAGAAGTATTTTGCATAGGTGATGCAAAAGTACACAAAGGTTTCAAAGATCAACACCACATACCTAGAAATCTAAAAAGTTTCAATGTTTAAGTTTTAACCTTTGAACTTACTTGGGTGATCCTCATCATAAGTATCAATGTTGTTGCCAAAATATGTGTTTTCCTTGTAGTCCACTTCTTGTGATGTTGATTGCTCACACTTTATTGTTCTTTTCATCGAGTCGAAGACATTGTGCCTTTTGTCACAAAAAGTGTTAGATTATTCATGCACTTTTGTCCTTTTCCAAGTCTATGGTGGAATGTAATTTTGTGTTCTTGCAAATAAATCATATGCAATCAAATGTAACTAGATGCAAACATGATTGTATTTCAAGTAGTAAACCAAGTGATCAAACCAATTTGTATGTTCAATAAAAACATGGGGTTGGACAAAATTACAAACCAATCCAAAGTTTCTTCCACTATCGCGATGTTGATCGTAATTTGAATTGGCATTTGAATTGCATCATGGTCTTTTGATGCTAATGCTTTAAGTTGCTCCCACATTGCTAATGTCAGGGGTTGTGAATGTTGGACCTAACATGGAACAACATGAATATTTATTATTAGTAATGTTATTAGAAAAAACAAAACATCTAAACTTGAACATTGGTTGTCATAAACATTCCTTACTTGCATTGCTGCTTGTAAATCTTATTTCAATTGAAATTTTTCTTTCTCACAACTTTTTTAATTTAATTGCTTTAAAAATTGGCTGAAGTCTTCACATGACAAGGTTGAAGTCTTCAACTATCATGCGTGTGGAGGCATCCATTAAACTCCAATGTATTAACTCGAAGTTGTGTTCTTCAAGATTAGTCCCTTGCCAAAATGTTCAATCACATATTTCACAATGATGTCCGTTGGAAGACATGATATTCACTTGAGGAAAAACACCTATGAATTAAAGTCCAAACTAAGATAAAGGGTTGATAGAACTAGAAAGATTTTTTACAACAATAAATTACCTAAATATTGTTCATAAACTTTGAGCTTTAGTTATGCTTTAATGTTTGAGATGATGCATTGTTCCACTTCAAAATTCAAACCTCCCACTCTTAATACAGTGGTTGTAGCCATTGCTGCCACAATGGTAAACTATTTCACAATGAAACAACTAAAAGAACAACAGCAAACACAAGACTCCAAGAGACACATCCAACACTATAGCAAAAACTTTTCATCTAGTTCCTACCTGTTATTTTCAGGACCCTCATTTTATGGAAACAATTGTTGGATTTCTATTTTCAAGAACTTTTGTGACCTTTGAACATAGACTGTTATGTTCTTTGCTTCCAAAAAACTAGAAAAGGTTTGCTACAACAATAACTTTATTGAAGAGCTCTGAAAAACTCTTAACCTAAGTTTGTCTTTCAATACCAGAAACGTCCTAAGTTGTCTTTCAATGCCAGAAACATGTTTAGTAGCTTCAAACCCCCCACTCTACTGTCCGGACTGTTGCTGCTGCCACACTACTAAGAGTTCAATTTTAATACCAGAAACGTCTTTAGTAGCTTCAAACCCCCCACTCTACTGTGCGGGCTGTTGCTGCTGCCTCACTACTAGGAGTTCAAGATGCGCCACTCCCCTTCTTCTGCTACTGTTACCACACTGTTAAGAGTTCAAGGTGCGCCACTCCCCTTCATCTGTTGCTGTTGCCAGTGTTAATAGTTCAAGGTGCGCCACTCCCCTTTGTCAAACTCCATAGCATTTAAATGCTACAACCCTATGCGACCGTTCTGGTGAATGTGCGGGTGTGTCCTCCTTTTTTACTCTTGCCCTAATTCCCAACGTCCCAACCTCTTCTCGTCCCGACTGTCCAGCACGTGTAGCAGGCATTCCCTGCCGTTGCTTGTCCCTCTCTCTCTCGTTTTTTTTCTTACTCACATCATTAGGGGTTTGTCCGTTTCAAATCCAGCATGGAGAGGTCTGCTGATTAGGTCTTGCAGTTTTTAGTGGTGTTCCTCGAGTGTAAATGTGTTACCTGAGGCATCTGAGTCATGTGTCTGCCTCGTGCGAATTTGTGGGAGATGATTTACTGCAGCCGCTAGTTGGAAATGCACTGGGGGTGGTGATCACACAAGGCGGTGTTGGCAACGATGGTGAGGAGCGCCCCTCTACAGGATCAATGGCTAAGTCGGGGATGGATGCGGCCACCTTGAATACGGGTCGGGTATGACCACGTGCCAAGGTTAGCAATGACCACGCAAGCTATGGATAGATAATACTAGAAACTCAGAGTGGGCTATACTGGCAAAAAGATGAACTATTGCTGAGTACTCCTGTGTTGGCTATATCCACCTGCATCTGGGAGGTGTGAGGTCTCTACTAACCACATTTTACAATTTGAAAAGAAAACAGAAGCTTAAATTGGAGGCAAATTCGTGATGATGGTTAATTATGGTGGATACTGTACAGTCAGGAGTTGAAGTCAATTGTCATGTGGACACTAAACCAAGGAGCTGGAAGATGATTGAAATCACATATGCCAGTCAATGTTGGTCCACAAGACCATAAGGTGATGTATCACTGGAAACTGAACCATCAATGATAGACCTGGGTATTTTGGGACTAAATGAACATAGCCAACCAACTTCACTAATGTCAACTGATACACTCCAAAGATAGAAAATGCCAGCTCAGAGCAGTCCTCTTTTTCACAGAAAGAGATCGTATTGAGTTAAAATGTCTCTCAAGGAAAATCCAAACTGAGCAATGAGACCTATTGAATCTGATGAAACTGATCAACCAAATTGGTCCACAACAAACACAAACACCATCCAAAGTCACTCTTCAAAGCTCCTTCACTAGTCTGGATTTTGCATTACTTGAAGTGCCTTCCCAACAAATAGAATTGACTCCATAACTTGAAGTGTGATATATTCTGGCAGCATCTCCTGCTAAGCCAAAACATGTTAGCAACTATTGCAGGTGAAACTTTAAAATCATGTAAGGTGGCCCAACAGAAACTTACAACCACAAATGCATTTCCAGCTACTACCTTTGTTTAGTGCTCTTGATGTCCATCTCAATGAGGCATTAAAAAACATGACTACAAGGATGGCCGGTCTTCATTTTGACATGAGACAAGTTTCACACAAAGAGGAGGTGAAAGGGATATGGACCAAGGACACACAAAAGCCAAAATGCCAATCTGCCAGGTGTCCAGCCTCTGTTGGATGTTCATTGTTGGCTGTCCCTTCTGCACCTTGGTGTCTGTAGCAAACCCACATAGCTGTCATCCCTCAAAGGGTGTTGCAAAACCATGTACATAAGAAACAATGAAGCTGTTACACATAGAAGATGATTGCTGAGGTTTACATGTTCACAAAAAACTCCTGATGCTGATCTTGGAGCAAATCCTAGACCATCCCTGCTCCCAGTTGTTGATATATCACCTGATGCCCATGCCATAACATCCTACATTCAACCCACCCGATTCCATCTGCATTTGAAACAATTATTGGATTTATCCACAGAAGCCACATCCACCACTCTGCATTTCTATACAGGATCTAAAGAGTGTGCTGCAGGTTGAAGATAGAAATACAAAGTAGCATACAAGCTTGCAGCTCAGGGACACCACAATGACATTTGGCATGCAACAAATTCGACAAGCATCCCCCATGTAGCTCCTCTCTCTCCAAGTCCAATATTAATGCATACAGTGGTGGCAGTAAGGCTTCAGACTACATTCATAAGGTAAAAGTTGTAATAATCATGATATGCAAATGCCAACATCTCCTGACAAGCAAAGCAAGCCCAGACCTACAACATGCAGAAACATATAATCTCCCATCCTATGGTGAAGGTAACTGTTCTGTGAGTATTGACCAAACAAAAACAAACACAACTGGAACGATTGAGGTAATAGGGTTTAAGGGATTAGGGTTACATCATGAGTAAGGCATGAAAGCTAATGGAAAATGTCAATGGTAACAATTTTGCCAGTCTCAGTCAAACCAAAGTAAACATGACTAGAACAAGTGAGGTGATGGGGTTTCAGGGGTTTAGGGTTTCATCAAGAGTAAGATACATAGGCTAATGGAAAATGTCAAGGGTATCCTGCCTTCAGCTGCAACGGGCTTGTGAGGGTAAGCTAAAGCTATGTACTACCAAATCATCTAACCCTAAGGCATGGAAAGGGCTTACATAAGAGGGTATGGTCAGGGCCTCTAGCACCCTGAACATATTCTTGGCTAGGCCCTGGTTTGAGCATTTAACAATTGATGAAGGAAAAGGACATAATATCTTTGCCTTGGGAGTATGTGAACAATAATATGCTTTTGAGCATGAGTCCAGTGCATATGGTGGGGTAAGTATAGATGGCATAGACTGACCTAATAGAGGCCTTGAGTGACTGAAGCCAGCATAGGCACTGGATCATTCATGAGAGCTTGCTCCACTTGCAGTACAGTTGATCTATAGACTGCAAGAACTTTCGCAATCCCATTCACCAAGGCCCAACAGTAAATACTGCACTGCTTTGCATTCAACCCTTCTGTGCTTTGTGAATGATCTGCAATCTTCTCTCACCGAATATATTGTGTTCCCTACAGTGGACCTAATAAAAGGAATAAACCTTTTGACATGACAACTGAATTGTCCATGATAGCCCACTCTTAAGTAATTCCATGGGTTCACATGCAACATGCACCCATGAGACTTTGCCATTAGGTGCACCTTATTGTGGGGCTATCATCACCCTTGAGTTGCATGCAGGGTTTCCAGAGTTGAAGGTTTGAACACTCTCTAGAACTCAAGGTTCTGTATCACTACAACTGGTTAATGTCATCCAATGAAGCAACAGGATTGAAAACAACTCTCACTAAAGAGATGCAACACCAAACTACAGGGATTACCCACAACCTCAGGGATTTTAGTGGTCAAACAAAATCTTCCTCCTACAGCCAGACTTCTCCTTCTGAAAAAGGCACAATAGTAGCAAACCTGGCAACTATACAAAGGTTGTGAGAAATGAAATTCTTAAACCCTAAACCTCCAATTATTCAAATGACTCACAATATCAAGCAACTACAGACCAGAAAAATGTATAAACCTTGTTAGAATGGCTTCACCTTCAAGTACAGCATAGATTGGCCCCTTCAACTTCTTTTCACTAGAGGTGTGCTGGCAAAGTAAGGACTCCATCCATATCTTGTAGTATTTGAGACACAGAGGGTTATTATCAAGGCCTGGTGCTGTGAAACACACTCCCTCCACATTGTGCATCAGAACTAATATTCCAAGTTATTCAAGTGAGATCAGGGCAGTCATGGGGATAGTGGGTGAGGAAGTCAGGTACAGCAAAGTCTTCTAGTATCTGCTATGTCTGAAGTGGATTCAGCTTGAGCTGGGAAAGTCATGGTCAGAGGCAGTGCAGCAGGACGGTGCAGACTCTGCCCAATAGTGGGGAGACAGCAGGTAGCAGCACATGCCCATGTGGTGTGTCCGCTGGCACATGACATACCTCATCACCAACCTTCCAGCTCTACATTCAAGCATGCTTTGTGATTTATGCTTGCAATTTCTGACCTTAATCAAATTGCTTTTTGTTCTGACTTTGAGAGATCATCGATCTGAGAGGAAAGTAGTGGACTATGACAATTGATGGTAGGTGGATTTGATTGAGTCACAATGGAAGCTCTTACAAGAGCGTCTGGAAGCATTTAAGGACTTCACTGAACTTGCCCGATTTCACCAAGAGCATGCCATACTTTTTGTTCTATGATCACCATGCCCCTCCTACTATGGAACAAATTTTGGTACAACTTTATGATATTTATGAAAAGAATAATTGGTATCATATGTGCAGTAGGTGCTACTGAGGGGGTCAAGGAGTAATAGTCTCAACTCATTTACATGTTGAGGCACCAGGATTTGAAGATTGTGCAGGTATCTGGCAGCATTGATAACACAATCATTTTTGGACATAGGCTCAGTGTCAGTAATACTGGATAGCATCATAAACATGTGCCTCCAGCTATGACACGTAATTGTGTTGTAAGATGGGGGCTTCAACCTTACTGAACTGGATCATATCACCGAGGTTTGTAAAATAGTTCATGCTTGCTGGTCTAAGATCTGTGCCATTTGTTCTAGCTACAATGCTTAAAGGTCAACAACTATGTGGGTCATTTTATCATGTTTGTTGTATGGAATTGCTAACTTTCAGTGATCAAATAGGCAAACCTCATAAGAGTGTCCTCTCATGCAGTGGCTTAGCTTGTAAGCATCAAATGACACCCTGAAGTTGTCCAAGTCCATCAGAGTGGCAAGCATTTGTGGAGTTACCTATCATAAGGGTCTTCTCTTTTGAACCAGGAAAGAGAATGTTTGATCTGATTCCAAGCTACTAAATGGGACATCACTTCTCCTCCATCAGTTGCATATGGTGGCATTTAATGTGTTACACCCCCCCCCCCCAAAATACTGATAAGTGGAGATTTGATCTAAGTCCTTCCTTGGTCTGTACTGTTTAATTTTAGACTATCATATTCAATCAATTATGTCTAGGTACTTGATCATTGTGAGGATGCCATAGAAATTGCATACACTCATTTCTCGGTGGTGAAGCTTTGGAGAAGCCAAAACTAACGCCTAGTATTTTCCACTTCTGTCTAACTATTTAGTGTTGATCCAATGCATTTACACATCAAAGTAGGCTGTTCTTGACTGCTCTATATCTACTAGTTTGGGGGTAAACATTTAATCTTTGGTTCATGTCCGAATGTCTTTGCTACATCTTCATCATGTGAGTTTGTCCTTCCTAACCTATCCTTGTAAATTGGATTGGCTCGTGACATCTCAATGCAGACTGTACACTGTAATTCTCTGGTTGCAACTCCAATTACAGAGATGATCTCATGATAGTGAGATGCCTATGCTCACCTTTGGAATCACCTACCTTGGGAGGTATTGAAATACCCTCAATTTGTATTGACTGTTTATTCTTCAACAAGTGGCAGATGACTTGTTGGAGCACCCCTATGTTGAAAGGTTTTGTGTGTCAAGCCAAATGCAGATAACAGTGTGGAGTGTTCTTTTCTTCAGCAGATTATCATCCCTGTGTACCAAGTTGTGGCTGCAGTGTGAATTTCTCTGCACAAGCTCTTCATCTGCAAACATGTGACCAGATTTGGTCATTTTTAACTGTCCATTGCAACTATAGCCATTGATTCTATAAATTGATTCACAGGGCAAAAGTAAGGGCACACTTGTCAATATGTCATTCTGCACTTAGAGAAATCTTTCTGAGTGTTGGTAAAGAATCTGTCTAATGTATCTGATTGGTTCCAGGAGTTAAAAAGTACTGGAAATGGAATAGCTCCACATGGAGCATGGCGGAATTATTATGATTTCAATGAGTTCTTCTGGTATGGATCTGGACCCTTCCTATTGTTACCTTAGCACAGTTCTCTACTGAAAATGTTTATGTGAGGAGTTTCCAGTGTAATTAGACAAGTAATATCCTGAGTCATAATGGGAGTTTGGATCTATTGTAAATTGCCTCTTCTCTCTGTTAAATGACCTGCTATTCTAGTTGGCAATTGTAGGGCCCCTAAGTGTTTTGATCTTTCCTGGCCATGGTGTCTGGACTTTGGTTTCTTTATGAAACCCCAAAAAGCCACAAGCAGTTGGTCCTTTAGAAGGGTATGAATTGATCCACATCATTTTATGCTTTGGATTGTGCTTGCTTGAATGTTCAATTTTATCCCTCTTGAATTGTGGTCTTTTTTCCTTTAGTTTCTTGGCTCCTTCTCCTTTCTGCAAGATATCTATCGCAAGGAAATTGTCTGCTTTTCTTTGCAAGAATGTGAAGACAATGAATGGTTGGTTTCATTCGTAACCTTGCTTAATATCTTCACTTCAAGTTAATCTGATGATTTTGCTATGTAGGGTCCTCAAAAGGAAGAGAAACTAGTTGTGGCTCCTGGTTGTCAGAAGGAGCATAAAGTGGGTAAAATACATTTTGTGAAGCATTGAACTGCATTCCATCTTTACCTTAGCTTTCAATATATGTGGATCTTTTTTCTGTGCATGTTGCAAGTGCAACCTTCATCCCTTCAGTTGGATGTTGAGATGCACTTGTAGACTGACATCACCTGCTCATAATTGTTGATTAGTGCCATTATTGCTCTGTGCTGGTTGCTTTTTGACTGTTTCCTCATATTCAAATATCCATGATGGTTGTCAGTTATCCATACTATTGCTGCTGAAGAGTTGTGCCTTTCTTCTTTTCTCTGCTGTTTGAACAAATACTTAGGTAGATTTTCACAGCTAGCTTTGAGGTCAGTTGAAAGAAAGTAAAAAATTGATCCGAATGGGACTTACTTACTTTTGGTGCAGTTTGACCTTCAGATGCTGTCTGTTTAGGAAGGCCTAACTGGTTGCAAAACTTTCTACTATTGCCTTATGTTCAAATGAGTCCCTCCCAAATGCTATGATTTCTTATTTTATGGTCCTTCATGTCTAAGGAATTCAACGAAGCTTTATGTCATTCTTACACTTGATACTTAATGGAGAACTATTTCAAAGCTTTCACACCTGTCACAGTGCAACTTACAGGGTTTGACAATATGGGCATCTGTAGCAAAAACAAGACATTGAACTTGCATGTGCGAACTATAAAGAAAATCAAGAGTGTTGTGTCAACATTTGTTGTCATGAAATTGTTTAAAGGTAGTCCTCGATTCCTCTGTTTGAATTTTCCATTGTTGTGTTTTTTTACACGAGGTTAAAGAAAATTGGCATTGTTAAAAGAAAACTGCAGTCATGTTCAGAGCTTTCCCAATGGAAAGTAAGGAGAATCTAGTCAACTTTACACATAGGGAGAATATGTATTGAGGAAATTATATTGGATTCAACTAGAACTCCCTTGAGGTATTGCCTGGTTAAGTTAGGCTTCAAGGTCAGCAAGGCTACAGACATTCTAACGTAGGTAGAGCTATCTAATGCACACCAAGAACCGTATACTAAGACCTTCAGTTTATGCATCCCAGTCTCCATATTAACAAATTACCTCCCATACCATTTGATCAAGTTTTTCCTTCTTTTCTGGTGGTGATTTGAAAAGTTCAGTGCCAGTGCTGTCATAAGTTGTTGTGGTAATAAGATTACAGGCAGACTGAAATAAATACATGAAACTGGGGGGTTGGAATCCTGTAGGTGTGTGCAACTGCAAAGGACATTGATGGGGCAGTATGTGAGCTTCCAGATGCAAATATCGTATCAGTTAACCCTTTTTTGTTCCTTGCTGTTTACACCTGCTGTTGCATATGGATAGCATTTGATATATTGTTTGCAAATGTGTCAACACGATTGGCTTAACTGGTGGGTCATGTTCACCAAATTTACATGCAATTTGGCAGAAACCCGAGGATTTCTGGGCACTGCATTCATTAAGTGTGTTTGCAAGGCCTCACTATAAACAATCCAAGTCTTGGGCTGCTGTCAATAAGGTATAGGCTTGGTGCAAAAAAAAAATTCTGGTCAAACTAAGTTTTCATACTGATTGCCATTCGTCATCATATTGCCACATATGTGAAAGAGTGTTGTTGTATAGAATGGCGTTTGTTTTGTGACACTAATACATGCATGATTGGCTTACACAAGTGAAGAACAAGTGTCAAAACTTGGGATTAAAGGATATTCGACCAATCAAACCGCTAGGGTGCAGTGATACTGGAAGGTGACCTTGGAATGTGGGCAAGCAGGACAGGGAGTCAAGGTGGTGCACACACTCCAAGTCATCTACAGTGAGTATCATCTCCATTGCATCTGACCATATTTTGCAAAGAATTTGGCAGTGTGGAGGGTGGATTCGTTATGATGAGTGTGGAAACAAGGAGGGTGCATCAATTTTTTGATTGTAGCCCATCTGTCCATATGTCTATGTTGTTGACTCTGTTTTGCAGAAGAAGAGGGGCTCAGGGTGAGAGATTGACAGAATTTGGCTTTGAATAATATTATGCATTAGCAGGGTTTGAAAATTTGGGTTTGAGATCACAAATGAGCTTGCAGGGAGCTACGATAACAACAGTCCTTCTACACTTGTAAGTTGTAATTGTTTTCTGGAGTTGTAGGGTTACTGTCTCCAGCTTGTTGCAGCTTAAACAAGGCAATTGTTTACTCTCTTGATACGTGTGTCACATGAGGCTAGCTAGCCACACCCTCACTGATTCTTCCAGACATGCAACATAAACTCAGTATGCAAATCTATATGATGATTTGTTGGCAATTTGACTAGATTATTATGTACTTAGAATTAGTTACATTGGATCTGATGTTAGTGCGTATTTTACAGAAAAGGTCTTCAAACGTCTATTGAAAGGGTCCTTTGTGTGAAGCTTGATTGCTCTCAAAATTAAATATGAGATAGTGTCAAGTAAACATACTTTGTGACTTTTGCTTTCATAAGTTAGTCTATCTGCTATTGTATTTACTGAATGACTCTTAACGTGTAGCTGTATCTTTGAACAAGGAAATACCCTATACCTCTTCACATTTCCAGTATGTATAATTGAGGTCTGATTACCTACATAGTTCATACATCCATCACCCAGGGATGAGGTTTGATTTGAAGGCACAAACCTTCATTTCCATGTCAGATGTAACACCACCTAGTTACACCCACTAAATATGCTCGCAATTTGTTCTGCCATTCTTTCTGATTTATTACAATTCAGAGTCATTTAGACTGATTGGGTTATATTTTCTTTCTGGGTTGGGGTTGGGATTATGTGTGTTGGGCCCTACTCTTATGTTGGTGCCCAATCTACTCAAGATTCCTGGCACCTGAGACCCTGTTTGTTGGATGAAAAGTCCAAGGATTTATGTCAATTCTGTCAAATGACTTTTGTTGAGAAGGTTATTGAACTTCTGGAATCTGGAGAAGGTATGCTCATCAATTGTACTCTCTGTTTCAGTATTTGCAGCAAAAGCCATGTCTTCTTACTTGCTGGTGCGCATAATCAAATAAAGGCATGAATGTTGGATGTCTCACCCTGTGGGTGTATGATTGGGTATCAGTTTTGACATTGACTTTACTCAATATTGATGCACCACATTGACATTTTGAGTAAGCACAGTAGCCGATCTCATAGTATAGTTTGGATGATAAGCAGCATCATGTTGACAACTTCACCTAATTTCATGAGGTAATCTGATATTATAGAAGGAAATTGTGACAATTGTACGTGTCTTTATGTTCATTTTGTGCTTACCATGTGTCAATTTTGCAACAATGGCTTAGGGAATTCTGGTGATTGTCTTGGCATCTTTTGGGTAACAAAAGAACTTATACATCCTAACAGCATTTCTGCTTTTGGAAGCAGAATTTGGTGGAGTTGGCTGGGTCCAAGAGGATTGCAAACACAGCAGTAGGTAGTGTGTGGCTGAAGGACGGTGGATACATCAACAAGAGCCTCATGACACTTGGAAACATCCTCAACCAACTTGGAAATGTCATCTCTTTTGACATTCATAAAAAGTAAACAAAATCAGGATAATCAGGATTTAACATATCATCTACAAACGTTTTTATAAAAGACAACCAAGGCAGAAAAGCTGGATAACCATTAGACTTAATGACTCATTTCAGAAATGACACCATCAGGGTAGCTTTCTGAGACGAGCTTAGTCACTCATAAGCTTCAAACTTCTGTCTGTGGGAGAACTGGCAGCATTTATAAACCAAGGTTTCATGGGGTTTTCATGGAACTTCCAAGCTACCAAAAAAAGGGAAGATGAGGGTCACACTTTGCTTTAAACCTATTAGCAGCATTCAAAAAACTATGAAGAGTTAAATTTCAATTTCTGACAAGCTTGATTTCACATAGATGCCTTTTAAGAGAATGAATCTCATTGAAAACTGAACCCTAATGTTTCCTCACTCTTTTATCTGCTGGAAACTTTGAAGCAACATTTTGCTGGTCAATTCTACTGAATCAACTGAGAGATATTTGTACTTCTGAACTGACTTGCAATAAACATGGCACTTGTGTAGGACCTGAACAACATAGATCTTAAGCAGACCATGTCTTAAGCAAACTTGAGCCAGATTGATTTGTGCAGAGATCAAGCTAGTCAGTTTTTTTATTTGGGAATTTCTTTCTTGGGAGCTTTTGTAGTGGGGGAGGATCTGTGTTGTTAGCAGGAAGAGCAGCAAGAGTTGGGGCCCAATTTGTGATTCCAGATCAATCAATGTGATGGGTTTAATGTGAGGTAGTTATGAGGAAGTGAGGTAGTTAGGCTTGGAAATGAGGTAGTTATATTTGGAGATGTCTCTGGAATCGTCCAAGGATGACCATATAAAAGATTATGCAATAAGGAGCTTACTAAAGATTATAGAAAACCAGCCATATACCAATTAATCTTTGAAATTCTCATCACTGAAATATGACACATTTGAGAGTTAAATGAGAATAAATGTTGTTGCTTTCAATTGAGCAACGTAATAAGTTCCAAGTAATGACCTTGTGATAAGTGTTTTATTTTCAAAATTGTGAAGTACATATGTGATCATCCAAAAGGGGATTTAGCCAATTTTGGCTATAGGTTAGAAAAATAATTAAAAATTTAAGAATTGTGCTATATGTTGGTGACATGCTAGAACATATTGTCTAAATATGACAAATTAAAAAATAAATCCTCATAATGTTGCAATAATGTGCCATTTTTTTCCCCCAAAAACACCATTGTACATATCCCAAGGGTTCTTTTTTGGTGCCCAAAATGCAAAATTTTGCCAAAAAATAAACATGGCTTATGATACATTTCATTATTTGAGACTTGGATTCATCTATGGTGAGTAATGTACATTTTTTGGTCAAGTGCAAACATGAAAATGGAGTTTGAGGATGAATTGTAGTTGTAAATTTTGAAAGTTGTTGAAAATCAAATGAACAATGTTTCCATTGAAATCATATATTCTTTCAAATTTTCAATTCAAAAAGGCTCACTTACATGTTGGTTGTGGGTTTTTCCATTTGATAATGGTGCGGTGATAAATTATATTTGAACAAATATTGATAACTAATCCAAAATGATCTATGTACATTAGTTTTGCAACATGCAATTTTAGGTTGACTTTGATAAATTAATATTATATCTTTGAATGATAATGTGTTACTTTAAGTTTGAATTGAAAATGAACTTAAAAGACCAAAAGGACAAGAAAGGACTTGAAAGTTTTTTAAGCAAATTGCTTATAGGCCAAAGCCATTCGGCCCACCATCTTCTAAGTCTAACCATACTCTTTTAGGAGATCACTCATGCATATCATGCATACACAATTGTTTTTTAAAGAGGACATACATGCATCTTATTTCCAAGAAAATCTTGTAGGTAAAACTCAACACACAAAAGAAAAGTTCAAATCTATGCACTCACACGAAAGGTTTTTTTCAAACATTAATAATCAATTGACATATTCATATAGAAAATAATGATAACATACCAATCAACAAATTGCACAAACACCAACATTTATAATTTTAATCTCGCTTTTCCTTTGGAAATACATTACACAACAATAAATATGAAAAAGTTGAAAACAATCTAAAAAATTAGCAGTTCATTTGCACAATCTATTACATATGCATGAACTAATGTTATCACCAACTGCATGGAACACTAAACTTGTTGCAAATTTGTGAAATTATTTGATGAGAAAAAGGTTTCTCAACAATGTTCCATGTGTAATGTATAAGACATTTTATATTTCAATGTTGCAATAGATAGTCCACTCCACCTTAAACAATCAACAACATCAATTTCATGAGACAACTTGTTAGAATGTCAATGATGAGAGAGGTCAATCCCCATGTTTATCAAATATCCATAAACATAGTTCTAGCACATTAGTTTTACTTTGTTTTTTTTCCTTCCTCAAGTCTTGGAACATCATCTTTTCTTTGTGAATTTTGCAATCTCAGGGGAAATTGGTACACCTTTGATTCTTGATGCAACTTGAAAGATGATTATATGTGAATCATGATTCAATCAAAGGCTCTTCCACATGTGATGATTTGTTGGTTCTTTTGTTCCGTGAATTGCATGTGATCATAAACAAATAGGATATGTGAGTCCACTAGCCAAGTTTACTTTGTTATTGCAATATTTGCAAAGTACACTACCATTGTTTTGGATTGCAAACACATGTAAAGAGATTATGAAGAAGGTGAATAAAGGATTTAAATCTAATAGTTTAGATATCATCTTCAAATTAGAATTGAAATTGCAAGGAAACAAAAAAGAAGAGTAGAAAAAAACCATAAATTATATTTCATTATAGTTTATTATGCAAAGACCAAAGGATATAATGGGGAAGTGCGTTTGCAAATGACTCTCCCATCAAACACAAAGTTCCATGGATGGGTGGCACAACATTGGTTGCCCAAGGATGTGAACATGTTTTTGAAAAAATTAGAAAAACTTTTTAAAACAAAATTTGACATCACAACTATAAAGCCAACATTTTTTTTAAAGTTAAGGCCACAAGATGCCATATCGATGGAGAAATTGAGTCACTCACCACACATGTGAACTCTTCACACAAACCACCAAATCTAGCAATCTCATTGGCTTGGGGAAAAAAAAATTAAGTCTATACATTACCTTATTTTGTTGAACATTGAAAATAATTGTCCCTTTTTATCATTTTCATTGGTGTTTCAAAACTCTCACAAACCTACCAAACCCTATTACACATTTAACTATTAATTCATTCAAGATAACTAAGAGAATAATTGAAACCACCAAATCCAACAATATCATTGACCATAATATTTTTTATGCACACATATACACATGTTTATTCAACACCTTCATAAAGCATTTGGCTAGATTTATTAGTGTAAATGGATAACACCTTAAATTTAAGAATATAACTTCCTTGAAAAGAAAATCTAATTTACATTAGTGTTGGGTGGATATTTAGAAAATCTAAATATCATATTTAGATATCATATTGAATATTAGATTTTATATATACATGATATCATGAACTAGGTTATCTAAGATGATATCCTAACTATTGGATTTCAAAGCCTAGGGGGACACTTAGTGTAAATTTTGGGATCTACGTGCGTCAAACAACCATTTTTGGGAGGGGGGGTGTTAAATAATTGTTCAACCTATTTATAATCACCCTATTATTATCTAATTATTATTAATTATAATCCATTATTTCAGATTATTACATACCTTATATTATAATTAAATCAATTATTTGAATAAAATTTACCCTATTTTTAAACTAATTAATGTATAATTTTTATCCAACAACCAATATATTGCACCTTATATTTTTACTCATGTATGCTTTTTAAAAATTAATGTCCCCCTTGGGTTTCAAAGTTATGGGATTTTTAATATAATATCCAAAGGTTAGATACATAGTTAGGTTTGAGTAATTTTTTTAAAAATCAATTACGAATTAGGTTTGAAAAAAAAACCAATTTGAAGGTTTGCAATGATTGTTCAAAACTCAACCACCTCAAACCCTATGCATCACATTAATTACTTATAAAGGGGCTTGAGCTCATGATTGGGCCCCATTTTTTTTTGAGTTGTGTGTCTTTTTTCATTTTTTGTTTTTTTTCACTCATTTCTTTTCACACGTTGCGTTGCTGCTTGTTGTTGTTTCCTTTTACATTGTATATATGTTTTGTAATATAAACTTTAAATGTTGTTATTCAAGTTGTGGTCCATTATCTATCTTCTTCTAGCTCTTCCAATTCATAATTATTTCATCTCAAGGTCTTCTCATGTAACAACCATTCAAGCTTTGAATATTGATGTGTAATGGAATGAATGCAAACTACTAGGTTCAATTCAGGGTCCATCCATAAGACACATTCCTAGCATGACCAAATAATCCCTCAAGAACAAAAGGTATCTTCAAAGTGGTGAAATGGATTACCTTAGCTTCATCAAATTTCTCTCCTACTATCTTTGCAAAGAGCTTGGTGATAGGAAATGCATGAGGCCATAGGCCTATTTTACCCTATGTAAATGCCTCTTCAAGTTTCTTTTCGCTTTTTTTCATGTGATACCCAATGGTATCACATCAAGTATCTTGGGAAAAAAGAAAATGGGTGGCATTATAAGGTAGTTTAGCTTGATCTTGTTTGAATTTGGATGATGCTTGAAAAATATTTGGAAAGTGAAGAATATTAAGTATAATGACCACCCATTTTTTGATGTCTTAGCAAACCTCATTTACCAACCAAAGGCACTTTCATCCAAAGTCATGAAAAATGAGTTAGGTGGTTTTACATAGACTTAGAATATGAAGAAAATGAATGGATTCCCAAAAAATGGCATACAAATATGCTTGGAATTAGTGGTTTTTTTGGTGATGAAATTTTACATTATGATGAAAAGAAAAATTCCAATGCAAAATGTTCAAAGGGTTTTTTTTAAAAAAATACTTGCCATGTTTTGAAGAAAAATAAATTAGAAGTAACAATATTCAAACAATGAGTTCTTAGAGGTCACCAAAACAAAACAAGATTCTAAATTTTTTATATTCTCTTGTTTGACCTTTCGCCAAATTTGGCTCATGCACTTCTTGTTGGTCATGGCAAGTCCAAGCTATTTCACAACATTGAAAAAGAAAAATCATGCTCAAAATACAATACCAATACATTCCTTTCAAAAGAGGTACTAGGAACACAACATCAAATTTAGGTTTTCATCCTCTTTCGTCAAGTTTTAAATATTTTTCCTATGGATGGAATAATCAACATTTTCCATTAACATTCTTATACATTAGTTTTGATAGTTTACTAAAAACATGTTTTTTAGACCAATAGAAAATTTTTTGTAACCTTTCTTTCATTGTAGGAGAAATTGATTACCAAGGCACCTTCCAAGGCAATAAGCAATGTTGTTTAAATTGTATATCAATGTCATGTCTACTATTATTTTGGCACCACATCAAAATGTGCGTATCTTTTTGTCAAAGTAAACATCATACCAACATTGACCACACTATTTTACTTTTTACATTTCACTCAAGTAAAATACAAAGAAAATGGAATTGATTCAATGGAATCAACTACAAAATACAATTGAACAAATATTTCTACTACATATGACCAAAATAATATTAAGAACAAAATATTTCATGAGTGAGAAAAAAATATAGAAAATGTGATAGGAGCAAAACAAATACCCAAAACATTTTCCATGTTTCACCAAAAATATGTTAATGCAATTGAAAATTTGATAAACATGAAATTTTATTTTACATGCAATCAAATATAATTTAAATGCTACTAGAAATTAAGCACAGGTGATTAAAAATATAGCATCCAATCAACCAAAAATATTTTGCATGCAACCAAAATTAAACTATGTTAACAAGTTAGATTTCAAGAAGGAATCCAAAATCCATAGCCATTCTAAATCTTTTTTTATTTTATTGGGGCTTACTGAATCCCACATATTCAAATTTTGGGTTTGATGCAACTTGCTTAATGAGCAATCAATAGACTTCAATCCAAAAAAGGAATCCCTTAAAACAAATGATAACTCCAACAAAGCTTAGGCTCGTTAGGACTTCAGGGAAAACAAAGGCCCATAATCAGCAAGCATCACCAAGGCCTATGTCATTACTCAAGAGCTATATTTTTGTGTAAACCTTTGATAGCACTAACCAAGATGAAACTTGTACACCTATTGGTTCACATTCAAATATGATTCCTTCCTTCAAGATTGAAAGAGAAAGATAACATGATATTGTTCACCTACTTGTCACAAAAGTATACCCAACAATTGAGACTAATAAAGGTATTTTAGTTAATTATGGTGAACGAACACACAAGTATTCTACTTGTGAATTAGCTTTAAAGGCATATGTAAGAACACACAATAAATTTTAATGAAGAAAACAAAACAAGTGTGGTTGGTAATTCAGACCCATTTTCTTTGGCCAAGCTAACTAGGACCTTTCCATACAATGAAAAAAACAAAGAATGTAATAGTTCTTTAACCTAGATTGTCTATTGATTCTTGCATCAAGACAACAAATTTAAAATGATCATTGCATGAATTTCAACTAACCAAATTTTATTTCTTCAATTGTAATTTTTTGTTTCATGTGATGGAAAGCTTGTAAAATTGTTATGTATATGTTTGCAAGCATGGACTTGTAAAATTGAAATTATATCCTTGAAAAGTGTGAAGATTATGGTTATTCTAGATCATAAGGTTTTACTTACATAATGTGTTGTGATTTTTTCCATTGGAGTAAAAATGTTGAAGTTGTAATAGTGGTCAAATGTAAGGTTGCCAGCAATGTTGGACAAGTTTTTGCTTTGGTAAATAGGAACTAATGTAGGCCATTTCTAGTTCTAATTATTGGGGATTTGGACTATTAGTTCAAATTTTTGAAAACAAAACCAAAATTGGCAACTAGCGAAAAATCTAAATTGCAATCAACAAATAACCTCTAATTAAAACCAGATCTGGAACTAGAACCATCCCAAAACCTAGGATATCTAAGTTCTCATTTTTTGAATTTTATATACATAATAAGAAATTAGGGGTTTGTTTTCTTCAGTAGGGTTAGACATGTTAGTTTTGTATAGGTGATGGGACCTTCATCTATGTAAAGAAACAGTGAGACTTTCTTTTCATCATTCATTTTACAACAACTTTATCTTTAATTGTTTTCTTTTTCTTTTTTTGCCCTAATCCTTGCAGAGCAAATGAAGTTGTCAACATTGGCAAGAAACTTTGTTTGCACTCCTTTCTTTTTGCATCTTTTTCTTTCCATTGCTTGCCCTAAAGCTTGAATAATACACAAGACAAGCTATCACTTTCAAGCTTTGTGTGTACTTTTTTTTTTGGCAACTTCTTCCTCTCCATTTACGTATTACATGAAGCAATCATGATCAAGTTTTGTGAGTGATGTATCACTTTCATTTTTGTGAAATTTTTAGGTTATTTGTTTTTCATAGTAGAAAACAAAACTAGAACACAACAAAGCTTTTTCTTCCTTGCACAACAAATGCATTTTTTTTTTCCCTTCTTATGTTTATCATCTTCCTTTTCATTGTGATCCCTATTGCTTCTTTTGTTTTTCCTCACATATTAACTTTGCCCTCTTTTTTTT
>Ga0209611_10002651_pt1 | contig 31474 bp, 14 predicted proteins | sample S1TSphgellanicum_3_FD_187693 | JGI IMG/M metagenome (GOLD analysis project Ga0209611, IMG submission 187693) | Host-associated microbial communities from peat moss isolated from Minnesota, USA - S1T2_Fc - Sphagnum magellanicum MG (SPAdes) (version 2) | ecosystem: Host-associated > Plants > Peat... | reverse complement strand
ACATTATAGATATGAAAGTAGAAATAAAACAGAAAATCCTTCTAAATTCTTGGCTACCGTATAGAAGTTATCATTAGACTTTGGCGATTTGGAAATTTGGAAATTCAAAATCTGGCAAATTTGGGCCATTTTTCCAATGAAAAACCCTTTGTATATAGGTTGAAACCATATATTTCAGGTTGAAATTTGGCAAAAATTTGCTAGTAAAAGAAACACCAATATCAAAAAATTCAAAAATAATAATAATAATAATAATAACAAATAAACAAAAATAACAACCCATGAACTCTTTTTCTGTATGCCTCTATGGTGCATGGAGTGTTGAACATTTTGTTGTACACCTTGTGGAAAGGAAGAAGTGGTATTAAATGAATCAAATAAAAGTATAATTGGTTTCTTATTATTGCAAAAGCAAAATTTGGAAAAGTTTGGACCACATTTGTCTTTTCATGCTCATGGGACTCCTTCACAAATTTACTTCATGTACATACATATGGCATGTGTTACCTATTTTTAAGTATATATCTACTTGTAGTCACATGAGATATAACTACTCCCGACCCCTCTCTTTCAAAAAATGATATTTTAAATTTTAAAAGTAATTAATTGAGTCATAAGGTTTGTTTAATATGTTGGCCAAACACATCCAAATTTTGATAATTAGGGCATACTTTTAACTACCCAGAAACAAAAATTGGATGTCTTTACTACCTATTGATCAATCCTAAAGGAAAATCCTTTAAATTGTGGGGCAACACACAAAATATAATGGAAGTTCATTAATATTAAAATAAAACATTAATGAACTATGCATCAACCAAAACAAAACAAAACAAAAGCTTTTTAAGATCCTTCATAAAGATGTTAATTTGTAATTGGGAGAGTATTAAACACACATTATACAAGATCAATAGCATCTTACTACATTTATTTTTACCTTCAAAGTCCATATGCATTTTTGTAAATGCTTTTGGGATTCTAGACCGGAAGGGCCACATTGAATATTATATCACAATCAAAGTATTTTGAGGATTATGCTATTTCTTACCAAACCAAGGAAATTTCATAAATATATAATTATTCAAATGTCACAATTTTTGGCATTGGAAATTGTTTAAATCTCAATGAAATAGTAATGTTACCATTATCCCATTGAACTAAACTATGGGAATCAACATATCTAAGTCAAACCACATTTGAATTGAAACCTATCTCAAAAGGTGATTTTAAGACCTCAAATTCAAGTTTAGATGAAGGAAAGAAAAAGATGTTGATATATATGTACTTGAATCTCTTGTTTTTCAATTTGTTATATTTATATGAATTTCATGGAAAATAAATGTTTTACTAAATCTATGGTATGGAAGGCATGGATACCCATCTACAACCTATGTGATGGGGTTTGCATTGGTTGTATTGCAAAATTTCAACAAAATGCAAAAAATGTTCAAATTATATATATATATCTATGATGTGATTAAAAATTTCTTAAAAAATCATCAAATTGGTCGCTCAAATTATTGGTTAGCCTCAAAGAAAATTGATCCAAATTGATAGAGTTTTCAATTTTGAAAAGGTTCATAACATCCCTTATAAAAATAAAAAAACTATATAAAAAAAGGTAGGTATGGGACCCATCACCAGAAAACGGCAAATAAAAGCTCAAGAACACAAGTTGTGAAATAACATAATAATTGGGACACACTAATACATTGATACAATAAAAGATCATAAACTAAAAAGGCATTGTCTAGCACAAATTGGTTAGAACATCACTAATTAGCTAATAAAATAGGAGATCAAAAATTTAAAAGGTGTCATCTACCACAAATTGACTAATAATAGAAATGCATTAGTTGTAATGTGTGGAAGAGATGACAAATGCCTTTCAAACATAGTATCACATTAAAAAATTACAATGACTTATGCATGTTGGAAGGCTATGGACACACAATGTCAATAATAAAAAATAAGCATCCTAATAATTAAAAAGGACCACTAATGTCGGCTATAATGGCCTAAACTCACAATTTGTTTCCCAACGCACTAACAATGTGAAGGATGTGCAACTATAGAATTTGCAAACAAAAGTGGGTACATAACATTATAATAAAATGAACTGAAGACAAATGAAATGCAAGTGTGATTTGACTAATTATTCATTATTTAATATTTATGAAAGTCTATTCAACATATTGTGACAACTTAACATGTTGGTTTTGGGAGTTAAGCTTTTTCCCATGAATTTCACCTTGGAGTTTTGGTGGATAATCTCCACACAAACCTAGCTAACAAAATGTAAAAGCTTGACATGTTTTAGTACCACTTAAATCCAATTCTAGAAATGTTGTGGGCAAAAGCACACTACAAAGGGCCATTTTGAGCAAGAAAATGTACCTTTTAAAAATACATTTGACATTATTTTGGGGGCAATTTTTTTTAAAAATTCATCTAGCATTTTAATTAACATATAAAATGAATTTTGATACAAAAGCTTCAAACATAATTCTTGTTGTTTTTCAAATGACATGAATTTTTCAACACACTTATGTTTATTTGAATGAAAACTACATCCAAATATTTTTTATGAAACCGTAGGAATGAAACTTTTTATATGGAATTGAAATGGTATCATCAACTCATATTCAATATATCATTAAATATTTCATCAAGTTTTGTAATTATTTGAATCATTTTTAGAATATATTTGCACTTTGTAGTTATTGATACATGTATTAATTTTTCACAAATATATTCTTTAATCATTAAATATCAACATAAAATGTTGTTTCTTTTGACAATTGCATTATTGGAAATTGAACTACCTTATTTTGAATATAATTTATGAAAACATCTTTTAATATTGGCTTGGTCAAAGTTGAAAGTCTCACAGTCTTGAAACATAATATTTGTGACAATATTTTTTGACCCTTAATGTGCTTTCACCCTTGTTTGCATAACCATCAAGATTGTCCAACGATGGTGGCTTGTGTAAAAGCCTTCAACTATCTAAAAATGAGAATCATGTGAAGGATGAACCATTTCCAAAAATAAATTAACTATTTTTAAAAGTGTTTAAAGTGAATTTTTTCTTCATAAGGAAAATTGTATTTGATTGTTGGCAAATTATGGCTTTTAGGGGTAGCATTTAATTTTGATATAACATCAAAAAATTAACATCACTTGGATTGTTGCCATTTTTTAAGAATAAGAGGTTGGCCTAATGCTCTACATGTGCACATTAAAAGTCATTGGGGCAAGTGGTGGGCTAAACAAACTGAACAACTTCTTTTTACAAGAATATTGATAAATTTGTGCATATCAACATTGTAGCATATAAAGGAATAAAAGTTGGAGACATAGACAAAGGAACACACATGGCTTTGCATTATATGTTATGAGGTTTAAGAAAATTAGTTTTAGACACACCTATTGATCTTCCTACCAACATGGAGATGGTGATAAAGGATGGACGGGGTATTCAAGGTGTGGAAAGAAAAATTGTTTATGCCACCTTTAATATGATAAGTGGCAAAAAAAAATTGTCCATTTTTCTTTGAAAACAATCAAAGTATAAGAAAAGCCATGCATTAGAACAATAGTTCAAAGCATAATAGTTGAACAAGTTTGAAGAGGTGAAACATATAATTTCTATCTCCCATGTGGAATACATTTCAAGTCCTTGCAATTGGGGATGTTGCTCAATAATAGTGATAGAAAATGCCTGGATTTTGTAAAAAGATGGTGTTTAATCATATGTTTCATATTGAAGGATGTGGATTATTAAAAGCTTACCAAATGATGGCATTGATTTGATATGTTTTAAAATGATGTTCATAATGTTTTGGGGCTTGTATTAAAATTCATTATTTGTTGCATTGCCACATGGATTTCTCAAGACCAAGTAGCTTGACAAGGTCTCTACATGATGGTGAACATTAAGCCATTATAACAATACATTTGTGTACAAAATTCAATGTATAAGTAGGCAATTGAAGACAATGATTTATTTTTAGTTGGTCTTCCAATCTTAAATATTTAGGAGCAAAAACATCATTAAACACGTCTTATAATGATAGAAGGATTTTTTAATTTTAAATTCTACCCAAAATTAGAAAGATTATAAAATATTAAGTTAGGTCCATGAGTTGGTGAATATGAATATGTGCATTAATTTCATTTGAACAATAAAGTAAAATAAATAAATTGGAAACTTCATCAAAGGTGTCTTTTCCATAATGGAAGGTTTTAGTATAATTGTGTTTAGTTAGTGAAAATCAAAGAGATGTAAATACTAACTTTGGGCGAACAATTATGTGATCTATATATTAACATGTTTGTTTATTCCATGTGAATAACATTTTAGTCTAAATCAAAACGTCAAACATGTTTTATGATGATGGAAACAATCAACTATTTTGTGTGAAATTTTGCTTGAATGAAAAATCCAATTGCTATTTGTGAATCACATAAAGGAAATAATAATAATAATTGAAAAAAATCCACAAAGTAGGGCTATGCTTTCCTCTTTGCTACATTTGCATCAAGAAACCTTTTGCCATATGGTTGCATCATCTACATAATAGCCATCACGACCTCCTTTTTATTAGGAGATTACTAGCATTTTTCTTTGTACTTACCATGATTCATTTTCAATATATCTCATTCCATTTTATTTCAATGCATCATTTATTTTCCCCTCAAGATTTCTTAATCATCGAGATGTTTTAAATGTTTAATTTATCACAAATGCATTCACCTTCTATCAACACAAGGTTGCCACACTTACACTCATGACATTTTTTCAATCAAAAGGGAGTAGCCAACAATAACCCTTTGATCCATATAGATATGACAAAATATTCATATTTATGAAAAGTTTTCTTTATTTTTTTGAAGGGACTCTTGATTTTTTTAAACATCGAATGACACAAAATATTGTTTTTGTTAGTTTGCAAGTTCTAATTGTTTAATTTGATAAGTGTGTTGCAATTTTGAGGGAGTTTAAAATTTACATTAAAACAAAAGGGTGTAATGTTTTAAGCTTAATGTGTGCATTATGGCTTTGTTTTTTGTCTACATGTGATAGTAAAGATGTTGCATGACAATAGGCATGAAAAATCGACAAAAGGTAAGTGTCACCAATGCCAACGCCATGGAGTTCATTCATATGAATGTTCATCCATGACTTGTAATAAACTTGTACATGATGCCTAATTTAATTTCAGTTCATTTTCAATTAGCTTTTAGTTCATTTAGCCTTAGTTCACTTCTAGTTAACTTTTAATACACTCCAGTTAATTTTTAGTTAAATTTCAATTCACTTTTAGTTAAGTCTTAGTTCACTCTTAATTGAATTTTAATTCAATTGGTGCACATGGGCCACAAGGTTGGAAGCTTTTTGAAAAACTTCCTTGAACTAGGTGCCCAATGGATATAAATAAATGTAGAATTTCTAATTACTTTTAATATGTTCAACACTAGTTTTGTGTATATTTCTTATCATAGCCTTGCTCTATTTTTGTTTCTTCCTTGCAATAAAATCTTGTTGGATTCTTGTTTCACACAAGTCTTGTTCTTTTTCTTTTTTTTATTTAATGATCTAAATTTGAAACTAGGCATGCCATTATCTTCGTTTTGGCTTGCAAATCATGTAAACTTGGTTGTTTTCATGCCTGTGACAATAAGTTGGCATTACTCAATGGCATGCACCACCTAAATCCTATCATACATATGGCCTATTGCTATGAATGTTTTCAATCTATAGTTCATGTTAGCATATTGCAAGGTTTATAATTTAAAAAGTATAGGACATTCTTACACATGGTTTGTGAAATTTATGCATATCATTTACACAATGTTTTAGTATGCTAAAAAAATCCTTTATACATGAAGCAAACATGTTTGTGTTATGAACAAAGGTTGTAAGCCAAAGTTGTTACTTGCAAAGGATTGAACAAATCGATTCCTAATTTATGTCTTCTATTTTTGTAATAGTATGAATTTCGTTTGCATGATTGACCCATTCAATTGAGCTCTATAAGATTATTTTTTATATACAAAAAATGACAAAATTGATTTTGTTGTTTTAAGTTTTGTAAGATAGGATGTTTCTTTTGAATAAAATGCACAACATGTTGGAAGTTCAAAAGAAACCCCCATCCACATTACTTTAGCTTTGTTTCAATATGAAACTCTATATAAGTTTATTTTGCTTCAACACATGTTCGTACCATACCTAAGACCACGTGACTTTTTTAATTTATTTTAGTCGTAGTTATATGGTATGTTACATGGAGAGTATGCTCATTATATTTATTGTTAATATATGATATCATTTTTGTGAATATTATTTTCACCTTCACATATTGTGATTGACCTTTGGTTCATAATGGTGGATATGCCAACTATGTTTTCTTGGGAAAGAATTCAAGAAAGGAAAAAGATGGTGAATTGGTTTAAAGCTTGGTTGTAGTTGAAGAATTTGTGAATTTTGTCATGTTCACTTTCATTGATTGAATACCAAATGGTTCTCATACAATTGTAGGGTCTACCAAAAAGATATTGGCACGTTATAAAAAGCACAACGATGTATTACAATGGAAGAAAAATCTTTCACAAATTGAATAAGTCATCAATTTGATTTAACCAAAAAAATTGGTCTAAAATATGTATTTTAACTCTTTATGTTTTCATGATATGTTTTATAGTATGTTGTCCACCTAAGGTGTACCCCTATGCATTAATTAGTATCAAAAATTGACATACATTGTACATACACTATTATCCATGAGTGTGTCTATTATATTTTGATTCATTGAATTGGTTTTCAATCATGTGTTCTATGAAAATATGGGGATTTATTTTGTATTTCTTGCATGCCATGTATATTAACATCTATGCCGCATAAGTAGGTAAGTACAACTTTTGAAGATTAGTTTGTGTTCTTAATAAAAAGTTGAAACCATCTATCATCATATTGCCATGATGTTGTTTGTGCCACAAATGTTGTTGGTTTTTATTATTGTGCAATTGTAGGTGTTTGTTGGAACTATGTGTACCCTTAAAAACTTTCCAAGTTTCAAGTTATAATTTTTTTAGTGGAGGTAGGCCTAAGGCCTCAAAACGCAATCTAAATTTTCAAGGCGCCACGTGGCATCATTTTTTTAGTATGGTGCCAGTGTAGGTGTTGGTTCACCCAAAGGGATTCATCAAGTGATGAAGGTAGCATAAATCTCAAAGACAACTTACATGTACATATTCACTTTTAATCAATCTCTTGACCGGTCTTTTTTTGGTTGGCCTTTGTGTGATGGGTTCAAGATTATTTCATGCTTTCAATTCATGAATTCAGGTTCTTCTTTCCTCTTTTATGATCCAATGGCTTTTCACAGGCTTATTTCATCTGAACGTAGTTCATTGATGAATATTTGAAGTAAGTTGCTCAATGCTTGTTTTGCATTAAAAAGTATCATCACTAGCAAGTTTACAAGGTAGCAATAGTTTTATTTGATTTTTTTTTCCCCCCCAATTTTGACATGAAGGGGCAATCATCTAAACAAAGATTTAGCCAAATTTGGTTTTAACAGGTAATAGATGGATTAGCTTGTTGAGCTTGTTGAGCTTGTTGAGCTTGTTAGCTCAGAATGGATTTCTCAAGCCACTTTTTGCCAATTTTGTGATATAGCCAAAGTCGAGACCAGCCACATGTTTAAAAACTTTCCAAGTTTCAAGTTATAATTTTTTTTAATTGTGAAAGTGGTGTAAATATTACCACTTAAGGTTTAGCTTTTGCCCTCAAATCAATAACTATAAACATATGTGTGGATGTTCAAATTATAATGTTTGTACATACCTTCCAATCTTGTCCAAGTTTAGGTACAACTTCTCTCAACATTAACATTAATGAGCTTAAATATTATATCCTTGTTTTGCACCTAGCCAAAAAGAAGAAGGTTGAATATATGATCTAAAGAAATTATTAGGACACATGGGCAACCAAATTCTTTTGGGTTGAACATGTCATAGAAGACAATGGTAAAATACACCATGTGAAATGCAAGATTTGCATTAAAGTTGAACATAAGAAGTTGTTGGTTCCAAAGTTGGATGGGCTCCATAAACAAAATAGGATTTTAGAAAGTGTAATGCACCAAGCATGGAAAAGAGGTAGGTAAATACTACACTAATTTTGACATCAACATGCCAAAAAAAAATCATATCTTCAACACTATGGGGCTTAATTATTTGATTGACTAAGTGTTGAATGTAGAAAGGGCTTGCAAGATTGTGTTTCATTTTCTAAATTATGAGTGGCTTATTAGTGGATGCAAGGGTTTTTTGCATTTTTGAAGTTCAAAAATTTGCCCAAGATGCATTGGAATGATTCTAGTGGATGGGGGATGGCAAAATTATATACATAATGTGGTTTGGCTCCAATCAAACACATTGTTGAAAAGGTGAGATTTATATCCATGAGTTGTGATGAAATCACAACAATTGAAAACAAAAGTTGAATATTAATCCACTATTAACACACCCCTAGGTTTGTCAAATGATATCGAGGGTAAAAATCATGTTGATTCACTATGAGAAATTGTGTTCGCTAAAACCACATTACCATCCAACTAGACCTAAAAAAAAACTCATATACAATTACTGTGCCACTACCCCTTAAGTATTACAATTAATATGCAACTATCCCTTTGGAAATATGGGGAATTAATAAATAGGTTGTCATGTCAGAAAATCAATCAATTGTATTATAGTTGTAAATGAATTGAAAATGGGTTTTCTATATGATAATTTGTACATAATGTATATACATCCGTAGTCAACCATGTTTGGCTTTTGAAGGAATTGCACTATAGTTGCATGTGACAACTATTTTAGAATTGTTGTAAATGTGCCACTCATGCAACAACTATGTTGTAATTAGTTATCTTCTCCATTTTGAGTGATTTAAAATGTTGTAAGAACACCATCTAAAGTTCTACAAATCATCTTGGAAATGAAAAGTCAAGGGACCATCCAAAAAAGAGCTATAAAGATAATACGTTTTTTCAAATTGCAAAATGTGTTTTTTTTCATTTTTTTTCATTTTGACCCCTCCTACTTTCAAACCTCATAACTTTCTTTTTTTATTATTCATTTTGAATGATTTAAAATGTTGTAGGAATGCCATCTAAAGTTTTACAAATCATCTTGGAAATGAAAAGTCAAGGGACCATCCAAAAAAGAGCTGTAAAGATAATACGTTTTTTCAATTTGCAAAATGTGTTTTTTTTCATTTTTTTTCATTTTGACCCCTCCTACTTTCAAACCTCATAACTTTCTTATTTCTTATTTATTTTAAACAATTTAAAATGCTACATGAGTGCCACCTAAAATTTTACAAATCATCTTTGAACTCTAATATCAACAAAACAACATACAAGGAATTTTTGGGTGTTCAAGAACCAGCCTTTGTAGTATTTGGTGGTTTGTTTTTTTGAGTATTGACCCCTTCTACTTTGGGGGGCCATAATTTTCTCAATTCCATTCCGTTTTTGATGATTTCTAGTGTGCCATATAAACCAATAGGATGGGTTCAAGTTTTGTTTAGACATTGAAAACAATAGAGCCTTCCCCTTGGATCTTGTTTGCCCTGAACGTTTAAGTCTTCAATCACCAACTGGTTTACCCCATCTTGTTACAACTCAATTTGCAACTAAAAAATAACTAGAGGATTTAACCCATATGCCTTGTCTTTGAATCGCATGTCACAAACTATATAAAGAAGGTGTGTTCTCTTATGTTTTCACACTAAAATACACATGCCATTTTGGGATGAACTCAAAAAAGCTTAACCCTAAAGGCAAAATTAAAAATTAAAAAATATATTTATAAGACTATTATGTAATTCATCTAGTTTTGCACTTTCTTATTTAATTGCCCACCTACGTAAGTAAGTAGGTCCTATTTTTTTGCCTACCTATGTAGGTAGGTAAGTAAGTAGGTATGTAGGGTAGGTATGTTGGTCCTAGGACCTACCAACTTACCTACCTATGGCTATGTATCAACTTACCTACCTATTACAATGCATTATTTATTTATTTTATTTTCAATTTTTAATTAATATGCCATGTGGCAATTTTTTTATTAAACCACATGTCATAATATCAAACCATCAACAATCATAATACATGATAGAAATCAATATTTCAAAAAAAAAATCAAAAAAGCTTCATAGTGCCACGTGTCAAGTTTTAATGGATGGATGAAAATTATTAACATTAGCATGACATCATGCTTATAGTTATACTAGAGTTGCATAGTAGTTGAAAATGAGTGGTTTCGGCATAGTTGCAATTGAATTGCAATGAATTGTGTTGTATATATAATGAGTTACAACTCTACAACTCATGCAGCTTGTCCGATAGCACTCAAAAAGTAGCACTCATTGCAACTCAAAAAGTAAGTTGCAAAGACAATTGCAAAACACCTTTTTTTCTCATATTGACTTTTGAATTTGCAATGAAATGAAAACCCAAAATGCACTCCTAGTTAGCTCCCAAAAAGAAAGAGGTTGTGGGAGCTTTGGGATGGGAGTAGGACAAGTACACACATGTGAATTTTAGGTGAAGTTGATATATACAAACCAAAAAAAGGTGGTTAACACAAATTGGAACCTAAAGGTGGTAAGGATGAATCACAAATGACCAACATTCACAAAACACACCACACCTAAACTTGGGAAAAGTTCATGACTCAATTTCTTATATATTATACTTTATGATTGGCAACAGGGTCTACATTGAATTGGCAAAAAGTCCTAAGTTTATGGGTGAAAGCATATTAAGCCCCCCAAAAATTGTTCACAAGTTCAATGGTTTTGTAATTTGTTTATGGTAACGTATGGACATCAAGCCTTGGATTATTTTGTTTGTTTTAAGTATATTTGATTAACTTTAGACTTAAGCTAGTTAATGTTTTTTAAAAATGTAACATTGAAAATTTTGAACATATGGAGTGTATATTTGCAACAAAATAATATATGCCACAAAATTTCAAATTTTGTATATATTTTCAAAATGAAGGTTATGGGTGGAATTTTTTGTGAATTTTTTAAAGGTCATGAATGGTATTGATAAACATTAATTAAATCAACAACCATTTAGAAATTTGAAATCTTTGGATGAAATTCCATTCAAAAAATAAATAAAATCATGTTTTTTTAGCAATAAATGATAATAATTTTCTTTTTAAAGAATAATTCATTACCATATGAAAAAAGAGGAGATTTTATAGATGGCCATTAAATTGTTTTTCAATTTTCTTATGTTTGGTAATGGTTGTTGAAAAAATGTAAGTTATATATTCTATGGACATTGATTTTATATAATCCTTTTCATCTAACCATTGGATCAAGATTAGTCTTGATTCAAAGTGAATTTTGAGTTCCAAAATGTTGTCATGCAAATTTTTAATTTTTTTGCTTGTGTTTAAGACAAAAGGATGCCATCAAGATTTTAATCTATAACATACTATGATATTCATTATACATCACCTCTTTTGATGAAAAGTGGTTCACATTTAATGTGTTTTCACCCTTTTCCAAAATGGTAGGCACAAAAATTTCCTAAACTTGTTGAGTTATGAATCTTACAACTTTGATAGTTCATATTTTTGCATAAAAACTCTAATTAAGAATTTTTCAAGAAAACAATTATAGCCTTTGAATCGACCTTTTCAATGCCATGTAACATGATCAATCCAATCAAAGTTAATTTTATCTTGTTTCTTGAATTTTAATGGTTAGTTGTTTTTGGCCATAACTTGTGTTTCAAATTTTCAAATGGAAAATGCAAGCTCACTTTGAAATTTTATTTTTCAAGACCCTTTCAATAGTCAAAAGAAGGCATGATTTGCATAAGGTTTGATCCCCCAAACCTTACTCCAAATATTTGAAACACCACAAGGATTTTAACTTTCAAAATAAAATCCATTTATGTTCCAATTATCCAATTATAAGTGTTGGGACTCATTCTCTTGCATTCTTCCATGCTCTCATTTATGGGAATGCGCTTGAGTTTTAAAACACTATCATGACCATTTCCTTACTCATTTTAAACTTGGTCACAAGCCTAAGGTTAGGGTCACAACAACTATGACTACAACAAAAGGTGTCCCTATACACCAAGTGATTTCATTAGATTTTGAATGAATTCCTTGGTCCTAGTGAATGGGACCTAGTGGGGATGTAGTGAATTCACTAGTCTAATGAACAAGAACTAGTGAACTACACCCACATTTTGTAATATTTAGTGTATTATGTGGTTGAAAATTGGAGGATCATACCATTACTCTTGAATCTGTAAATGGTCATTGGAGGAAACTTGGGTTTAACAACTTGACTTTCATCACTATTACAAAATGTGGGTGCAATTCACTAGTCCCCATTCACTAGATCAATGAATTCACTCAAAGTCCAGTGAAATCACTTGGTGTACAAGGACACCTTTTGCTGTAGTGCATGCTAATGGAATATATAACAAATTTTGGGGGATTATTTGAAGTGGATGTAGCATCCAAGTAGGTCTATTTTGGCATGGATTACATTATTATTTTTCAAGGTATGAAAATAGGGGTGGCAATGCAATTGAAAGAAAAACATTCACCATTTGTCATTGGTATCCACTAAAAGGCACAACTTGCTTATGCAAACATTTTCAAGCTTACCATTGGTTGCAAAAATCAAGTAGACAAAAGGTTTGAAAATCCTTTACAACATTAAAACCCAATGGATTTTGATGCTTACACCTATCAAAAGTTTTATTTTGAGTATAAAGCTCTTGTCATCAATACAAGTGATGATGATGCTAGGAATTCAAAATCATGAATAATTAAATGAGATGTTACATGTGACTATGACATTATCATGGGACAGATTTATGTGTTGCCCATGTTGGAGGTGGTGCAAAACTTCTCCAATCTATGGCCTAAAGTACCAATACATTTGTTTGCAATTGTATGACATTTATCATATTATTTACATTTGGTGATTTGTATAAAGTGCATGCAAACTCATTGAAGAGGTATGATCACCTCCAATTTTAGATTTTCAATGACTTGATGCAAATGATGAACCACTACTAAGTTGTGTCTACGATGACCATGGATGATTGGGTGCTTGCAATATGTAAAGGATTGGTGTATTGGTGCAACTAAAAGCTTAACAAAAAAACTTGAAAACATTCCCATGCCCACAAGTTGAATGCAATTGGGACCATCTATCCCAAATATTATAAAACACTTAATGCAAAAGCCACATTTCCTAGTGACTTGGTAGTTTTAAAAGCAAAATGTCACCCCAAGGCAAAATGATTTTAGGTGGCACCTTGGAAGCACCAATTTGCTAGATTTAACATTACTTGAACAACAAGCTTCTTTTTTTGTTATAACAATGAAGAACAACAACCATGATACCTTGCATCTATCACTTGATTCTAACCTTACAACTAAATTTTGGGGGTGCTTGGCACTAAGATTAGTCATTATGGTTCGAGTTAATTGTTGTTCAACATTTGAAGCTTGTGGAGATGGCCATTGTCATGGTCTTAAATAATGTGGAGGACAAAAGGACTTTCTTTATAGTTAGCTTCACAAAATCAAAGCTCCACAATCGCTTTACTACCCATTTGAACTTGGTGGTTAAAATTTATGCACAACAATGTTACAAGTTCAAAATTTTCCCCTTCTATAGAACAGTTCATAAAGTGGGGGAAGGAAAAGTTATGTTATGAATACTAGTAGGTGGCTAAAAATATGACATTTGTAGTATGTCATGGGATTGTTGGTTTTGTGTCATGATTTATAGGCACAAATATTCTTTTTTGGTGCCATAATTTGTAATACCTATGCACCCTATTATAGGGCAATTTGGGTTGGGGGAAAGGGTGAGAACACATTAGGGTGGAACAAAAATGGCACATCATGAAAGTTTGTTTGAGGTTAAAATACACTACATAAGCAAAAAAAGAAAAACAATATACCTTCAATCACATGGGTCGTGCACCAAGGTGTCATAAAGACTTAAAACATTTTAGCTTAATTTATCATAATCTTATATTTGAAAGATGAACATCTAAACTATTAATTTTGATGAATATTAAGACTTTTTTTAGAAGTTTTATAATCTAATGTACATTTAAAAATTTGATCATCGGCATCCTTCCATTAATATTGATGCCATCACATCATATTATATCCTTAGTATCTATTTCACCACACCATATTATCATTGAGTCATTGAGTCATTAAAGGGAACTATATGAAAATTTATCCTTGATTTGGAAAAAAATTATACAACTTTAAAAGTTCACAACAAATTGGATCTTAAATATTTTGTCATTAATTATTTACATCACATAAACTTGATGAATGAATTCATTGTTGATGTGAGTCTCATTCCATTATTTACACATGTAAATTAGAATTAGCTACTATTGAAATTTTGAAAACTATTAAGTTGGTTTTCAAACATCTAAAGTTTTCCACCCTAATGTGCTTTCACCTAAAACTGATAATGTAAATTCAACTCTTATCTTGCAACTTTATTGCATATTCATCACATCCTTATGTTTTTTTTTTTCTAATTTTTTTTGGGGTTTTATACATGTGATTTCTAATTTAATTGGATGAAACATTTGGGGTTTTGTAGGTTATTATTTTGGGATATAACAAAAAAGAAAATTTGACATATTTAACTCATGTCATGACCCTAGCCCTAGGTTCATGACCAAGATTTAAGCATGAATGGGGAAGTGGGTTGGCAAAATGCCTTAAGACTCGAGCATGCTCCCATAGGTATGGGAAAAAAGAAAAAGAAAAAAGGATCCCAACACTCCCAAATTCATTCTCACCTTGGGAGTAAACACAATAAAATGAGTCATAGTGTATGTAGATAATGTTTAAAACTGTAATTTTGTATCTTTAAAAAGTCACAAAGGGAATACAATAAATTCTATCATTGATTTTTCTCTTTTTTAGGTTCCATTACTTGCAAACTATTTCAATGTTCAAAATTTGATGCAAACTAATAATGTCTCGAGAGTAATTTTGCAAGTTCAAAACATATGTGGACAATTTGTTTTTCAAATGTTCTTGTTTTAAATCAAATGTGCACCGTTCCTTTTTAAGATTGGAGAGGATGTTATTAATGATTATCAAAAGAGAAAAAAAACACTTGAAATCAATGAAATTATTTTTTACAACACATGCTAACACCTTTAGTTCAAATGTGATTTTGGCCCCAAAATTTATGAAATTTGAGGATATGTCTTTAACAAATGTTTCTCTTTTGTAATGTGGTAAAGAAACATAATACATATGATATAGGACTAAAATGTAGTAAAACATTATTTATATCTAACACAAAACTATGTATGAAAAATGAAAATTTTAAGATGATAGACATGATGCCACATGTTAAATGCAATTCTTGAAAAGAATTAAAACCTTGGCACCTTTAGCTTTTTTTTATTGTATTTTCACCCCTTTAGGAGTTTGAATCCCATGGTGTCGCAAATATTTGGAATAGGTGGAATTGTCTAAATTGGGCATTTTTAAAACCATCTAAAAGGCCTTAAAAAATAAATGTCCAAAATGGCCTTACATTCCTAATTTGGAAGTATGAAGTGGAAATTACATGTAGCCAAAAAACAAATTCAAGAATCAAATGACATTTGAATCGAACATGCAATACAATATAATTGGAAAACTTTGTTCAAAGATTATAATTTTGCATTTGAGAACTCTTAAATTAGAATCCATATGAAGAAGTTATGAGCCCACAAATTTTTTGGATTCATAACTTATTAGTTATGGGAATTTTTGGGACTCCCATCTTGGGTGAAAGCATGGAGCGGTGGACCAAAGTGACAAATGAAAAGTCCACACAAGAATAGACAAATTTTTAAATTCCTTTATTAGCCCTTTCACAAATTCAACATTCACGTTAGACTCATTTTTGAAAGTTCATAACTTTTTCTAAAATAGTTCAATCACCTTGGCCTATAGCTTATTTTCTTCCTATATAAGTCTACTATAATGGTTAATATCAATGTCAAATTTTTCTTACATTTCATTTATTTATTTATTTTTCCAATCCCGATTATACATGAATAGGAAAATTGTTAAAGGTTGATCATGCCTTGGGCCTTATTGAATGTGATTATTGGTTTAACACCATTATTCATATTCATAATACAAACATAATGTCCATAGATAGTTTTTTTTTTTTTTTTTTTTTTTTAATTTTTTTTTTTTTTTTTTTTTTTTTAAATTTTTTTTATGTCAATTATGAACTTTTAAAGATATTTCAATTCAAAACACTGATGAAGATAAAATAAAATATTTTTTCTTGAATTTCAATTTCCACATGTCATATATATGTTTGATCAACTCATGTGATTGAAATTTAGGATTTTTTAAATTGCAAAAATGTTTTGTGCATTTCACTACATATATAAACTACCATACACATTTGAATCCAAACCATACAATATTTTATCTAATTATCATGTAGCCTTTTATTAAATTTCATCTCTTGAAAAAATAATGTTTGTGATGTCCATTTTGGTACAACACACCATGCTTTCACCCTGTTGGAAATTTGGGAATGTTTTTCATTTTTATGGAATCCCCATTACCATTCATAGAATACATTATATGATGGAAAGCAATGAGCCCCTCCCAAGCTGCATAGTTGTGGTTGATCATGTGATTGTGTTTCCCATGATTTAGTTGGTGCACCATTTTTGGTTCCAATTTAAAGAATCAACCTCCCTTGATTTGTAAATATTGATTTCATCTTATATACACATTTGTGAGTCCATGCTAATCCCATCTTACAACTCCCATCCCCCTCTTTTTCTTGGGAGTTAATGAACACACCTTAGGTTTGAATTTTGTTGCAAAATTGAGAATCATTGTGTTATTTACCTAAAGTGTGTCAACTCATCACAATATAATAACACTAACAAAATGCAAAGTTTTTTAGATTCTAAAGTACCTTCTTTTGTGTAAATTCCTCCTTCCATTCTAGTGAGGAAAATCCTTAATTGGATTGGGGTTCAACTTCTTTGGACAAGATCCTTGGAACCTTTTGTAGAGACCCTCCAAGTAATGTGGTAATGTGGAGCACATTTTTTGTTTGTTTTCAATCCTAATGTGAATGTTATAATCTATGCAACATATAAATGTAAATTAGAGTTGAATTACAAAACATTTGTTGAATCAATGTGAATGGATAACTACTAACAATTACATGTGTATGGGTTGAGTTTGTGAACACTCTTGTTGAAAGGAAATTGGTGCATCCATTGAGTGCACCCTACATACAATCATGGCTCCAGTATGTTTTTCATAGTTTCAAATCTATAATGCAAACCCTACCATAGATTTAAAGTTTGACCCTTTTTTTGCACCTTTATGCATTTTCACACTAATAGGGGAAAAATGGCAACTTTGGGTATAATGGTTTAGTGTTTGATTTGAAGGCTATTATTTTTATAAAATTTATTTCCTTTGATGTAAAGCAGGTCTTGACTTATCACATGAAATCTTGAGAGATGTTAAAAAGTCATGTTATGATGGCTTTAATTCAAAAGGAAGTTACTTCTTAATTTTTTTCAAATGACATGCAAAAATATATAAGCTACGACTTTATATATATATATAATTCACTTTAATGCAAATAGGGTGCCAATAATTGGATCATGAAAATTTACTTAAAATGTTTTCAATTTTAATAAAATATTCATGTAATATTTTATCATTACAAGGAATCCTATCCATACTAACCTATGTGTTTGTGCTTGTGTCGAAATCAACAATTTTTATTACTACCATTTCAACCATCCTCTATGGCACCATGGTAAAAAAACATTTATAGTCACATATTCAACTACAATTCATAGTTTTAAGTTATAGATGCAACTATGACTTGTAATTATTATTGGTTTTGATCAAAATGAAGATGACATTATGAAAAATCATGTTTGTGAAAACATCACATCCCTACAATTAAGTGTTCGATGTAACTTATGTGCAACTATGTTGCATTTTGTTCCATGGAAATACAACATGTTTAAAAAAAAAATGACATCTTAAAAATTCACAAGTTTTATAATAGTTGCATATTAGTTGCAAAATGAACCCCTATATAGTTTAAATACACCTTGTATATATAATTGCGATCAACATATTTTGATTTTTTTTGGTAAGTTGCATGAAAAATTTGTTGAAAGCATTTACTTTACAATTAACATATCACATTGATGGATATAGTCATGTTATATAATGCGTTACCTCTATAGCTACCAACATGGCAAAGATTAGTTAAAATATCCAACTTTTTACAACTAGTCATTAATTATATTGTTCTTTGTGATACAACTAGTTATGTGACTTGGTTCTCATTGTATAAAGACCATTGTTATACTATTGTAAGACTATGATTCAATTGTGGTATGACAAACCATTAACTTTATTGCAACTTTGAATAAATATCACATCACCCACAAACTATATAATTAATTAGTTCAAATTATAGTTCTAAAGTGTGAGTGAATCATAATCTTGTACATGTATGATGTAGATCCTCTAAAATAACCCTCATTTTAAAAACCTAAACTATGAGAAGTGTGTTTGCCTAGATTAAACATTTGCCATGCAATTAAAAGTCCTTTGCAATTAATTTACAACAAAATTTCATCTAGCCATGCAAATTTGAAATTTGTGTGGGATGCAAGGGCATGTGACATATAGTTATAACTCTTAATAGATCTTGGGATTTACATATACAATTATTATGCACTTGTACTCAATATTGAAAACAATATAAATCATGAATAAAAAATGGTTGTTATTTTTAATTTAAGCCTTGTTAGTTTCTTATGAAGCAACTAGGAGACATGTTGTTTTGTGCATAAGCACATTATGTTGCTAGGTTGTTAGTTTCTATGCAACTAAAACAAATTATTGATTACGAACTTTGATGGTGTAAGTCCCAAAGCATTCAAGCTCAATAGAATTTTATATTAAAGCAACCAAGATGAAGGTAAGTTTACATCTACATGTGAGGAAATTCAAAACAAATGTACTCTAATTTTGTTTATGACATCTTATTTTGAATTTAAATGGTTGTTTGTAAATGTAAAGCTTATAGTTTAATCATTATATGGTTAGTGTGTTGTTTATATTGCATTTCAATAATAAGTTAATGATGACATTGCATGTATGTTGCTTGTTAGTTGCATTACAGTTGCAAATTGTATGTACCTTGTTAATTAGTTGCATTGAAATTACAAACTATATGTATGTCACTTATTAGTTGCATTATAATCACAAAAAAATATTACTTAGATTTAAAATATGAACATTAAAATATTTTTCACATTACAATGAAGCTATTTTTATAATACAAATGTGCAAACATCATTCCACATTTGGCAACTATTAAAATATAATCCACCTTTTGAATAGAAACAAGGTAGACCTCCTAACATTAATACATCTAGCAATAAATATCATATTGGATAAAATATTTGATAACAATAGTTTTAACTTGTTTAACTTAACACTAAATATGTAAATAAAATACATACCGTTGGAAAGGATCATGGATCACCAAAAAAATTCATATGTTCATATTCTATTCTTCAATATTGAATATTAATACATACAATTGTATTATTGGAACAAGATGTTTGTCATTATTTATGCAATGGACTTAAGTAATGGGTCCAAACATGGTAAATTAGACCGCAAATCTACTTTGCAACATAAATGAACAGTAGTCATCAAGTATGTTTTAATATGTTGAACTTTAAAATATTATTTAGTTCAAGGATTAATATGAAAATTTTCTTCAACTTTGTTAAAACTTTAACTAAAGACTACATGTTTAAAGTAAGTTTAAGTAAATTCATGGGAATTCAAGCAAAGTTCATGATCTACTTTATAGCCTTTAAGTAGGTTGTAAATAGATGAAATATTACATTTTAAATTGTTTTGAATTAATGGGGCCCTAAAATGTACTCATGGCTTTCCATCTTTTTCACATTCTAATAAAATTAAATCTAGCTTATAGGGTAAAAGTAGGTTTGAAAAAAAATTTACCAATCAATTTCAAACCTACTTGTTACCTAGTCTTATTATACTATTTTTTTTCAAATTTTATATTCAACTTACCATAAACCCAATGGAGGCATAGATGTTTTCAAAATGAAAGATTAAAAACTTTCCAATTTACTTTCTTGTGTTTTTGTAGAAAATTGTCATATTTTTAAAAGGGATTTTATGCAAACATACTTTTTGGTCTAATTTACCATGCTTGGACCTTAATGCGGGGTGAAAGTATGGTGTGGGGGACCAATTTTGGCAAATGTAAAATTCACACGTGATTACACAAAACCCTAATTTGTTAACCCTCTCACAATTCCAAGCCTTGGCATTACATTCATATTTGAAAGTCCATATCTTCTTCTTAAATGATTCAATCACATTGATCTACATTTTATTTGTTTCATATAGAAATATATTATAATGGTTAATATCAAAATGGACTTTTTCTTTCACTTAATTCATTTGTTTATTTTCTCAACTAGTTGTGTTTAAATAAGAAAATTGTTAGATGTTCATTATGCCTTAGGCCTTATTGAATTAAATAATTGGTTTCACACCATCTTTCATATTGATAACACAAAAATATTGTTCCTACATGATTTTTATAAATTTTCATTTTTATGCCCATTGCGAACTTTTAAAGATATTTTATTTGTGAGCATGCAAGTAATTTTTTAATTTGTCAAATTTTGATTTAAGCATGTCATTTTATCAATTCATGTAATTGAAATTTAAAAACTGATTTTTTCCCATGGGAAACAAAGTCCACATTCATATTTGTAATTTTTAATAAAACATACTTATATATTTAAGACTCCAAAGATACAATGTAATTATTTCAAGTTGCACAAATGTTTTATGCATTACATTAAACATATAAACTACCACACATTTGAATCGAAAAAATATAAATAAAATACAATTGTCCCATAACATTTGATTACATTTCATCACTTGTAAAGAATAATGATTGTAACGTCCATTTTTGTTTAACACACTAAACTTTTACCAAGCGTTTCACAATGCAAAGTTATAATTGCCAATTCTAGTAGGTGCAAAATAATATGATCCATAAATGCACATTAGTTGCAAAATAGTTCCATCAACAAATTGATAAATTGTAATTTTAAATTACACTAATTGAATTCAAATTGTAACATACAACTAGTGGCAAAATTTATTAATCTCAAAATAGCAATTTGATAATGCATTATTTATAAGTTAGTTGCAATGAACATTTACTAGATTTTATTCATTGATAGATGAATGAAAAGCCATGCAAACATTTTTCCACGGGCATTTGTGGAGGAAATTGATGTGGATAAAAAATTTGCAAAGTAATTGTAAATTAATTGTACAAAACATGAACAAACTTCATTCATCGATGGACACATTTAAAACCATGTAAACATTCCATTTATTTACATGCATTTTTGTGACAAATTGATGTGGATAACTAATTACAAAGTAGTTGCACTTTTTTTTTTTGTAATATATGTTTATATATAGTCTTAATGTGTTCGATGTAACTATTACAACTCAGTTGATGGCACTCATGTCATAAAAATACCCTAAGTTGCATGTGACCATAGTAATTTATGAATTTCATTTCAAGCTTAATTGCAAAACCCCAATTTTTTCATAGTGTGAAAAGTGCATTCATATCATCCACAATTGATGGTGTTTAATAATAGATGAAAACTAAGTTGTTTTTGTAACTTGTAATGTGGTTCATAAGTGATTCAACAAGATGTGGAATTTTGTTCAACTTGAATTATGACTATATGTCATAGTTGCAAATGCATATGTGCATATAATGGTTAACTAATGCATGTAATATGACATGTTAGCTTAAGTTGCTTATGCCTAAGTAGCCTAAATAGTCTAATCAACCCCTAAGTAGCCCCTAAGTAGTTTATATAGTCTATGCAACCCCTAGGTAGGCCCCTAGATAGCCCTTAGGTTCCCTAGTTAATTTAAACAATCCTTAGGTAGCCTAGGCAACCCCAAGGTAGACCAAAGGTACTTTAGGTAGCCTAAACAAGTTTTAGGTACCCTAGGCAACCCCTAAGTAAGTCCCTAGGTACCCTAATTAATCTAAGTAGCTCTTATGTAACCTAAGTAGCCTAAGTAGCCTAAGGAGCCTCTAGGTATTGTAGGTAATTTAAGTAAGCCCCATATATCCTTTAAGTACCTTAGGTAATGTAAGTAGCCCCTAAATATGCTTTTAGATAGGGTGAAATCACAATATAGAGGTCAAAAATTTGTTGTCACAATTTTTTTGTTTTGAAACTACATGTTTTTGAACTTCTACGAAGCTAATATTAAAAGGGTTTTTGCAATTGGTACTTGAAATAAAGTAGTTCAAAACTCAAGAATAATATTGCAAAAAAAAATTCCATTTTGAAATTGATATTAAATGTTTAAAGAATCTATTAGTGAGATAATTGTAATCGTCATGATATATTGCAAAGTGCAAATATACTTCAAAAACCATTCAAACGATTACTAAACTTGATGAAGTGCTCAATCATATATTACATATAAGTTCATTGTCCCATTTCAATTCTATATGAAAACCTCCATTCATGTGATTTCATGAAAAACATCTAGATGAGGTTTTTCATTCAAACAAGCATAAATGTGTGAATATATAAACGTTTGTTGAAAAAACACTATAATTTGAAAGGTAACAAGAATTATATTGAAGGCTTTGTGTTAAAAATCCATTTTATGCATTTCTCAAAATGTTAAATGAAATGAAAAAAAAATTGCTCTTAATATAATAGGAAATGTATCCCCAAAAAAACATTTTCTTGCTCAAATGTACCACTATAGGGTGCTTTCACATGGTACCCTCATTATTCTATAGCCCTTTGTGTAAGCCCATAGACACCTTTGTTAGTTTAAACAACCCCTAAAAGTAGGGCCCCTAAGTATCTTGCTTAATTTAAATGGTCCCTTAGTAATTTAAACAATCTTTAAATACCTTAAGTAACATAAACAACCCCTAGGTAACTCCTAAATAACCTAAGTAGTCCCTAGGTAAACCCTTTAGTAAGCCTTAATTAATAACCTACTTCATCTAAGGTTAGTGAAGTATGTCACTTAAGTAGGTTAGAAAAAATGTGAAACCATTTCATATTACATAAAAAAGTTGGTACTTATGCATATTTCACATGCACATCACTCACTTGAGGACAATCTATATTTACATGTGTTGAATATTAAAAGTTATCCAAAGATTCATTTGTAGATTATGACACATTTATGGCATATCTTTCATTAAAATGAGTACAAACTTCTAGAAGCTTGACTACTCATGTAACTAATGTTATGTGGGTTTTCCTTTTGGTTTTTGGAATGACATATATGAGCACAAATTACTAGTTCAATTTATATCAAACAAAAAGACAAAAGGGCAAACCCATCCTTGGTTGGTACCATTAGGAGCCACCCACATGAATCGCTAATTAAGGAATTAAAATTGGTCAAATAACATTCCAAGGCCTTTTTTCCCAAATGTATTGACAACTATAAATTTTTTTTCTTCATGTTTATCCACTACATGCAAAAGTAAATGACCTTGAGTTCTCATTAGAATAGAAAATGTGGAAGTCACTATAATTTTGTATTCCTAGTTGTCATGACCCCTTTAGGAATCACACTCTTGAACTTTAGAAATTCATAAAAAATTATGTTTATTCTATTTAATAGAAAATTCAAATATAATACCATTGAAAGTACCTTAGAAATTTGTTTGTCAAAACAAATTTGAAAATATATTTCAAACTTGTGTTTTTAATAGAAAGTTCAAGGAAAAGAAACAATACAGTCTTGATTTTTTTTATAAAAATGATACGATTAGGAAAGTCAAAAAAAAGAAAAAGTCTTGATATCATTAAAGTTTCAATTTCTATACAAGTTGATCAATGTATTCACCAATAGATTCTAATGAGAATATCTTCATTTAAATATTTCCTATATTAATTATTTTTTTTACGAGTCCATGAAAATGAAGGACATGTGATGTTCCTAGTGGTACCACCCCAAGATAGGTTTTTCTACAAATACAATGCAATTTAAGATATTCATTTCCTAAATTGCATTGTGTTTGTAGGCAAACCCATCTTCTTAAACTACCTTGCACAATCAATGAGGTCATGGAGGAATATGATTTCTTTGTATATGAAATCATATTCCTACATGGACCATTCATTGTGCAAGACTTGGTGAAGAATTATAATGTTCACCTAAATTGTGATAGGGCACATGAATATCAAAACTTGTTGACACATCCTTAAGTTCTTCCTGAGGCTTGGGATATGAACCCCCAAATGACAACAATAGAAAGAAAAAAAAGGAAAAAGGGAAAAATCAAAAGTACATTCTTTAACTATTTGCACTAAGGGGCAACTTGTTGAACGTGAGTTATCTAATTTCAAGACATAAATTGCATTTATGTGAACAAATTTGATTTAATGCATTAAACACCAATAATGGTTTTCATGTATTTAGAAATGTGGTGGAAGCAAATTATGCAAGTAAGAAACAAAACCTTTTCGCAACTTACTAACTCAAAGATGAGGACAAGGCATAAATTGAAAAATATGCAAAAGATCCCCATAATGAACAAAAGGTGAATCACCTTTTAGATCTACCTTTTTTTTAGTTTTCTAACTAACAACACAAAGGAAGTTTAATATGCACTATGTATAGGTTTAATACTTATTTGTCCTATTCCCACAAACTCTTGTTATAACAAATCTTTGTGTATCACCTTCATAAGGCTGATTTATGAAAGGAAATATACTAATCTTGTGAGGTATTTTGTTGATGATTTGTGGTTGAAATGGATTTGCTCAACTTCTTTCAACTCATCAAGTTAATTGTCCCCTCTACATACAAATATGAGGACATCAAAATAACAATACTTTCCATAGATATATTGAAGAAGCACAATGGATTGTTTACACATTAGAGAAGGGAACATTAGCAATAAGAGTGATTCCAACAACACACAAGGATATTCCAATGTCACTTGAATGGACCTTGGAAAGATGTGCATTAATATTTGTTAATTGAGGAATTTGCCTCATTGACAAATTTGACAAGATGAATGATCATATAGGTACCCACTTCCTAACCAATAATTTGTCAATAGGCCTTGTTTTCAAGATTTTCATATATGGTATTTGATCAGGATGATGTGTGATGCCCAAAGAATAGTTCTTAAAAATTTCTCAAAAAATTGATAATTTTTTAGACAAGTATGACCATTATTTGAGTGTCAATTGAGTATCGATAATGCAATAGAATAACAAAATACCAATATGTCAAATCTTAGCATGGTCACCTTGCTACAAACACAATGTTTTGTCATTGCTATAGCTAATCCAATCGAGGATCAATAAAAGTCTTCCTTCATTTAATAATGTTTAGTCAAGGTGTTTTACCCTTTTAATTTTATTTTTTAATGTATCTATGTGAACACTAAGAATTTCCATTCATTCAAGGCAACTATTTGAGACAAATCAAGCAAATATTATGCATTATAGGTTGGTTGGTTATTTTGTAGATATTACTTTGGGAAGACCTTTACACAAAACATAGAGCTTACAAATCCCATTTTTAAAAAAATCGTTCATGTGGCAAAAGTATTAAAACTTATTACTATATTATCTTATGGTTTGGATCCTATCATCTTTGTAACTTTTTGTTGTTGTTCATAGATTATTACAAGTTCATAATCACATTCTTGTTAGTTTTCATATTGTTATTCTTGAAGTAGGGGTGGGTATGTATTTATGGTAGATGTGGACTATTATTGCGGGAAATGAAAAGTTGATTACATGGATTGGTCATGTGATGCATTGAACATATTAAGGTGGTGTATGCCATACCTTTGCATCTAAATTATGTTTTCACCTCCAAGTTCTTAAACTTGTTAATATTCATATAACATGGCATAAGCATGTTAATATAGGTAAAAAAAACCTTGATAATGAACAAAAATAGGATTATCAACTTTAGAGGCTAAAAAATAGAACATATTTTTTGAAAATTAGCATTTAAATTACATGAACATATGTAGTATGATATGATTTTTTAAAAAAAAGTTTAAAATGTTCCATTTATTTTTTTCCAACCTATTTTCATTCTTTTTTTTTGATTTGGTGTTGTTGTCCCATTTTGCACAAAGTAGACATAAAGTATAATCACAACCTTTCATTCTTTTAATTCATTCTTAATGCTCTTTCAAAGAATGTTTAAAAATGTTTTACCATGTTACAAACACAAAATGCATTTGTAATTCATATTGAAAAGCAAGTTCTTACTAATGTTTTAAACCTATGCAAGGAAAAACTTACTTTGGAAGGCCTTAACATTGTAATAATTGAAATATTTGAGTTTCAAAAAATGTGTATCAATATGCATGATGGCTCAAACATTAATAACACATTATTTGAATGATTTGATTTAGAAAAAATATTAAATATAAACTTGAAATAAATAAATAAAATAGCTCAAATAATAATATAGACTGGGGATGACTATATATGGTTTATTTAATATGGCTAGTAAACCCCAAAATTTATAACACTAGTAAAAGGCCTAAAATTCAAAATCTACTTTCCATTAGTTATTTTTACTTTTTGAGCAAGGATCACCAATTGGCCTACTTTAGCATGCTTGTGCCCAACATAGGTGTGGATGATTGAAAAATTGCAAATGCTTTCATAGGCAAAATCGTGTATGCAAATATGCATGCCAATCTTTAGTTGCATGAGTCAAACCTTCAAATGGTGACTTTGGTCAATATGTTAACTTGTGTTGAAAATCCATGATGTGCCCATGTTTGAATGAAGAGGTTGTTCACAAATTTTTCTAGCTTTCAAAATTGAATAGGATTTTTTTTACAATTTCATAGATATATAAACATGCACATGTTTGTTTGCAAGTTGATGTAGTCTTCACATATCATGTTGAAAAACAAAATTGCACAAACATTAGGTAATGTGTGTGAAATATAAACCCTACTCTGCGAAAAATTGGCAAATTTTTTCTTTTATGTGTGTTACATGACAAGTTGTTAAAGTCCATGCTTTTGGAAATTGACTCAAAAGAGGTTAATTGCAACATGGTTAAAGAGTGCCTATTGCAACGAAACACGTTAAATCCAAAAATTTGAATGCTAGAGACCCATGCATCTGTGAAACATAATCATTGAGGACAATGTTGATGGGGCAATTCATTTAATGTTTGAGTATTTATCTCCACTCAAAAATTTGGTGTACTAAAAACTTTGCAAACGTAAGAGATAGGTCCATTATCTTTAGGCTCAATCAATTGGGTGATTTAATTATCATGACAATGTAAAAGGTACAATTGAAAATTGCATTGTAATACCTTGTGAAATGGATATAAAGGAAAAAAATGTGCAAGGAAAATGTTTTATTTGAGGTGACATAAATGTTTTGGTTCAAATTTCAATTGGTGGCTTTAAATGAAAAATAGTTTTTTGATGAATAATTCTTCTTTAGAAAGTAGGAGGCAAGGAGGTAATGTTGTGATGTGTTTGTTTTTCAATCTTGTAACACAACTTCCATCACACCTTGTGCATAAGTTGCATCCTTCTAATGATGATTTTCATGGGTGTCTCACAATTTCCCTCACACATGAATTCATATCATGAACATTTTCATGGCTTGAATCTCCATTTAGGTTGGACAAACATTCTCACGTTGTGAGCATCCTTGTTACCAAAATTAATTTATACTTGGAATTTTATTTTATATATCACATTTCACATAATTGAATGTGTCATAGCCAAGCGTGATACATGTTGTAAAACATGCTTGTCACCTATTTCAATCAACATAAGGTGGAAAGTGACAATGGCATTCCAACAAACGTTGAAGAAAAAATGTTTGTAGGTATGGTATTCAAAATGATTTCTAAATTTTAAAAATTCAATTCTGAATACCATATTTACCACTAGTAATTGGTAAAGTTTGCTTAAATATTCAATAATTCAAAATGGGTTAACATCCCAAATTTGAATATTATAGCACATTTCCCATTCTAGCGGTAATTAAATTATCTTGAATAATTTTATTTTTTTCAAAATTAAATATTCTCAATGTCAAAAGTTTTAAAAATTAGTTCGACATGACTATTGACTACTTAACTTAAAGCTTGGTCATGCAGTGTGCATAAGTAGCAAAATTATTTGAATTTTTTTTCCCACCTCAAATGTAAGAATTTTAGGATTATTTTTTTTCCACTACCAAAGTGGAAAAAAAATCCATAAAGAAGATGCTAGAATGGTAAAAGCACTATGATATTTCAAAATTTTGGCAAATGAAAATAAATATGGAAGGTTCAATTTGTTATTTGCATATCCATAGTGGTAAATCAATGACCTAGGGACTATGAATTGATTCAAGTTTAAATCCTTGATCAATCCTTGATAAATTGAGTAGGGTTAGTTCAAGATTTTAAAAAATTTCCATTAAAATGAAAATTATTTAACACCAAACATCATTGACTAAACAAGTATATAATGCATACTTACAAAATATAATTAACATTTCTAGAGGGATACCTCCTTGTTAATTAATGTTTGATATCACATGTCACAAAGGAGTAAATGTTTGGGATGTCCATGATACATGATACCTTTATATGACTTAATTACTTAGTTACGCATATTTAAAATACCTTACATTTTTTGGTAATTAATTAACTTAAATGATTTAAAAACCTCTAATCTATTTCAAATTAATATTTAGGCTAGAATTTTAACACACTTTAGTTAGTGTTAGGGCAAGAACCCAATTTTCTTTAAAATTGAAAAAAAACCATACAAAAATTTATTTGAATAATTAGCCTTGGTTAATTTTAACCAATATTCATAAATGTATATGGGACTTTACATTTGGTCTCATGCACTTTGAAATACACCCATTGTGTAGCTTGCATGCTTATGCACAGGGTGGTGGGACATTTTCAAAGTTTGAGGTTGGATTTTGCTATCACCTCGTCTTAGTACTTTATTTTAAGAATGCCCCCACCGTGAGGCTTTACCCTACACATAATGCAAATGTTTGTATCAATTTTACATACAATTAAAAGAATTTTCTTGCCATATGCTATATATAAAAGTTATTTGTGTGTGTAACCCACCTCTGCAAATGTCTTTGCATGTGTTCTTGGCTTTTTAAACTATCAACTAAGGCGCAAAGTAAACACCAAATGTGCAAACATTAAATAAGTGTAATGAATTAAATGAAGCTTTGTCTTTGACACATAAAAATGAAGTTTGCATGCATACAAGATGCATGTTAAATGGGTGCAATCACATTACATGAGCCAAAATAGTTGTAATGAATGCTTAATTTTTCATGTTTTAGTGTAAATAATTGTATTAACGTTACGAATCATTTAAAAGAACTCATGAAAATATTTTTAATACACTATAAAAAAACATGTGGTAATTTGGAATGAATATAATAAGGATAGAATATTCAAAAACATTCATTAAGCATTATAACTAATGTTTTTAAGCATTATAGAAACTTTTTATTTTGGGGGAGATTCTTCAAAGATGACATATTTTAAAAGACGTTCTTTAAACATACATTTATATGATAATGTATTGCATCTCATTGGGTTAGGTCTGATTTTTTTTTCAAATAAAATATTTGAAGCATATATTTTGAGAATATTATAAAATAAGAAATACCCAAGGAGGCAAGTTTGGTTCATGTTATCTTGTTTGCACCCATGTAATGAAATTCAAAGGTTCTTAAATAAGGTTTTACCAACTTATTATGAAATGGCATATATACTTACAATCTAATCACATCCACTTACAAACATACAATATTCTTGTAGGTACTAATTGTTGTAATACAAATCTACAAACTTTTTTCCTAGTACCAAAACGAAATCAATACTTGTCCACATCCAATTTCCTATTTAAAATTCCAAGAACATGGATTTAAAAAAAATTAATAAAAGGATGATCATGAATAAGAAAGAGAAGGAGTCCAAAATCTTTGAGGCAAAACATAATCCAAATTAAGTAAGTCACCAATACCTTAAGGAAACTAACTATTGCGTCCTTATACTACATTGCCCTATTACATCCCCTATACAATGCCTAGCAAGAAATGAATCTTCAAATATTTTCCTTGTCCTTCAATTATAATGATTGTGTTAACTATGGAAAGGATATTACACATTTGTAAGACAAATGGTGTGGCGAAGTGTTGATCGCCTCCATGTCAAGTGGGATGTTTTGAGGTCAAATCCATTTACCATGAAAATCTTTGTCATAAATGACTTCCATCTGGGAAGAAGGAGAGTCATTTTTAGGAATTGGTTGTGTTCCTTGGGGAAATACAAAATCATTAATTTCCATGGGGAACACAAACAATTGTGTTTATCCATAGGGAACATGGTTGTGTTTCTTGAGACTAATGTGTATTTTGAGGACTAATTTTGTGTTGAAGACTAACATGTTTAGTGCTTGCCCATCAAGGGCACTTGCCATAGGCCTTTAAAATAAAACATTGGTCTCAAATAATACCCAAGTTCATGTTGATGGATAACTTATTCATTTTTTTGGTTGATAACTAAGAAATTGTATCTTTATAGAGAATAACCACTAAGTATCAAGGTTTATATAAATATTTCAAAACATGGGTACCAAATTGAATTTTACTTAAAACAATTTATTTGGAACTAAGGAATCAAAATGGATGTTAGCAAGAAAAACTAAATCTTATCCTTGGATTTGGGAGGGAGAGGAAGTGGAATGTAAGAACTTGATATATCCACCCACAACATTGACTAGGAAGTTGGCTTGAATGTGTTAGTTATTGACACTCATGTCAAATGGACAAGTTAACATACAAGAACTGATTATATGGGAGTGCCCAACTTTTGAGTTATGGGACACAAAAGAAGGTCAGTTATGGGGTTATGTCGATCAAGAACCAATAACATGCAAGAGGAAATATGAAGGTACACAAATGTCAAAAGGCAATAAGATAAGTGATATAACTAAGGAGCTCATGTCTAATGGTGCATTGCCATGTAAATGAAAGAATCCCTATAATCGGTTATGTTTGCCAGTTGCACTTGCAAAAGTGTAAAAAATGAGAATGAAACAATTGAGCAATCAATTATGTGAGCATAACGGTAGAAATGGATTAGAACAGGACAAACAAAATTGGCATTTAATTCTCTCTCTCTCTCTCTCTCTATATATATATATATAAAAGCTTGTTATATT
>Ga0209611_10002650_pt1 | contig 31493 bp, 13 predicted proteins | sample S1TSphgellanicum_3_FD_187693 | JGI IMG/M metagenome (GOLD analysis project Ga0209611, IMG submission 187693) | Host-associated microbial communities from peat moss isolated from Minnesota, USA - S1T2_Fc - Sphagnum magellanicum MG (SPAdes) (version 2) | ecosystem: Host-associated > Plants > Peat... | reverse complement strand
TGTGCCTTGCATTATTTCCTTTTAAGTTTGGGGGGCGTGCCTTGCATTTTTTCCTTTTAAGTTTGGGGGGCGGGAGATTTAGAGGGGGATATTTTTCAGTTTTCCCTGGTTCCCACTATGTTGACCATCCCACCATCTGCTCACTTTGGCTAGCCAAAAATGGTGATAAATTATTTTGGGAAGAGAAATTTCATGCAGCCAATGGGAAGGCCCAAGCACACACTGAATGTGCCTTGCATTTTTTCCTTTTAAGTTTGGGGGCCGGGGGATTTAAAGGAGGATATTTTTCAATTTTCCCTGGTTCCCATTATGTTGACCATCCCACCATCCGATCACTTTGGCTGGGGCCCTCAAGGGAAAGGGGGGGGGTCGGGGGGAGTGGGGTGGGGGGGGCCTCCAGCCAATCATGAATTACCACATCAAGACACCGACACCCATTTCTTTATAATAGTAGATTTTGTATGTTCTGTGTTGAATGACTATCCCCCCTCTCCTTACGCCCTCTTTGGGGCTACGTTCCCTTAGGAAATGGTTGTGTTCCTTGAAAAGTATAGTTGTGTTTGTCATGGACTAATTTTTTTTAGGACAAATGTGTTGAATTGGTCCCTAGTTATTTTTTCCATATCAAACATGGTTGTCTTTTTCAAAGAAATGTTTTTCATAACTAAAATAATGTGTTGAATTGCCCCTTGGGTCTATGTTCATGGGAAAAGCCTTTCATTGGGATCAAATGTGTTGAGTTGCCCCCTATGGCTGTGTTATTCATGGCAATGTTTTTCATTTGGGTAAATGTGTTGAATTTGCACCTTGGGGTTGTGTTTGTTGTGGAAATGTTTTTCTCTATGACAAATTTGTTGGATTATTTTGGAAAATAGTTGTGTTGTTTTGACAAATGGTTCATGGGCAAATGTTATCCTAAAAAATGGCCTTTCCATGCATTGAACTAGGGACGAAATATTTTTAAATGAAAAAATGAGATGACACATTCATCCACTGCGTAGTTTAAAAATTCTAAGACCTTGTGATGTTTTTGGATGTTTTCCTTATGGAAGTTTAGCCAAGGTCTTTAAGGAAAGCATTTTCCCAATTTGTTTTCTCCCCCAAGGAAACTTGGTTAGAGTAATTTTTCTTCCCTTGACAACTTGACCAAGTGATTGGGTAAAGTTGTACACATAAAGGATTCCAAAAGCCATTTTTTTCCTTGAATGGTTACCCTAGATGAATGTTTGAAAAAAACAATCCATGAGAGCCATATAGGGAAAAAGATTTGAACTCAAAATATATAGTTAAAGAGGTGTTTTTAAACCATTGCATCACACACCTTTACTTGAAAAATAAGAGGAACGAACCATAGTTAATGTGTTTATTGTAATTGGGGTACAATTTTTTTAATCAAATAAACCTTTTTCAATCAAATGGGAATTTGCCTATAACAACATTGAATTCAATGTTTATGTTTGATGTTTATTATTCTTTTCTTCTATGAAGATCTCCAAGATTTTGATTGACATTTGAGTATTTCATATTTTCATAGATGGTGAATTGAATGCAAACAATGTTTCCAACTAACATTGTTATAGTGGTGTTCACTTCTAAAGTTTCAACTAATGTTGATTACTTTTTTTATTATAAGAGGGAATCTCTAGTCCTATTCTCCTCCCTCCCAAGTTAAAACCATCAATTCTACTTCTTGATTTATTTCTTTTGGCTAGTTCTCCTCAATTCAACAATTTGATCATTTATAGAACCTTCAATTTCAAGGTAATTGTTGAAGGATTTTCAAAAAATTATAAACTCATATTACACAAGTCATATTATTAGTTTCAATTAATGTGTGGACCTTTACATTATGTGTCAAAACTCAAGCACCAAAATTGCCTCCAAAAGGTAATAAAGTTGTTGTGTCGATAAGTAAAGTTGCCAATTGCCACCAATTATTTCAAGAGTTTAAAAATGTTAATCTAACAATTAAATGCATGATTGAAAAACTTACATATGGGATTTGTACAATGATCCATGGAAATTAAGTCTGAAACACAACATAATTGTATCAAAAAATTAATGATTGAAGTCAAAAGTTTATTTCTTAACATGTTTTCTTGGGTGAATATCCATAAAATGTTGATTACTTTTCATGTACAAATGTGCACTTCTATAGATTATGCCACAACATTTTTATGAAACCCTACAAAACCTTGCACACTTCTTATTAGTTTTGCCTATTTGGCATTTTATTTTGTGTGAACATGCACATGCCGTTTTTCTTTGAAATTTTTTAAGCAAACCAAATATCATACTAAAAAAATAAGTGAAATAGAAAAGGAGTACCCAAAATTTGTAACATGTTTTGCACACCCAATTGATTTTCCACTTGAAATGTAACTAATCAATATCACAAAGGTTTCATAAGTGAGATAGTTAGTAGGCATGACAAGTTCCAAGCATGTTTGATGCAATGTTTTTGCCAATCAAAGTTTTGTGTTCCCTGAATTCAAAACTTAAATTATAAACCCAAACATAACATGACACAAATACTCTACATTAATGTGTCCAAGAACTTGTTAAATGAATTCATTTGTCCAAACTAAAACACATACATTAACATTATCCCATAAGCAAATGTCCAAATCCACGTGTCAAGTTTGTAAGAAACATATACTTATTCTAGATATAATAAAAATTATTTGTATCAAATATAGTATATTCAATACCTTTCAAAATACTTCGAAATTTATTATGCCAATTTGACTTAAGTTGATTTAGGGCATTCTTGCTAGTCTTTGTGGTAAATGTTAATCTTTGACATTGGATTATTCTTTAATTATGTGGTTCAACATTTTATTATTCATATATTTAGGATTTGTAATACTAACCTACTACTACATAAATCAAAAAGTAAACCCAAACAAATATCCATTTCAGAATCCATATATGCAACAATATAACATCTATGGTAATCTAAAAACAAAGTTTAGACTACATGGAATTGAAAATAGAAAACAAAAACAAAACACAATGAAACACAAATGTTTTTTCTCCATTAAAATCCTCTTCTATCTCCTTTCATGAGTTTTTTTTCATCCTCAAAATACCTACTCAATGTTATAATGATCACCAACTCATAATTCTTCCCATAAATCCTTCCTAATTTCTTGTCATGAAAATGAATTCAAATTTTCAACTAGTCCTAACCACTCGACCTTATGTTGCCTCTATCCTACAATGACATTTCCTTTTGTTCACTCTATCCGATGATGACAATACAATTATATCCATTTTGTCTAATGATAACACTATAGTTCTATGGACTATGTCCAATGGTCATAAAACAATTTTGCCCGTAACACTTTTGCATTGTGCAAATTTCAAAGCAAGTACCTATTTTCAATCTTCAAAACAACTAAAAAAGGCCCTCGGTGAGATCAACTGTGTTTTTAACTTGGAATTCAAGCACAATGGGTTTGTTTGTTGACATTTTACATCCACCTACTAGTGCCACCAGTACAAGCAACATTATGACTCAAAAATTCAACAATTGCAATATCATGTCACTTCATAGCTAGATGGATTTCATATGTAGTTTATTTTGTTTTCCCTTCAATATGCATAAAGTTGTATCCCTTTAAAGTTCATGATAGAAACATACATAATTATAGTTTTTTAAATTCACATAATTGGAACATGGTTTAATAACAAACAATATGGAACACAATATCAAGCACTATGATATAGGAACATTATACAAGCATGATAGTAAAACACCCATGAGAATGACTACAAACTTCAATTTCAATATTTCTTGAAACACTTCCATTGCATGTTCTTATTGTAAATAAAATTAATGGTGATAATGTTATGGTTGATTGCCATGGCTAGGAACACCATTGTTGTGTTTACAACAAAAAAAAATAAATCATTTTTCAATGGATAAAATGTGTAGGTGATGTCGAAGACTTTGTAGTTAGTTCCTTGGAATAGGAAAACCATTGTTAGTACTATCATGTTGGTAATGTTAGTCAAATTATTGCAAAGGTGTGGATGTTAATAATTCATGGGTACATTAGATTTGGGCTCACAATGCTTGCACAATGTGTTGAAGATGTATACCTCACATTCACCATAACATGCAACGATATCCTCCAAATGATGCGATTTGGGCAACCCATATTTTAAACTTCAAACAAGTATTGTGGTGAAAATGTAGACATAACCAAACAACACTCACAAACTCTATACTACAACCTTATAAACCAAAAGTTTGAAATTATACATTGAAATAGCTGGAATAAATATTCACATGTTAGTACCATAGGTTTGGTTTGAAAGTGAATATTTGTTTCACTTTGTTCTACTAATGTGATTTTAGCATTGGTTCCAATTCAATGTAAGACTTGTTGTTATGCTACCTTGTTAACAATATAAGAATATACTTGAACATGCAACAAAAAACCAAAATTGACCAACATTCATTTCAACCAACCCTGAAATCTATTTGTCATGAAAGGTGCAAATGGGATAAGATGAGCCTTGCTTGCTTGCTTGCTTAAGGGACTACTTTTGGGGAAATAAAAATTTTAATATTTTTTTAATTGTTTGAAAAATTCAAAAATCTTTAAAATTTTATTTATATTGTTATGTCAAGTTTTATATGAAAGATTTCAAGATATACGTAATTTTCAAAAGTTTTGAAGTTTATTTATAAGTTTTTTAATTGCTAAAAAACACACATTACAATGTTTAATGAGTGTATTTTAAATCTTTTTGTTGATTGGATATTTTTCCATGTTCCAATGATGCATTATGAACTTTATTATACAAAACAATCTTATGCTTTCAACACCAAATTAAATTACCGTTTCTAAACATGAAAGACTAAGCATACGTTACACTTGTTGTAACTCATGTTAATGTGATTGCACCCTGAAAGCTTTTTGATTAATCTGTTATTAGTATGTGCATATTTAATAATCCTTCAATTAAACATCCTTTTAAAGATGTTTAATTACATTTTATCTATCGATTTATGTTTTCAAAAAGTTGAATGAAAATAAATAAATAAATAATTATATACATATACGTGTTGTGAAGGATTTTTTTTTTGAAAATTCATATATAGGGTAAAAACACATGATAGTGGACGTTTTTGGAAATCATAGTGGCATTTTTTTATGGATGAATAAAGTATTGTTACATTATATTCAAATATATTTGAAAAACTTCGCAAAAGTGAGATGAAAAATTAAAATTTACATTCTAATCTTTCAAACCCAAATTTTTTTTACCAAGAGGATAAATGTTCAATTCAAGGTGGATTTTGCAAAGGATGGTACATCAAATGTCATAATCCAAACTACCCCTTAAAAATTATCATTATAATTTTTTTTCTTCTATTGGAGTTGGAAATTAAGCCTACAACTTTGTATCACCATACATTGAAGTACCATAACACTTAAAATGAAAAAATCAACCAAGAAAAAATCTTTCAAAGATTTTTAAATTTTCAAATGAAAATGAAAATTTGTAAAGTCCATTTTAATATTTAAATTTATTTTTTCAAGGCCCATATTTAGAGGTTTCTTAAAATGTTTAAATTATGGTGGTATGAACTTGGAAATGGAAAAAAATGTGAACTCCAAGACTTTTTTGAAAAATAACTAGATTTGGACTCTAAAAATGGACTTTAACCACCCATTTTGGTATATTGTAGTGTGCATTTACTCTACAAATGGTATATAGCCTTGCCTCTTCAAAACAAAAGAACATAATTAGTTTAGCGTAATCTCATGTTATTGTACCATAGTTCATAACCTTTGTGAATTTAGTGGTCACAACAAATTCATCAACTTACATTCACAATTAAAGGAGTACGATAAAATGCCATGTCATAATTAAAATTGCATGATAAATAAATTTGGTTACATCATGTGATTTGAAAATCACGGTAATCATTACAAATTTTGCTAAAGGATTAATATGAGTGCAAAGGAATTCAAATTGAAAATTCATTATAACCAAATTTAAGTTGTGGTCTAAATTGAGTTAAGTTTTTACACCACAAAACTTTATGGTGGCCAAATTAATGTTCACCAACAATTTTATAAAAAAAATTGAACATTATTTACATGTTCTTGGGTTATTATTTCAAGAAAAAAATAATAGCATAATCATATCATGACCTAGATTTGTGAGGCTTGTGGATGCGAAATTCGTAGTTGGGGGCATGGGGATTAAGGATACAAAAGGTGAGCAAAGTGTTGAAGGCCCATGTGAATGTGGTGTTGATGCCTTGGATGAAATTAATGGGGTGCAAAGTTGGGAAGTTGGGGTTAAACATATCATATACGGTACAAAGTGTTAAGGGACAATCTTCATACATGGTATCTATTATTTACACCTTGCCCAAGCCTAATATGATGTAGAAGCTACCATATCCTTGGGTCAAGTTTGACACATTAAAAACAAATAATTAATTATTTTCAAAAAATGCATTTATTTTTCCAAAAAAATAACTATTAAAATTTTCATTAATGAAAATGAAATTTTTTAATGACATTCATTTGAGCACTCAATTGCCTTCCAATAACACTTATGTTTTAGTGCTCACACTTTCATCCCCTCACCTAATTTTGCCTATTGACTACACTTTTAATGTTCCTGGAAAAATGTATCACCGGTTAGGCGAATTACGATTGAGTCTACGTGGGGATATTTGTTAGTATTGTGACATTTTTTTAATGATCGATGAAGAGCATGACTCCTTTTACTAGCTTTTACAAAATTTTAGATTTTTTTCACTTTAAAGGTGCATTTATCATTTTTTTCGTCATTCCAATGTGTTTTTATCACATTTTTTGACCCTTCAACGTTTTTTTTTAATAAAAAAAACTTCAAATTTTTTAACAATTATTTAATGTTGAACCTAACCCATGGCTATGATAGTTGTTGTGAAAGTTGAACCCCTATAATTTAAAAGTTTGGGTTTGATAATGTTTTCAAAAATTACATAACAAATGAAGCATTTACTCAAAATGGCATGTTACAACATAAAACAAGGTGCCATAAACACACAAGCATTGCCAATTTAAGGCACAAGAAATGTTTATACAAATATGGAAGTAACGGAAGTATTGTCATAAATTATATTTTACCTTTGTGTTAGTTGAATGAATCTAGGCCCTAGGGATATGATTTAATCATGCAATATGTATGGGTTTATGATTAGTCCAATATGCTTGCATTGTTTTTAAATGACATTGTTGTGTTGGTGCATTGATCCATACATGATCTATTTGTGTATTATTGAAGGTGGTACTTTCAAAAAAAAGTAATGTGAAAATGATGTTTATTGATAAAAAATTGTAATGTTATTTTTGAAATGTGTTTGTTTATATCACATGTATGTTGAAATTTTTTATCATTATAGTTGTGTTATATGTGAACATTTGTTCAAAAAAAAGTTTATAAAATAGAAGTAAAATAACTAGTTTATGTTTTAGGTGATTCATAAAATGTTTGATCACGTAAAAAACTTCTCGTGTATTTTTGAAAATTACAATCATAAATTCAATAGTTGAATTTATTACTGACGTTGTTTATGCAATAAAGATACTCCTTGATCATAAAATATCATTGTTTCATGTAATTGTAACAAGATAAAATGTTAAATTTATTCAATATCAGGATAGTGAATTTCTTGATTTACATGAATGTTTCGAATTCTTGTTTCATTTATACAAAGAATATGTGGGATGTTAATAAATTTGAATCTATGATAATATCTTTAAAATGTAAGTTTATAATATGAGTATTGAGATATTGCATGATTATAATTTTTTAATGGTAGGATTTTGGAGAGGCGATTATTAATTCATACTTTGTGCTTATTTGAAGACGAGAGGTTCCTCTTTTAGCAAAAGAATGTATTTTAAAATGTATGTTTGATAATGAAGAAAGTAGATACAAATATTATCTATAATGAATTTGAGATAATGTCCATGTTTTGTTACCCAAGCTAGGTCAAATACTAAACAATCAAGGGGTAAACATTGTTTATGATGTATAATGCCTCTTGCATTTAATTGAATAATAAATTTAATTATTGTGATAATTTGAAAAGGGTTGTTACCTACTTATATTTCAAAAAATATTCATTGTATTAGTTTCTATTTTTTTGTTAAGTTAGGAATTATCACTACGCCAAAATGTGGTTTTATGATTATGACAATTTGCAACTACTACCCAAAATAATCATGTAGTCGTAAGTGGACTTGAATCGTAATCATTTTGATGACTATAATCATAATTATGATTATGTGATAATAAATATGACTATAATTCCAACTAGAGGTGATTACGGCTACATATATGACTACATGACTAATGTAACCATGTTGAAGTAATTAATTGACCATGTTTGACCAAATTAAGAAAAATTAAAATACATATCAATATGGTCAAATTTGTATTGGAAGCTTAATTTTGCTTAATTTAACCTAATTTAATTTAATTTAGTCTAATTCAAAAAACTCTTAGTTTAATATAATCTACCTTATTTTCAGTATGAATTAACCCTAGTTTAATTTCATTTAATTTTGTCCAATATTAGTTTCACTTAATTTAACCTACTTAAGTTATTTTACCCCAAGTAGCCTCATTTATTTATTTTTATTTATTTATTCTAATTAATATAACATACCATATTTTAAAATACGTAACCTAATTTAGTTTGGTTTAACCAATTGTACAAACCTTAACAACCTTTAAATTTAGCCAAATTTATTTTAATTGGTTCAATCTAGCCTAGTTTGGCCCTAGTTCAACAAAATTATATATTTAAACCCTTTTTAATAGAATTAAACCAATTTTAGCCATTTTTTTTCAAATTTAGCCAAGTAACTAGATTAAGCCTAAGTGGTTTAATGTAATTTGATTTTGCCAAATTTAACTGAAGTATCAAAGTTTAGCCAAATTTTTTTAATTTAACCAAATTTATATTCTTTTAACCAAGCTTTAATTCAAAATTAAATTAAACGAATTATCATTTTATAAAATCAATATGAAGAATATATTAATATATAACAATATAAATTATATTATATTGTTTTATATGCACAAATATATTATGTAGTCACAATAGTGGTTAAGACTATGACCATGTTAACAACTAGTGGCATTTACAACTAGTTTCGTAATGCTAAATGCTATGTTTAGGTGTTGTGGTTGAAAAATGTTTTCAAGCATTTTTTGAAAATTATGAATTTTGAAATGTGTATTTAACAAAAATTATTGATTTTATCTGGTAAACATCATGGATGCATAATCTACATGATATAAGATCAAGTTAAAAAAACATGTTCAAATCTACCACAAACTTATAAATTGAATATGAAAATTGACAATTTTGAAATAATAGGCCATAACATTAATTTTCTATGTCAAATTTGTTATATTTGAAAAAAGAATTTTATTTTGGTGTCCCTAATTCATTTGATTGTGTTTACATCCAACAATGTTTTTTGTGTGAATCGCTTGCATCAATAATCATTTCATGTGAAGTGAAAATTTCCCATCCATTTGTTTTGTGAATTTTTGTGTAATTTTGCACTTGTAATTGCAAATTGCCCCATTCATTGAAATATTCCATAATAATATTGACATTATGTACATATGTTCTATGAATATTTTCAATATTTTGATTTTAAATATAATTTTTCTACATAAGAAATTATTATTTTAACAAATTATTTTTAACTCATGAAATGGCTTAAATAAAAGTAAAAATATTTTATAATGGCTTAATGGTTATTTATGAAGATTAAATGAAACCTAACAAATAATTATGCTATGTTTATGTTTTCTACACAATTTAGTATCGTAATTTTCAGCAATTTTTGCTAAACATAAATGACTTAAATTTTCTTTTTTTAAAAATATTTATCAATTAATGATTTATGATGAATTTATGTTGAAGTTGGGGATAGATTCCAAATATTTTCTTTGGTAGTAATACCAAAGTTTTATAATGTTCTTTGCATGTGTTCATGAATAAAAAAGCAATATTGTTGATTGATAAAATGGATTTAAAAATTATACATGTATTATTTGTTGGATTGGCATTTTTAAAACATTTAAAAATGTGTAACCTAATATTCTAATTCATCCATATGCCCCAATTTATTCATGTTTGCATTTGTTTAATATGAGTTACATTTCTTGTTTCATGGATTTATTTACTTTTGTTAAATTTGAGGTGCAATAAATTATGACAACATATGGATCTAAAATAAATTATGCAATTTAAAAAATTTCCCATAAAGGCCTTGCATGTATGTTAAACATGTTTGTGCATATATCATTTGGTTTGTTCTTTTTTCTAAATTTTGGTCTTCAAAATCTACATTGTAATGCAAGCAAATAAAATTGTTTATTTATTTACAAATTTGTAAAAAAGAAAAATAAAATGCCCAATGTCATATTGACAAGTTTATTGAAAATTTGAATGCTTACCTCACAAAGTTTTGAAGTATGGTCTTATTCATTTAAGGCAATAATATTTGTGTGAATTTCATTGGCAATTTCAAACATTGGAATCAAGTGACATTTTTTTATGTTGTTATGTTTATGTTGATCAATTGTTAAATATTTATCAATTCATTTGAAGATATGTTAAATTGGGGAGCATTTTTTGCCCATAATTATCCATGATCATGAACTCAACCTCCTAATTGAAACCCTATAAAAAAAAATCGTCTTTCATTTCACCAAATAATATATTTGTGTTTTTGTGAGGTTTGCAAAAACCACTCCTTTACATGTTCATAATAATATACACATGTAACATGATTATTTGTAATAAGATATTTGTTGTTTAATGAATCATCATCTTTTGGTGTTATATTTTTCCTAATGTGTTGAATATGCAAATCTTTTAATGTTTTTATAAGTTTCGGTCAATTATTAACACATATAGTGAATGTGACAAAGAAAGTTGAAGGTTCAAGTTATATAATCGTTACATGAAAAATGACAAATACAATCTAAATTTAATATGTCACAAATTTTCTTTTATGACCTACATCTTTATAATCCAAATCAAATTTCAAGACTTATGTTTGTTAATACATCACACTAGTTGTGAAAATGTGATTTAATAAAAAAAAAAACCTTATTCAACATAAATGCATGTAGGAGACCATATGAAATGAATTAGAATATTTATTTTGTAAAACATATGTTAGTTATATGGTATGTGAACTTTCTATTAAAAAAATTTTAATTAATTTTTTTTGTGGATATAAACATTGAAAACATGGCTTCAAATGCCCAAACATTATGAGAAAAAAAGGTGTTTTGCAATTAGCCTTGCAACTCAATTTTTGAAATGTGCTAGACACTTACAATTCATCGTATATATGATGCAACTCATTAGAACTCAATTACAACTTTGTCACAACAACTCCTTTTGAACTATTATGCAACTCCCCTATGATTAAAATCACAATGTCATGTTGGCATCATTTTTCATTCATCTATCAAAATTTAACAAATGGCACTATGAAAACATTTCATGATTTTTTTGAAATATTGATATGCATCATCCATTATGATTATTTGTTTAACATGGTTTTGGATTATGACACATGGCACAATCAAAAGTTGCCATGTGGCAATTGATTGAATTTTGGAAACAAAAAAATATATATACCTAGGTAGGTTGATACATAGCCATAAGTACATAAGTTGATATAGCTCCAACTTACCTACTTATTTACCTATTCACCTAATTACTTACTTACTATTTAGGTAGGTAGAAAATTAGGACCTATTTATTTAGGTAGGCAAGCAGGTAGGTAGGAAGGTAGAATACTAGAAGAATAGGTGAACTAAAGAATAACCACATAATTTTTTTAATTTGTTACGTGTTTTACCTTTAAAATTAAGCTTTTATGAGCTTATCCCTACATGGCACATGTATTTTGATGTGAGAATGTAAGAGAAAACACCTCCTTTATACAATTTGTGAAATGAAATATTATAGACAAAACATATGGGTTAAATATTTTAGTGGCACCCTAATTGCAATTGAGTTGTAATTACAAAAAAAAATTCCCACATGCTTTTTGTTTGCTTTTAGTTTTTTAATTAATTTGATTTTTATAATTATTTATCTGACATAATTATTTGCAATTTAATTATTTTAATTAAATATATGATAATTAATTAGCTAGATTGATTATATGAATTAATTAATATAATTTAGATGATTAGTTAGTTGATTGATTTAAACAATTAATTATCAAAATAAGTATCAGATAATTAATTATTAGAATAAATATTAGATGATTCATCATTTAAATAGCTATTAGATAATTAATTATGTTGATAATTGGTGATGTGATTTCAAATAAAATTAAATAATTACTCACCTATATTAACAAAGTTTGTTATCTAAATTTATTTGAATTAATTTTTAAAATTTATATAATTAATTACTGATTTAAACTAATTATTTATTATATTATTTATTATCTGAATTAATTAAATACTAATGAATCAAATTTGATTAATGAATCCATGCAAAAAATTTATTATCTATTTTAATTAGTTCATGGTAATTAAACATATTACATATTAATTACCAATTTAAAACTTATTAACAAATAGTTCATTCTAAAATATTAAATAATAAACATAAATTTGAATTTAAAACATTGAAGTATATAAAGACATATTCATATGTACACCTTTATTGAATGTTTAACAAAATATACAGATTGCTTTTAATTTCAATTCAAAAATAGACTTTCACCTTTCATGAAATTTTATGGTTTGATATGTATGTATACCAACATAATATTGTGAATTCCAATGTAATGAAATATTATTAACACAACAATTGAACATTAATCACAAAAAATAAGACTATAATATTTATTACATTATTTTAATTTTATTTATTTAAATAATTATGAAAATGATTTGTTTTAATTAATTAATTCAATAAAGGAATTGGCTCATATCAATGAAACATTTTTAAAAGTTAGTCTAGAAAAGTTTGAAATGTATAAACAATGATATCTATATGTACATACTCGTAAACACTTTAATGCACCATTGTAATCTGACTAAAGGTTTACATTTACACTTTCAACGAATTGAACAATATGTAAATCTTTTAATAGTATGAGTTGCCACATAATTGATAACTAATTCTAGATGAATTGAACATTCTAGTTCCAAAATAGTGGACAAGTAATAATTATGTAGTGAAACCATAGTGGCACATTTAGTTGTAACTTAGTTGTAAAACTAGCCAATTTAATTGACTCTTAATTGTAAACAAGTTGCAAGTTCCAAATGTTATTGACATTTACTTGACCATACATGTGGCATGATCGTACTCATCAACATCATATGCGAATTGCAAAATAGTTGTTCACTCAACATTAAAAATACATCAATTGCAACATAGTTGAGATTAACCATTTCAATGTAACTTGTGATCATGGCCAACCTACAATTGACTATCACCGTATATATTTTAAATACATACGCCCATATACAGTCCAAGTTGCAATTAATGTGCAACTAAATCACAATTATGAAATATTTTTTATGTGACATTTTAATTATTAATTCATTGTATTTCCATACTATAGTTGTACCCTAGTTAGACAGTAGTTTCCATGGCAATCTAGTTGCATGCTAGTTTAGTCTTTACAGACATGATTTTTCATAGTGAAAAAAAACAATTTTGGAAAATTATTCTTCAAAATGTGTGAAAGAAAACAATCCAAGAGGTCAAAAACCTTATATTAAAAACAATTTTAAATGATTTAAACCATCGTCAACTACTTCTTCATTATCTAAAATGTTTTGCCTACTACATTTCCACAATTTTCTTTCTAAGACTTTTGTGCACATGCTTAAAATATTTAAATTGAAATTTTACCAAATTCTTGTTCATGCCATCCATTATTTTGAGTTGCATTTGCAAGTCTATTAAACCTTCCTAATTTGGTTTTATCGTAACCTTTGCATTCATATACAAAAGAAGTTGATAAAGCTATTATAATGCTTTCATAATTAAATGTTAGGATGAACATAACTTGACAATAAAATGAATTCCATGTTCGATATATTATTCATAATATGATCACATAGAATCATGTTGAATGGTTTTTCATGTCAATTATTTTTCAACTTTTCTTACACATTGAGACACAATCATGTAGCTTTTCTTGTAAAAGCTATATACACAACATGATCATAATCAATGTTCTTTTCTCTTTTCGCCATTCATTTTCTTATCAACTCATTTAAAAAATGTTCCATTACTTTATCAAACATCTGTTCAATTTTTTTGGAATGAATAATAATACATGATTTTTATTGTTATTGTTATTATTAACATTTAAGATATTTTTTCATTTATTGTTAATTAATTTTTATATTGAATTTGGATATGAAAATCCTTCCCATTGGAAATGTTTATATTTTCCATTGATAATGTTATCATCTTTCATATTATATTTTATTAAAATAAGTTCTTTTTTTTTCCTTTTTAAAATAAAATAACTGATGAAATGTTTGAAAAACCTTATGGTACATTACAATTTCATTTCTTTGAAAAAAAAATTTCATTAAATCATTCTTGTTTGTTTATATTTAATATGTTTGAAATGTCGTTTAATTTGTGACATTATTCAACTTAAAAGTGGATTTTTTGAATTAAATACTAATGCAATTTCATGTGGCATCCATTCAAAATGTGTTTTTACTATTCATGATAAACTATTATTGAATACTTCAATAAATAGGCTATTGCATTAAACAAGCAATCACCAACACTATGTTGAAAATTAGTTATCCACTATTTGAACCAATTTTATTTAATTCAATATCTACATCCATATATTTAAATGTACAAATCTTTTGTTAAATTGTGCATTCTAGTTTTATTTTTAAATAGTTCCAATTTTCTACTTCAAGCAACTTTTCTTTAAATTGGGTTCTCTAGTTTTTTTGTTTTTAAATAGGTCGAATTCCCAATTAGGATCTGAAATTTTTTTTTCAATTTTTTTTAATTTTTTATTTCAATTTTACTTTCAAGGTAAAAGAAGATTTGAATCATTAAGTTTTGCCAAAATTGGATATTTGAATTCCCAAATATATTTTGGTTAGTTTTATGGTTATATTTATGTAATTACTAACTTTAATATTAATGAATTCTGTTGTACTAATCTATTGTTTTAATAGTTTAATATTTATTTTAAAACATTTCCTTAACATTTTAAATTTCTATTTGTAATGTTGTAGTATTTTAATAATATATCCTTATTATTTTCATATCAAAACCTTTATTTTAAAAATAATTTAAATACTTTAATGTTTTGAATCATGTTATTATTAATAGTTGAAGGTTCAACTTGAGGTTAAATACATATATAGGTGACAACATAATTGCCTGCTATTTTTTTTTGAAATCCTTGGGATTTATAATTCTTTTTGATCTAGATAATTATATTTCTTTTTATTTTAAATATTTAGGCTTAATTTTGACATAATATTATCCTAACTCAAAATTAGTTTCACTTTCACACCTTTAACATTAATAGTTTGAGATTCAACTTAAGGTTATGTACAAGTTTTGTAAACTCACAATATAGGTCAAAAGATCAAATTTCAAATTTCAATAGATGCACACCATTAGCCTTCACCATGAAAAATATTCATATGTAAGTGCAAGTTGGGTCAAAATGTGTAAGTAGGAACCAAATGGATTACTTTGGAAAAGAATTGCAAATCCTTTTTTCCCAAAAAAAACTTTTACAAGTGAATGAATTTTTGAATTACTTTTTTTGTAACTTGTTCTAGAAAATATTTAAAATTTCCGCCATGCATTGCATGTTCTTTTCTTAGTCATCATTGAATAAATATGAGTTTTTAAAAGTGTGAGAATTATTTATGGATTCATTGTTTCATTTTGAAAAATGATCAAAATTTTAAGTCATCGCCAAAAAATATTTTGTTATATTCTTTTGTTTTATCATAGTCTAAGCTATGACTTTTCTTAATACATCATGTACATTAGAACCCATTTATATGTGGTAAATGATGCTTAAAGCTTTGAAATTTCGAAGCAATTTAAAAACATTTTTTGAATTTTTAAAATTTTTTAATTCCACACAATTATGAGTGTTTTTGAATGTGGCTAGTATGTCCTTATCATTTACATTTTTTCAATGAAAATTCTTTCATTATATAGATATTTTTGATAGTGTTTTGCTAAATTGATTCCTTCTAAGAACATCTCCACCCCAAAACTATAAACAACTCCTTTATGTTAAATTATAATAGTGTTTAATAACATTGTCCCCACCCACAAATGTCATAAAAGTCCCTTTAAACAATCAAAGACCATTTATATCTTTACATCTAGACAAGTAGTCAATGTCCAAATCCATAGTACAAAAATATTTTTAATGGGTTAAAATGATTGCTACAAAATGGACATCAATACAAGGGCACAACAAGATTTACTCTATCTTACTATAATATTCAATGAAAAGGGGTGTTTGCAGGTGTGGGGTGAAAATGCCCTAATGCAACAAATGTACATTTAAAAATGTCCTAAATTAAAATCAAAACTTAAAATTGGATCAAATGAATCTTTACTTTAAGTTTCTTGACATTTATATGAGGGAAAAAAGATTAACTTGTCATTATTACTATGGTTTCAAATGGTAATAAAAAATAAATGTTTGATTTTGACTATTTATGTCTAACATCCAATGCATTTTTTGGCTCCTTGTCACATGTTTTGACTCAATTTCAAGCTCATTTGTTGAAACTAGGAATTTATGTTTTTCATTAAATTGAAGTTTTCCATTAATAAATTGAAGTTCTAATTAAACCTAACAAAAAACTTCAGGTTCAAGTTACTTGACATGTAAGTTCCCCAATATTACAAAGTCAAGTTCCCCAATACCAAAAGTTTCTAATGTTAAAAGTTGGGGTGACCATTGTCATTGAGTAGATTGATCTCTTTCCAATTTGCTTATGACTTGTTCCCCTCACTTGATCTAGGAGTCCATGCAGAAAGAGGATATAGAAAAGTTGGCATTTATAGAAGTTGTAGTGATTGAAATTTGTGGCATGTATTCCAAGAATTTTATTTTGTCATAGTAAATGGTTTAAGGCTAATAACATGAATGTTTGTTTTTCTTTCCTAAATTATATGCTCAATGTGTGTAGATCATTTAGATTTATAACATTGGGAAACTTAGAATGTTTCTAATTAAGAAAAATGAAAGTGCCATATTGGTGAATAACAATTGGTAACAAATGTTTCAAGCATCTTTGTGATTCCTATTCATGTGGTGCAATTGTTGATAGATTGGCTAAAGTGCATAGCAAGAGGACCGAAGTGACCTAAGACTTTCCAATCAATTTTGAAGTATGGTGTATTGATTTTTTTCTAGATGTATTTCTTCTTGGTTGGGTTTATGCATATACGTGTTTAGATTTTAAGTGTGTAGCTTATTGGGATTTTTTAAATAAATCGTATTAATTGTTGGATAATTCTATGCATATATATGTTTTAATTTCTTACATGTAGGTTGTTCGGAAATCAATGATCCCAATTGGTGCATCTTTCTTTGAAAACATGTGTACAAGATGCCATTTGCCATCTATGATAAACATAGATGGTATCTAGTATTGCTCCATTTGTAAATTGATGGTTCCAACTAAAAGTTAGTTTCATATTTCTTGCAAAATAAAATAGGATACCAGTGAGGAGTATGATTGTGTGTTTTCTAACCCTTGGATCAAGTCGTTGTTTAGACATTTAATCTATCTTAATGATTTTAGAGTAAAACAAGGGTTTTTTCATTTGTTCATAAATAAAAATATATAAGGATAGATTGATTCTAAATTCAACAATAGAAATGGTTGCTTATTTAGTGATCAAAATAGATTTGAAGCTCAAAATTCCATAAGCAGAAGTTTGTGATTGTGTTCATATTTGAAAAAGGCATCATAGATTAGATTTTCACTTGAAGTATTTTGGGCAAAAGTTTGGAGATGTGGAAATCTGTAATTAACATTCATATATATAATATGCATCATAGTTTAGATTTCCAAGAATTGTTTTGGGCACAAAAGTTTGTATTAAAAGTTAGGATTGAATTTTGATATTCAATGTCATAGTTGTATTTTGATTCGTACACATATTTTACATGTACATGTGCCCCTTCTCAAACTTATTCCTAAATATACACCAAAATTAAGGATACATATGTATGACCCAACATTTAAGCAAGAATAAAATTAATGACAAAGTTGCAGCTTATAGTGAAGTTCATCCAAATAGGCCAAACATATTCATAAGTTCACAATGTATATACTTAAATCCACTTTCAACATCATATGATTCACATCTACTCAATATGTAACTTTCAAAACACGCACCCAATGTTTATTGTACATTAGTAATTCCCACAACAATCATTGGTGGTCTTCTCTTCTTGCTAGGGCTAGCAACCAACAAAGCCATAAATTACAAAAAGGTTGGAAATGCAAATAAAAACTCAATTTGTAAACAAAAAATTTGAAAATTGGTTGTTTAACAAAAACATAGGGAGACATAATAAACAAAAAATAAAGAAATAAAAAGTAAACATGACAATAAGTTGTTGATACCATTGTTCGCAATTTTTTAGTCTTAGGCAAGTCTATGTCCAAATTCTCAATTAGGCTCTAGGGTATCCAAATTGAAGGTTTAGTGTTTTATCGAAGCTAATAGTTGAATTAAACCAAACAACTAGCCTTTTACAAAATTGAATTAGAACATGAATTGGAGATTTTGTTCTTTTTTTAAGCATGTTTAAGTTCTTTAGGTAGATAAGTACAACTTTTTTTTAAAAAGTTTAATCTTATATTTGTTGTTATTAATTTTAATAGGTTGTACATAGTTAATATCTATTTTGGATTGTGTGGACTAGTTGAACAAACTACAAATACACAAAAGAATTCATATTTAATAGTGTGTACAATGGAGATGGAACTTGACATGATCTTAAATGAAAACAAGCTCCAATTTTGTTGAGAAAAAACCAAAAATTGCAAATAAAACAATAGGAGGAAACCTTTTCATCATGAGTGACTACTTTTAATTGATTAAAAAATAATGGGAATTCTTATAGTAGGATGATGTGGCAAATTGCGATTAATTAGACATTGTCATGGATTTAAATACATTACTTTTATAATGGCTACAAAATATTCATTTTTTTAATGACAAACTATACTATTATATAAAGGTGTGAATAATTATTCTACATGATTGTGCCATTTTGAAAGCATTCAAGTCTTTTGAAAAATGAAAAAAATACCAAAAGCATTGGATATAGTCTTTAATGAATGCTTTTGAACATTCTATATACATTAAATTCGTTCAAAATTATTCCACATGTTTTCATAATATATTTAAAATATTGTCATGTAAACACATTAAAAACCTATAACATTGATACAAAAATTGAAAATAAAAAAAGAAAAACCAAACATTGGTTGCACTTGTGGTTCCTACAATGTAAATGTACCTTGGAATCAAATGTTTTAAAAGTCCAAAAAACTAATATCAAGGATCCATTAAACATTCCATACAAAATAAACATACTTTGAAACAAAAAAAAGGTTACGAACACAATGTTAATAACAAAAATGGTTCCCACATCACACCTAGTTATTAATTTCTTCACATTTGAAAGTTATAAGACCTTTCCAAAAATATATACAAACAAAATGTGGATGATTGACATGAACAATGTTTCATCCTTTAGTTCCAAAAGCTTGATACATGCAAATACACGATAAAAAAAATTCAAACAAATAGTGGGAAAAAACACAAGGACCATAATTGAGAAAACAATCAAAACTTTCCTTTACACATCTACAAATTTGATTAAAATTATGAATATAAAGTAATGAAAACTTTCAAACTCCTATAGGTAGAACATCTGAGTGAGTATTTCTTACTTCAATTCCATCTCACATTTGCTTTTCACATTTATCACAAACCAAACATTTCGTAGTTTTCAGATACACACACGTGATCATAATATTTTCTATCTAACATATTAATAATACACTCAAACAAAAGGCAACTATGAAAACACATAAATGATGTTTTAACCAAATACCAATCGCATAAGCAAGAAGCATGAATGAAAAATATATATATATCTTCTTTGCATCAAAAGAAATTTCTAGATGTCATTATAAAACAAAAATGATACTTGCTTCCTCAATTATTTAAATTTGAAAGTAATCAAACATTCCAAAGGACTTGTAAGCAAAACATTCACATGAATATTTCATATTTCAATTCCATTTCACTTGGCTTCCTTTATTTATCATAAACCCAACATTTCAAAGTTTTCATATACACACAATTGATCATAATATTTTTATTCGAAATATTAACAATATAATCAAAGAAAAGGTAACTATGCAAACACCATATACAAGTATTAGCTATATGCTTTTTTATTTTTGCATGAAGGAAAATAAATTAATATTTTTTTCTACACCAAAAGAGTTTGATAAGATGCCACAAAATAAAAATGATACCTATGTAAGTTTTTTTTTATGTTAGTTGTATTTAAAATATATTTTCTTACGGACACATTTTTAAAACCCATAATTTTTTCCATATTACACCATTTCAAAGTACAATTCAATTCACATAACAACCACCAATAACAAGAAAATGCTAAAGTACTTACAATCAAATGTCATAAACATGTTTTAGCTTTTAATGCATTTGAATAATTCCAAACCAATGAAAAACTTGTCAAATGCATTGTTAGATTATTTTAAGTCAATATTATAATTCATTTAAAAAAATCAATAATAATTTTTTCATACATGAAAATAACTAACATTTTCAAAATTGCATGATTTCAACACAACATGCACATGATTTGTCTATATTTGAAGTCCATTTAACATTTATTTCTTCACATGAAGATGAACAACAACAAATCATAAACCAAAAAAATGACAAATAAAAAAAAAACAATCACACAAATAATAACTATCAATTCAAAACAAACTAATGTGGCTTGTGTGTTAACCCACGAGTTTTGGAATTTATTTGAATTTTTATTGATAGAAATCACTTTAAAATCAATATTTCCCACATTTTGAATCCAAATCTTACCAAATAAATCTTACTCATCAAGATCTTTCCAATAAAACCAAAGGCACATTCCAATTCCTTCGAAATTTTTATATAAAATAAAATTTAATTTTTAGTGAAAAAATCATTCAATATTCAAGCATTTTTGCACCGCAAGTCCAAACATCATGGAACCAAGCCCATGCACCCCTCCTCATCAAGAGCTTTTCCAAAGACACCAAAAACATGATTTGAAGCATCCCGATTCAATGGATCTCATAACTACAAAACAAAACAAAACAAACTACCCTCCTTTATAGATAGATAGCCTTTTCTTAAACAAATTAAAAATCATGCACCCATAAAAATAGGATTTTAAACAATTTCTAAAAAACTAGACAAATTTTTTAGATCACACTTGCTTTTCCCATTTGTCATATTTTCATCATACATCATTTAAAAAAAAATCCTAGTTGCATTTCACATTTGATTCCTCACATGACAACAATAGGAAAAAAGAAAAATGATTGTCACTTTAAAAAATTTGATGAAATTTAGAAAAGAAAAAGTTGCCATATCACACTTTTTTTTTCAATTTGTTAGACCAAACAATAATTATAATATCCAACAACCCCAACCCCAAAGTTCCATTAATATTGATCAAATAAATGTAAACCATGATTAGCTCCATTAAACATAAGTTCAAGAAATTACAAAATAATAACTACAAGCCAAGATTTTGCCAATAATTTGGCGAACAAGTTATGGAAGAAAAGGGGATGGGAACAAGGAAGCAGAGAAAATGAAGATGGAAGGCACTATGGCCAATGTGGATTATGATTGCAAGGTTCATAAAATTGATGCTTTTAATGCAATCAAACAATGAGAAACAATCCTGAACCTAAATGCATTGATGGAAAGATGGGATGATCTCATTGATTTTGTAGGCTTGTGTTGTTGCTCATTGTTTCATTTCCTACAACTTGTGTATTTTTGTGCTTTCTTCGCATATTTATGATATAATTTATTGTCTCTATATATGTTTTCTCTTTTGATTGTTGTTGTATCAAGGTAAAATTGCATATCATCAAACAACTACCTATCATCCAACATTTTCCAATATTTTCCTCATTCCTTAACCAATTGAGCAATTTTTGTGTTGTCGGACATGCAAACAAAAGGGCTATGAACGTTATTTGAGTGATAGAAATAAAAGAACAATGTATAAAACATTGAAAGAGGATGAGTGATGGTTTGTTTCAATTTTTCTGGAAAAATAGGTCTAGCTTCGTCTTCTCATGTTTTCTTCATTTTTTGTTCATTTCGAGTGATGATTGGGTGCACCAACTAGGGCTTTACAAAACTTCTTTATATTCCAAAAGCAAAGATGCAATGATCAAAGATTGTAAAGCTCTTTATACCAAACATCAAGGAGGACCTGTTGGATAGTAATAAGAAGACATTTGACGGGAAGAGATAATTCAACAAAGGATTTAAGATGGATCATTTCAGTAGAATTTTTTTGATAGGGATCACTCATTTGAGCAAAAAAATGGGATGAGTGATAAGGGGATCAATCAATCAATTGTTCAAGAGATTTTTTTGAGATGGGTCATTTTGTCCAAGAGTGTGGGATCATTCATTGAAGAGAGAAAATTCTATTTTTGCACTTGGGATCAACTAGTATTGGACATCATCAGGTGCAACTGGAATGTTGTTCTTGCATATCCCTTTGATACATGGAAGAAACCTATGAAGCTAATGTCAACAGCTGAGAACAAACCTAGAGTTGTCCACAGAACAGAAAAAGAGAAGAATCCAATGTCATTCTTCCTTGTGATATGAAGTAGAGGTGCATGCATGTCTGGCACTTTTAGACTCACAACAAACACATCTGTGTTGACAAACAACAACTCAAAACTCGAAAAATAAAAGCAGCATCCAAAACTGGATCAACAACAACTATGGTTTCTGGCTTTCAAAAATTGCAAAGAACTCACAACCCATTTGCATTGCTGTTTCAGTTAAGCTGCAAAAACCAGATGAACAGAAATTTCAGATACAATGCATGCCAAAAGAAGGCAGTTATAGTTTCAAACAAATTTGGAAAATTACTACAATTTGCGACAGATCCAAACTCACAAAACCCTTTGCTACAAATGAAACTGAACCTGAAACACATTCGGTGATGATAATTGATGGACCTGATATTTCATTTCTCATATTACGACCTTATTTTTAACTGGAAAACCACAAAAGACATTGAAGCATTATGGCAAGAGGAGATTGATGAGTTTTGCATGATTGGAGAAGAAGGAAAAATACACAGAAAAAATAAAATCAGAAGTAGCTCGTACCTTGGAGAGATGGAAGTCAGTTGGAGAGAGAGTGTAGTCAACATGGTACAGGAGCTTGGATTCTGACACAAGCACAGTCTTTCGTTGTTGTCGTTTCTGCTTTGAGCATGTCCTTGAGAGCATTCGCTTGATAGCATTGCACACCAACACCTGTGCATCTCACAAACTCACTTCAAATATTTCATTGCAGCAGCTTCTTCATCAATCTCTAAAATTTACTATTTCATTGCATCCATCTCCAATTGCAATGAGAAATTGTTGCAACAAATATGCACAAATTTGTTGCAAAAAAAGAAAAGCATGAAATTGTTGAAAAATAAAAATGCAAAAAAAATATGTTACAAAACGCTTCAAAGAAAGTTTTGCAAAGGAGAATAAGAGTGTTAAGAAGGAGCTTCTTGCAAAATGGGATGAGGAGGTGAGATGGAGCCTTTTGCAGCATGGGTGAGGAAAGTTTTGCAAAATGGGGTAAGGAGCTGATGGAGGCTTTCACTAAGTGGATGAGGAGGGAGGTTTTGCAACATGAGCTAGGAGGAGTAATTTGAGAACGAGGTTGTCCAAAGATAGGTGAATAGATGGAACGCTTGCAACATGAGATGGAATGGTTAACAAAATGGGTGAAGATATGGAAGGTTTGCAATGTGGGTGAAGAGGTGGAAAGGTTTGCAAAAGCGGAGAACATATGGAAGGTTTGCAACATGGGTGAAAAGAAGGGGGTGAAGAGATGGAAGGTTTGCAACATGGGTGGAGATATGAAGGTTCAAGAAGGAGATTGGAGGAGGACATTTGTGAAAGAGGTTGTGCAACAAGGGGTGAGAGAAAGAAAGCTTACAAGGAAGCGAGCACGGATGTGCACTTTGGGAGCAGAATTGGACCATTTAGTGCGCACTTTGGATTTCATGCGCAGCTTCTTCTTTGATTTCCTAGCCACAATTGTTGTTGTAGTTGTTGTAGCAACAGCAGCAGGGGAGAGAAGCTCCAGTGTGGCTGTGTAAGCTGGTGACATCGAACCTTCATTGTTGGAGCACGAATGGCGTGAAGCAGAAAATGGCTTCTCACCAAGGCGAGCATTGAAGTCTGGGTTGGGAGACAATTGGTTGCACTCATTTGCTGCTCCTGTTGCTGCTAGTTCCACCTGCATTTGCTTTTTAATATCTGAGTGCATCATGTAAGGTAATCTTGTTGAGTATTGCTCATGATCATGACTCTCAGACTTCTGAATTGCATGATGTAGTTGCAAATCTGAGCATTGCAAGTCTGGTAGGTATTGTTGTTGCTGTGGCAATGCTGTTGCTGCTGCTTTGGAGCTCTTCTGTGGAGCTTCACTTTCCTCTGTTGCTGCAGAAGGTTTCCACTGATAGTACGTTGCAAGAGGAGTGGAAGACCAGACTTCTCCTGGGCTATGGATTGTCCCCAGTTTTTGGCGATGGAGGAATTTCAGCTTGTGACTTCCACTCTTGCAAAGCTTAATGAGAGCTTGCACTGGACTACTACTGCCTCCAGCTGCAGCAGCAGCAGGAGCTCTGGAATCAAAAGCTCCAGCTCTACATCTTGTCACAGGGTTGTTGTCTGTGTGGTGATGGTTGGGCAGAAACAGATCCTGATACGGAGGAGAGCAGTCATGAGGAGGAGGGGAGGACATAAAAGGAGGAGGTGGTGGAGAATGAAGAGTTGAAGAAGTCCTGGGGCTTGAGCTGCTTTCAAAGTCTCCTCGACACTCGAAGCTGCAAGAATCAACATCAGAGGCAGTGGAGTTGGAATTGGAGCACATCCGTCCAGGATTTGCAGCATTGCCAGAGCTTCTTGCATCCAGATCCGAACTCAAGGACGACGATGCTAGCTGACTATCAGTATCAGGGCCATGTAGAGTGCTTGTGGGCGAAGAAGCAGAAGCAGGTTGTGCGTGCTTTTGCATCATCATGCTCGTGAACTCTCCACTACTAAACCCTCGAGGAGGAGCAGGACGTTGTTGCTCCTGCTGCTGTTGTTCTTCTGTTGGGAAGAAGCTCGACACAGATCCTGAAAGAGTTTGAGAAACCAGCTTCTTCATGGCCTGTTGCTTTCTCATGAATTTGGGTGTAATCATCGTCAACCCAATGTCGGAAACTGGACTCCAACTCCATCTGTGCTGGGGTGATGAAGAAGAAGAATCTCGCCCAAGCTGTGCGACTTCTGTTGTTGTTGCAGAAGAAGAAGAAGAAGAAGAAGAAGAAGAGAGAACAGCTGCAGCAACAGGAGGGAGGAAGAGCTTTGCAGGTAAATTCCTGTGTTGTCCTCTTCCTGCAGGGCCTTGATGATCTGCTGCCGCAGAAGAGGTATAGAAACCAGCTAATGGTGCACTCATGGAATGGTTGATGGAATGCTCTCGAAGCTCCTGCTGCGACATGGATCCTCCTTCTCCTCCTCCTCCTCCTCCTTGCAGCAGCTTCTGGTAAGCTGCTGGTGCAAGGCAAGGAGGTAGCTGAAGCTGGAATGGCTGAGGAGCCTTGACTGTCGTCGTCGTCGTCGTCGCAAGGAGTTCTTCCTCCTTGAAGGGCTTCCCGGGAGATTCTTCCCATTTGAACGGAACCGCCGCTGGTTTCTTGAGCATGCTACTAGGATGCACAGGCGATGTAGAAGAAACTGGGGACCAAGACGATGCCAGGAACTTCGCTGCAGCAGGTGCAACAAGGTCGATCACACCTGCTGTCGTCTCTAGACGACCGCTGGAATGCGCATCATCGAAGCTGGAATTTTGCTTGGAGCTTGTCGTCCTTCGGTAATAGTAGAAGCGATGGCTGCTTTTGCAGCTGCTTCTGTCATCGCCGCCATCCCCTGCACATGCAACAAAAGATCTGCCAAGAGGACTGCGGCAAATATGATCAGCAGCAACAACAGCAGTACCGGCTGTTGCTTCTTCATGCACTCTTGCAAGACTTTCGTTAAACATGCTCTCGTCCATAGAGCGCGACTTCTTCTTCTGCTGCTTCGTCTTCATGGGACCCTGCGAACTTCTTCGTGCCAATGCTCTTTCCGTTGCTGCCGCAATTGTCTTGGGCTTGCCAGGTACCTCTTCCCAGCTGAATGGAATTGCAGCTGCCGCGCGTAGAGGACTGAGTTCTGGAGACTTGTTCAAGGTGTCCCAAGCAATTGCCGATGATGGTCGTCGAGAATTGTTGGTTTGATTCTTCTCCACCGCCGCCGCGTCAATGTCAAGCTGCTGCTTCTGCCGCCGGAATTCCGAGCCCAGTTCGAGCGGATCTCTCTCTTGGCTTTCGATCTCAATGCACGTCGCAGCAGCAGCAGCGAGACGGGAAGCTTGAGCTACGACAACAGACTTGGACACTAGAACGTCGCAGCTGACAGAACTGATCCTAGGAGAAGAGCAGGTGGAAGTGCGAACAAAAGAATCATGGGTTGAAGCTCCTCCTCCGTCAATATTGGCTTTGGAAGAACGACCGGCACTGCTGCTGCCCACGAGATCTCTCCACGGAGATCGACTTGGACCGAGGAGCTTCCTGTCGATGGAGCTGCGGGGACTATCGAAGGCTCTAGTGAGCGCGTGTTGCTGCATGGGCGAAGAAGAAGAGTTTCTCCAGGGAGACCGACTTCCTCCTTGCTTGTTGTTGCTGCTGCTGCTGTTGCTCACGACTACTTGCGAGATGCTTTCCAGCTTCTTCACCCATCGCGACTTTCTCCCTAACCTTTCTAATTGACAATCTCCTTTCTCTTCCCATAGAGCCAAGCTTTCCCGATCGCGACTATCTTCGGATCGAAAACTGTTTCCCACATCACTGCTCTGCTGCTGCAGCAGCAACATCTCAGATACTGAAGCAGCAGCAGCAGCTACTGGAGCTGTTGCTGCTCCGGAAGAATTATGCTGCGTCATCCGTCGCCCATACCTACCATTTGGAGAGACTGCGCTGGCGCTTGCAGAGCTGTGTCTAGCAGGAGTTGTAGAGTAGAACACAGGCAGCTCACGACTGCGCGAAGAAGCAGAAGAAGAAGAATGTCGAGGTTTCAAGGAGGAGGACGAGCAGGAAGAGTTGTTGTTGTAACTCATTGCGCAGCTGGGAAAGAACAACTCCAGATCCGGCACATGGAGGCCAAGAGACGTAGCTGCTGCTGCTGATTGCAAGACGATGCTTCTTCTTCCACTCGAGGACGACCCCTCCGCGCTGCTATCGACGCCCATCCTCTCTCTCCTCCTGACTCACTTTCTATCCCTCCCATACAAAAAAAAACCCACAACAACAACAACAACAAAACCCAAAACCCAAAACCGAAGAAGAAGAGCGCCACTGCAACTGCTTGGCAATCAACCAACAGCCATGACTTTCTTTCTAGTGAAAGAGAATGAAATTCTCCTCATATTCTGTATCTCGACTCTGTCTCTTTGCTTCTGTGTACCTTTCAACTATTTCTCTTTCTGATAGCTAAATTCTTCAGCGTCTCGACTCTCTCCATAGCTCTCTCTCTCTCTCTCTCTCTCTCTCTCTCTCTGTGTCTCTCTCTGTGCTTCTATTTCTTTGTCTGTGTTGTCTCTGTTTTTTTTACTACCTCTCTCTCTGAACTTGATCAATGGCAGCTAAATTCTATCTGTGACTCGACTCTTCTGTACCTCTGTCTTTCGGCTATTTCTCTCTCTGAACTTCGATCACTGAGCTGAATTCTCTCTGTCTCTCTCTGTCTCAGTATCTCTCAGAAACCTGTGTGTGTGGACTACTTCTCTCCTGTGTGATCAGGAGTGTTACAACAAGTTGCTCCAGTCTTCATGGCTGTGAATAGTGTGGAAGAACTTTGCGATGCAAACAAACCACAGACGGAGCTAGAAATCCGGCGTAATTCTCTCTCTCTCTCTCTATCAGAGATCTGTGTGTGTGTGGACTAATTCTCTCCTGTGGTCACTTGTATTACAACAAGATGCTGCAGTTTTCATGGCTGTGAGTAGTGTGGAAGGACTTGCGATGCAAACAACCACAGAGGAGCTGGAAATCAGGCGTAATTCTATCTCTCAATCTCTGTCTCTCTCTCATTTGCATAATATGAGAGCTGGAAATCCGGCTTAATTCTATCTCTCTCTCGTTCGCAAGCAAGCAAGCAAGGATTGCAACACCAACCGGAGCAGGAAAGCACACCAAGCAAAGCAAGCAGGGAGCCGAAGGGGCAGCAGGCAAAGCAGGAGCGGCGATAGTAGTGCCGGAGCCTCCTCCTCCTTCTCCTCCTCAGCCGCATTTTGTTTTCCATTTTCCTGGCTATCTATAGCCAAAAATGATACATATATATTACAACTGAAAAGTGCTAAAATTAAATGCTTTGTGAGATTTGAAAAAGCCATGGTTACAAAAAATTAAAATTAATATAGCCATATTTCCATACTTGGTTCCAAATTATTTAGCCAAAAATAAAAGAACTATGTTTTCTCTTTTTTTTTAAAAATAAAACAAATTGCTTTCATTAAAAAAAAAGAAAAAAGATTGGAGCCAAATTTGGTTAAAATCTTCTTGTGGATGAATCGCCACAATTTGACAAAAATAACTTGTACACAAAATCCTTAGTCCGAAAATGGCTTGTAAGATTTGGCGATGGCATTAAATGTGTTCATTAAATGCGAGATCCTATTTTGGAGTGCGCTTCATGGGGGTGCGGCATTTAATTAATTAATTAATGAATTATCTAATTAGGTACCTAGTGTCCGAATTTTTTGGCTAATTCATTGTAATTCCGCCAACCCAAAATTAAATTTTAATTTAATGTAAAAGCAGCAGCCATGTGCAAGTTTTGAATCTCGCTATAAATAAAATGCCCCCCACCACCTCCGCTCTCATCATTCCCACTTTTAATGATTTTTTTGTTTTTTTGTTTTTTTGTTTTTTGGGGTGGTGATATAGTCAAAATGGCGATCATTCAGAAAAATAATAATTTAGCCAAATTTGGCTACTTAATAGATATGAAAGAAAAGAAAAAGAAAAAGAAAACAAGGGGTGTGTCACACTGTGGCCTTGGAATTTTACATTAAAAAGTATCTGAAGTTAATTTTTTTTTAAATAAATAAATTATGGAAACTTGAATATTTCAGCATGCAAAAATATAATCTTTATTATAAAAAATGCGTATGTGTGTTTTTGGGGGGTTTTAATTCGTCAGATTTCTCTATTAGTTTTTATTATAGTAGCCAAAAATGCAAAAGTTGATTAAACTGTTTTTTTAAAAATTCAAAGGTGCTTTATAATCCAAATTTGGCTAAACTTGCTTATGCATGACTGCCTCTGTAGCTACATCATATTAATGAAGAGAACCTGTTGTAGAAAATCTGGCGATTTACAAACAAAACAAAAACAGAGAATTTTTAGGGTTTTATTTGTTTCAACTTTGTGATATAACCAAAACTGGTGATTGGTTTTTCACACAAAGATTTAGCCAAATTTGGCTATGGGCTACATTTGAAATTAAAGAATCATTTGCATTTTGGCTACCCTGTTTTGAAACTCTGTTGTGGAAATCTTACCAATTTAGAATTTATTCTATTTTTTGAAATCTGGTGAAATTACGGCATTATTACTTTTACAGTAGGTATATATCATAGTTCATGAACGGTTTTAGCATAAATTAAATTTTTTTGTTTTGCCAAAAAAAAATAATATATATTTACTACTTGTGCCAAAAAAATAATGAATATAAAAATTAAAAGTCTGCAAGTTTTCTATTTAAGACACACTAGCCTGTCCCATAAACATAAGAAAGAGTGGCTTTATTACTTTTTATAACTATTAGAGTTATCCGTAAAGTCACCCTCTGTTTCAATCTGCTTTGGGCTGTATCCCATCTTTCAGTGGTATCCACAAAGTAAGGAAAATTTTATTAAATTTGGGTATGAAATGCTGAAACTCAGCATTTAATGCACAAGGTTCGAAAGTAGTTATAGTAGTTTGTACAGGTAGGAGCAGTGAAAACTGATGTAGCAGCAGTGGCAAGGAAAAAGGAAACACGGGATGAAACTCAGTTTACCACCAAAATTGGTGGAAAAACCAGTTTGGGTCCCAGTTCGTTCTTTCCTTTTGTAAAATTTTCATTCCCAGTCCTGCGTTTGATGCCCTATTATGCTGCTGAAAGTGGCCGTTCTTGCCCCCTAATTGTCTGACTTTACGGGTAACTCTCTAAAAATTTTAGAATTAAAAAAAACCAAGTGCCGAAGTTAAGATTAAAATTTTAATTAAATTATTCAGCAATTTTGTTGCGGAATCAATCCGATTAAAAGAGGACTATTTGTAATCAGTCACCTTCATAAGTGGGAATTTGGCTTCTTCTTCTTGTCCCAGACTTGTTGCACACAAATTCATCATATTAAACAAATCAACTCATCAACTCCACCAAGCAACAAAAACACAAACCCATCAACAACATCATCATCAACATGATGGTGATCGGTTACATCACATAATCACCATGATCATGATGATGATCATCATCGGAAATGTCAGTTTCGACTCAGAATTGGTTGATTTTGGTCCCGATTCCGAGTAGTAACAACCACGCCGGAATCCGATCTGACTTTTCAGAGTTGGAAACCCTAAAATTGGGCTTTTAGGGTTCTGGGTTGAGGGTTAAATTTCATCTTGTAAAACTCAATGTTTTTTTTAAAACCCAAAAAATAAATAAAAAATCCAAATTTCTGAAACAAAATTACACCCAAAAATAAAATAAAATTTCTATACATGGTTCCCTGTTTCAAGCAGGTAGCCCACAAAAATAAATAAATAAATAAATTTTGTTTCATATTTTTAATAGCCAAATTTGACTAAATTGCCTTCTAGATGATCACCACCTCAGCTGCTACATCACAAAATTGGAAAGCCAAAAAAAAAAAAAAAAAAAAAAAAAAAAAAAAAAAAAAAAAAAAAAAAAAAAAAAAAAAAAAACCTGCTATATAATGAAAACCAAATATAGAAAATCTGACATTTAAATTTTAC